>FUWD013196493.1_pt1 | contig 11810 bp, 10 predicted proteins | sample 1063281 | NCBI WGS metagenome assembly FUWD01 (sample SAMEA79048168, study PRJEB19326) | metagenome | biome: marine
ATACGGTTTTCTAATCGATAGTGCCTATATAGTAGATTTTGATAACAATGTAGAATTTTTCTTAAGCGCAGTCGTTTATGGAAATGAAAATGGAATTATTAATGATGATACCTATGATTATGAATCATTAACAATTCCCTTTTTATCAGAATTGGGGAGAGTTATCTACGAATTTGAATTATTTAGAGACAAAGATTACATCCCTGATTTGAATCGATTTAAACTAGAATATTGAATGATAATAGAATTATTAAATTTCCCCGATTCTTGCCAAAATCTGTCTGCAGTATTGGAAAAGAGAAGAAATTAGAATGGGTAAAAGCTGGATTATGAATCGCATTTAGCTAAGCGTCAAAAAGATAATCGGCAATTTTTTCTGCGATATTAAATGGACTTCCTGAGTTTCGGTTTGTGAGAATTAGAATACTAATATGTTGGTCCGGAAATCGCATGTACACATTTCGAAATCCTCTGGTACTACCAGTATGAGCTACTCGTTCGCGGTATAAATAGGAATCAATCCGCCAACCAAATCCATAACCTGTTTTTTCACCACTGGATAACTCTCCAGAAGTAAATGCTTCATTTAATATTTCATAAGGAACAAGGCTATCTGTATACAAACTTTGATCCCAACGGAACATATCGTTTAATGATGTATATATGCCGCCATCTCCCAATACGGCGCTGGTTAAACTTTGATCATCCAGATTATACCCATCATCTCCCTGAGAATAACCATAAGCACGGTTTGTAATATTTGAGATTCCTTCTTGGTGGGCAACGCTATTATTCATCTCCAAGGGTGAAAAAATATTTTCCTCTAAAAATTCCGAAAAAATGAGTCCAGATTTTTCTTCAACGATCATGGCTAATAAAGCGTAGCCCGTATTGCTGTAGCGATAATGTGTTCCCGGTGTAAAATAGGTTGAACTTAGGCCTAACATCATGGTGTATATGTCCCAGTCAGACACTTGTTCTGAGGCATCATCAGGAATCAATGATTCGTAATCCACCAGTCCTGATGTGTGATTCAACATTTGGCGAATGGTTATATTATTCCCATAGGAAGGGAAAGTTGAAAAAATATCTGTCAAAGTCGATTCAAAATCTAATTCACCATGATTTATTAATATCATAATGCACATTGCCGTGAATTGTTTTGTAATGGATGCCAACCTGAAATTGGTTTCATTTGTATTGGAAATTTCCTCTTCCAAATTGGCTAATCCATATCCTTTAGAAAATAAAATCTCTCCATCTTTAATGATCATAACTGCAGCGCCTGGACCTTCTACCAAATCATAATCCGATAAAAGCGAATCAATAATTCCAGAGTCCACTTCAGTAATAGGTGACCGTAAATCAATTTCTCCACAAGAAGTAAAAACTAGGACCATAGAAAAAAGTGGAAGGAGAACAAATGTGATCTTGCTCATGATTTAATTTTACTTTTTTCAAATAGTAAAAAGTGCCGCTGAAGGTGAGGGCCAACCCAACCAAAGATGGAATGAATGCAGTGATCAAGGTGATAACCAAAAATGAAGAATATAGAATTAAAACAATAATCATACTCCAGGGATACAGGAGTGCTTTATAAGGACGATCCTTTTGAGGCCATTTTCTTCGTAAAACATAGATTGCCCCAAAAGTCAATAAATTAAAAATAGTGCTGGTTGCGGAAAAGAAATCTATCATGATCTCATAGGCATTAGAACCACTGGCACCCGATTGTAAATAGGTTGCCACCACAGAAAATATTAGCAATATAGTTGCCCAAATCCCTTGGCCAATTAGGGCATTGTTAGGCGATTTAAATACCGGGTGCAAAACCTTGAATTTATCGAAAAAGAGACCATCCCGCGCCATGGCATGCCAAGTTCGACCTTTGCATAAAATTTGGGTGCTAATATTCCCAAATGCATTAATAGCAACAGCGACAGAAATGAGTACACCACCAGTAGCACCAAGAACGACTTTCATAGCAGCGGTCGCAACCCACTTATTCTCAATGATCTCTTGAACATTTAACTGGTATAAATATCCAAGGTTGGTTCCGATATAAAGTAAGGTAACACCTCCAATCCCAAAGAAGAGAGATAAGGGAAGTGTCCTTTGCGGGTCTTTTACCTCTTCAGCCATATAGGTGGCGCCTTCCCATCCGCTGAAAGCAAAAAAAGAATATCGGAGAGCAGCCCCCACTGCTAATACAGTTTCCCATCCAAATGTCTCTGGCCAAAGTGGATTTGTAAAATTCCCAATATTCCCAGTAGAAAAAGAAGTAAGAGTCATTCCGATTATTGCCCCCACAGCACCAACCTTAATCGTGCTGAAAATGACCTGAAATTTCCCACTCATATTGACACCAAATAAATTGATGCCTGTGAGTCCCCAAATGGTTATTAATGAAATGGCAAATGTGATAAAAAGATTAAATTGGGTTCCCATGGTGATTTCCCAAATGGCATTCAGATATTCGGTGAAAACCAATGCAACAGCAACGATTGATGCCGTCTCTGATACAAAGAACATAGCCCAACCACGGATAAATGCAATATAAGGCCCATAGGCTTCTTTCAGGAAAACATAAGGGCCACCTGACTTAGGTAGCATAGCCGTGAGTTCAGCATAGATTACCGCACCAAAGATTGTAATGATTCCACCAATAATCCAAACCAATCCGAACAGGGACGTACAGCCCACCAAAGCCATAATAGGTGCAGGTGTTCGAAATATTCCTGAACCGATGATGCGGCTGAATACTATAGCAACGGATTCTTTGAGCCCAAGATCTCTTTTGTACTCGCTCATAATTTTTGTTTTATTGGGTTGGATTTTCTAAAATTTTTACTGTTTGCTTGTCTGCATCAATCTCTGCCATGATGCCAATCGGGAATGTCACATTATACTTGTAATGTCCGACCGGAAAGTTGGCAATCACCGGGACACCCAAATTTGAAAAATATTGTTCCAATACTGCCATCATTGTAAAACTATTATCATCATCCGGTGGTTCTGTGGCTCTTCGGGTAAATTTCCCTAAAATAATTCCTTTAAGATGATCAAACTTGCCAGCCATTCTTAATTGGGAAAAATACCGATCGATACGGTAAGGTGCTTCGCCCACATCTTCTATAAAAAGAATTTTACCTTTCGTTTCAATTTCATAAGGCGTGCCCATGAGTGTATTGATCAAAGATAAATTTCCACCAATAAGTACACCTTTTTCTTTTCCCCCATGGAGCGTAATAACAGATTCACCCAATTCAAATAATTTTACATCAATGGTGTACCCATTTGGACTATTTGCTTCAATGGCTTGCCAGAAATAATGGTCAGAAATAGGAGAAAGATAATCTTCACTACCCAAGCCATACATGGGGCTTGGGGTATGGAATGTTGTGAGACCGGTCATCTTATTGATGGCGAGATGCAAACCAGTAATATCACTGAATCCTACCAAAATTTTTGGTATTATTTTTTATAATATCATAATCCAGTTGATCTAAAATCCGGGTTGTACCATACCCGCCGGTACCCGGAAAAATGGCTTTAATACGAGGGTCAATCCAACCAGCCATAAATTCTTCTGTACGTCTTTTATCTGTGCCACCCAAGTATCCATATTGGCGAAAAATGTCATGTGCCTGGACCGTGACATATCCTCGATCTTCTAAACGCTTTTTGGCTAATGCCATTCGATCTTGTTTTAAATTTCCTGATGGAGCGATGAATAATATTGTATCGCCTGGAGATAACCGCTCTGGTTTATTTTTTGATAATGCAAGCGATGACATTACAACTAGACATAAGACAATTTTATTAAGGTGACTCATTTTTATTCGATAATGGAAAACTTTCGTTTTGTTTCCTTATAGGGGAATGAATCAAAATGCCACCACTCTGTGGTGATAGGGCTAAATCCAGCTTGAGTCATGGCATCTCTTAGAATAAGACGGTTATTAACTTGCTCTATTGTTAAATCTCCAACCACTATCAAAGAATCTTCCAATCTTGGGAACGCCAAATCACCGAAATAATCGTAGTGAGTTCCCATATCTAGTGGTGTTCCATTTTTATGAGCAACTGTAAGATCAACCGCAGCACCAAAATTATGAATCGACCCCGATTTCGGATTTGCCACGAAATTAGACCTTTCTGATTCCGGAACATCGTTTAGAGTATTCCAAAGGATCCATTGGATCGAACGGGGACGAAGTCCATCATAAATTAATAATCGAAGATCAGGATGGGTCTCTTTTAAAATGGAATGAGCCTTCTCAAGCATTTCAGCAGGAACTTTTCGCAAGTAACATGTTTCTAAATCACCATACACATCCATTTTCATAAAATTGTCAGTGGTAGAATATTTTAATTCCACCAGAAGGGTTGGGTCCAATTCTTGAATATCCACTAAATCATGTTTGGAGATTGTTTCTTTTGAAACGATTGAACCAGAATTGCCACATCCCCAAAAAGCGATGATAACAAAGAAATTTAGAAGTCTAATCATATATATTATCATACGTGATTCTTAGCGCCTTTGGTGCCTATTCTTTTAGCCAAAGAAGAATTGACATATGTAAACGGCACTCAAAACACCTACTGCATCAGCAAATAATCCTGCTACCAACGCATGACGTGTCTTGCGAATCCCTACCGATCCAAAATAAACAGCCAATACATAAAATGTAGTTTCTGTGGATCCAAACATGGTGGCACCAATTTTAGCAATGAGAGAATCAGGACCATGGGCATTGATCAGATCGGTTAATAATCCCAAAGACCCGCTACCGGATAATGGCCGCATAAGCGCTAAAGGAAGATTCTCTGGCGGAAATCCGATTAGAGTTAAAACAGGTGAAAGGAAATTAAGCAATAAATCCAGGGCGCCGGAAGCACGAAACATGCCAATAGCAACAAGTATTGCCACAAGATATGGGATAATTCTGACGGCAATAGTAAAACCGTCCTTTGCACCTTCTACGAAAGTTTCATATACTTTTACTTTTTTGAAAACCAATCCATAAAATGGGATGCCCACCAATAGAAATGGAATAATGTATTTTGAGAATTCATTCACACCACTGACAAATGAGTTTATCATGATTGACGCTCTTCAGTAATAGAAAATCGTTTCTGCTTTTCTAAAAACTTTACTGCAACTATTGCAGCAATCGTGGACATTCCAGTTGCCACAATGGTTGTAATAAATATCTGACTAGAATGGGCACCCATGAGCGCTACCACAGTGGCTGGAAGAATTAACTGTACGCTGGATGTATTGATTGCCAAAAAGGTACACATGGCATTGGTTGCTGTTTCTTTATTCGGATTTAATTCTTGGAGTTCTTCCATGGCTTTAAGCCCAAGCGGCGTGGCCGCATTTCCTAATCCTAATATATTGGCTGCCATATTTAATACGATGGACCCAATTGCAGGGTGATCTTCCGGAACGTCGGGAAAAAGACGAATCGTTATAGGACGTAAACCTTTGGCAATGACACGAATCAGGCCAGACTCTTCCGCTATTTTCATAATCCCTAACCATAGAGCCATAATACCAATAAGTCCAATGGCTAGATTTACAGCCACTTTTGCCATATCAATGGCTGCTTCTGTTACTGCATCAATATTCCCTGTGAATGCACCAACGACAACACCAATAAACATCATCCCAAACCAGATATAATTCAGCATAAATAATCCTTATTTTACAGGTGATTCTAAAATAGTTAATGTGGGAGATTGAGAATCCGAATCTAATCGAACCGGTATGGAAATAGGCATTGTTGCATGATACATTCCATGTCCACAGGGAAAATTTGAAATGATGGGAATTTCCAGATCGCCACAAACATCCATGACTATTTCATCAGTTGATTTTCCGAAAGGTATATCTTGATCTTTCATATCCACCAGTTCTCCGATAATTAATCCAGTAATATTTTGAAACATACCCGCTTCTTTCATGTGGACTATCATGCGCTCGAATGCATATAAATATTCATCAATATCCTCAATAAATAAAATGGTACCATTCGTATTGAGTTGATCTGCTGTTCCTAATCGATTTGCCAATAAGCACATATTTCCACCCCAAAGGGGGCCTTCAGCTTTTCCGGATTTTAAAACACGGCATTGTAATTCACGAGGTGATTGGATTGTTATAGATTTATAGTCGAATAAAGTTTTTTCTATTAAATCAAAATTATAATCCACCATTCCTTTACTAAAGCTAGACAACATGGGACCATGAAAGGTAACAAGTCCGGTTTTTTGTGTGATGGATGTAAGAAATGCTGTCACGTCACTATACCCCATAAATATTTTTGGATTCGCTTTAATTAAATCATAATCGATTAAAGGTAAAACGCGATTAGCCCCATATCCGCCACGAGCACAAATAATAGCATCAATATTTGGATTGGCAAACATGCCATTAATATCATTGGCTCTTTGTTTTGGTGTGCCTGCAAATGTATGATCTTTCAAAAATACACTTTCGCCCAAAACAAGATGATAGCCCTTTTCTTCAAATACAGCTATGGCCAATTTCAAATCTGATTCATTCATCCATGAAGATGGACTCAAAATGCCAATGGTGGCATTCGGTTTTAGAGCAGGTGGTTTAATCATGAATCAATAGCCCTAAAATTTGATCTTGGAGTTGGCGATATTCTCTAGATGAACCAATATATCCATTCATCAACATAGAAAAGGCTACAGGCCCATAGTGGGGAGAAAAGGCATATCCTGATAAACAACTTACGCCGGACAAATGACCAGTTTTAGCTCGAATCTTTGAACCAGTAGTTTCCAACCGATCTTTCAGTGTTCCCTTAAAACCACCCCCCGGAAGGACATATAAAAAGTCATCTTTAAATGGGCTTGTATACATGTAAGTGAGCAGTTGAATAAAGTGATCTGCACTGGTGAGATTGTACCGGGAGACACCAGATCCATCTGCTATCCGAATATCCGATGTGTCAATTTTGGCAGAATCCGCTAAAATAGATTTAATAACGTATATACCGTCTTCCCAATTTCCAGGAAATTGTTCTGAAATCCCCATTGTTTTTACGAACAATTCTGCAGTTAAATTATCACTTTCATTCATCAGGTTTTTGGTAGAGTGATATAGAGAATCTGAAATGTGGGTAGTCATTATTTTTGAAGACTTTGGACTCTTACCAATGGATACTTTCTTTACTTTTGTTCCATATTTTCCTAACATTTCTTTAAATACAATCCCAGAAAAAAGGGGTGGATGATGAATATTTCTAATGAGTGTATCCACAGATACTGTGACTAATTTTTCTCCTGTGATTGTAAATCGATTTGTTCGGCCTGCCCAATCGCGATCAATTTTAAACTTTTGATAATCGACGGTATCATTTACTGTCATAGATTGATTATCTATTTGTATATAGTTTGTTGATGGGTGGGTTTGAATATTAACTGGTTCCCCAATTTTTCCAGTTTGGACATAAAAATTGACGCAATTATCATTCAAAGAAAGAGCGCTCACTGGAGCAGCATACCACCAAGGACCCTCATCCCACATCCAACCTTTGCCATAATGTATTGTATCCATTATACTTTCATCCACAAATAATGTATCAATAGATGGTATGCTTGATGAAACAATCTCTGCGAGGGAATCCAATTTGTCTAAAGAAAAGTCAGGATCTCCACCGCCAACCAAATAAATATTTTTCTCATTCTGATATATTGACGTCTCAAATGTATAATCTGTGCCCAAATAGACTAAAGCGGCTGCGCTTGTATATAATTTATTATTACTGGCTGGCATAAGTTTTTTATGGCTATTGAAAGCATACAATGTTTTTCCTGAAGTGAGAGATGTCATTTTTAAACTCATATTGATGTCAAGATCAGAATCTACAATAAGAGTATTAATCTCTTTTTTCAAGGTTAGAATGCCGGGATTATCGAGCAGCACTTTAGGCGGTGCACAGGAAATAAACCAAAAAAGAATGATTGAGAAAGTGGTTTTATAAAATATCATTAAATTAATTGTTTAGATGGTGGATAAATTTATCAAGAATAGTGTGCCCAAACCTGAACGATTTTTTCGCATTTTTTACTGGAATATTGTGATCATTAACAAATGTCTGGGTGGCTTCGATATGTGTTTGAAAACCCCATACCGGCAATGTTTTACTGGCGATTGCATCTGTAAAAACCAAATCACTTTCTGCAATGACATCAAATCCAGGAGGAACTTTTGTAATGCCATCCTGGTGGGAGTATAGGAGAGGCCCAGATGTAGATTCTCCCCAAAGCGTACTCTTTTTTAAGCGCACAACTCTTTCACCCTGTTTTTTTTCACCTGACCACAAAGGAGCAACTTTACCACCATAGATATGACCAATAAGTTGGTGTCCATAGCATAGGCCAAGAATAGAAATTCCTTTTGAAGATGCATCTATCATTATATCTGAAATATTTTGTTGCCATTTGTTATCATCGTTTACGGATGCAGCGCTTCCCAGAACAATAATGCCTCTGATATTGCTATTGTACATGCCAAGGCTGTCAGTACCGTAGAGAGCAGGGAGGTGATATGTTACAGGGTATGGCGCTATAGATGCAATTCTGTTAAATGATTCAATAGCTGGTTTCACTATTGCTGGATCAATAACCATTAGAGACTTATTTAACATGTGGGATACTATATATCTTACAAATAATATTTTAGCTCAAGAGAATACAATCATTTTCATTATTAAAATTAAGGTTGAACTACTGGAAATGGTTACGTAATGTTAAATTATTATTTTTTAAGATAGAAAACTCTATTGTTTTTTTCCCCCTTTTGTTAAACTTGCGGTTAGTGAGAAAGGATAGATTTCAATAATGGAACAAATATTACATTAAAGTTGAAAAAACAGTGGGTTCTAATATAGATTTCTTTTCAATTCAAACTGGAAATCCTAGGTAAACAATAAAATTTATGGCATGGTAAAAAAAACAATATTAAGGATATTAACATTATTATTTTTTAGCTCCATCATTCTTGCCGAAGGTGGGAAAATATCAGGTATTGTAGTAGAAAAAGATTCTGGCGAACCATTACTAGGTGTAAGTATTATACTTGAAGGTCAAGGAATTGGAGCCGATTCAGATGTAAATGGACAATTCATTATTATTAATGTCCGTCCTGGAACTTATACACTTAAAACATCCTATATCGGATATGCAACCGTTAAAGTAACTGGTTTGGTCGTAAATACAGGCCGAACATCAAAACAGAATTTTGCATTAACCCAAGAAGTTATTGAAGGGGAAGAGGTAGTTGTTACTGCTGACAGACCGCTCATACACAAGGACCTAACATCATCTCAAAAGATCACAACTGCCGAAGAAATTAGTGCCATGCCGGTGGAATCCTTTCTAGGCGTTCTCACTGCTCAGGCTGGTGTTAATCAGGGTGCTGGCGGTGAATTGCACATACGTGGCGGAAGGAGCAATGAAATTGGATATTATATTGATGGTATTTCTGTTGCAAATCCCTTTTTCACCAATGGTCTTTCTATAAATGTATCCAACAAAGCATTACAGGAATTAAAAGTGGTAAGTGGTGCTTTTAATGCAGAATATGGGAATGCCATGAGTGGCATTGTTAACATCCAGATCAAGGAAGGTGGACAAAATTATAGTGGCAATATTTCCATGTACACCGGTGATCGTTATTCTAATGACACAGATCTTTATACCAATATTGATGATTTTGAATTATTGAATCGTCAAACATGGGAAGGATATCTAAGCGGACCGATACCTTTGACAAAAGATAAATTAACGTTCAATACAAGTTTGAGGTATTCAGGACAGGATGGATATCTCTACGGTGTTCGTGAGCATGATGTACAGGACTATGCCAACTTTGAGACAGAGAATTGGTATATCCAAATGGGGGGGGATAGTAGCCTAGTTGCAATGAATCCCAGTGAATCGTTCAACCAGTTAGTGAAGTTCACTTACAAGTTAACACCACGACTCAAATTATCTACACAATATCTAGGGAGTCAGGGTGTTTCTCAATCCTATTCTCATTTTTATAAATATAATCCGGACGGCCGGTCAACATCTCAATCCAATAATAATAATCTATCTCTCAAAATCAACCATGCTATTGGACGAAAAACTTTTTATGAAGGGCATGTTTTTATAAACAAAACTGACTATAAGTCATTTCAGTTCTCGCCTATTAGTTTAAAAAGTGCGACTCCATTTACAAATGGTGTAGAATTTGGAAATGATGAAGATTTGGCATTAATCATTAAATCCCCCGGTGTTTATACAATTGGGAATCAGGAAGTAACCGTAGTTGATAGTAATGTTTATATTCTCCCAAACTCAAATTATGCTTCAACAATTAACATAAGAGGAAGCCCCAGTTCAGCCACATTCTCATTTGGAGGATCTAATCGAGGGCATTCCTATCGGGATTCTGAATCCTATGGTGGCAAATTTGATATTACATCGCAGATTACTACCCGCCATGAGGTCAAAGCTGGCATTCAATATAGAAATGATAATTTGAATGAAAGAAATTTTTCAGTTTTATTTGATGGTAACACTTATAAGATACCAACCATCACCACTGAAAACGGATCGCCTTCCCATAATTACTATACAGAGTATGCAACATTTTATTCTGCCTATTTACAGGATAAACTGGAATATGAAAGTTTTATCATGAATGCGGGAATTCGCTATGATGCATTCGAACCAAATACCAAACATATCAATGATCTGATTGACCCTGAAGGAGATGAATCAGAAAGCAAGAATAAAACAATGTGGTCACCCAGAATTGGTGTGGCATTTCCGATTACGGATGAAGGAATATTGCATTTCTCCTATGGTCATTTTTATCAAATGCCCACACTTAGGAAATTATTTCTCACTAGTATTTTTGGTGCAGGACTTTCACCAAGTATTGGGTATGGTAATTTAAAACCCGAAAAAACTGTAATGTATGAATTTGGATTACAGCAGCAATTAAGTCAGTATCTGGCTATCAATAGCAGTATTTTTTATAAGGATATTCGAAATCTTTTAGCACTACAATCTATCCATTATAATTCCCCTATATATGGTCCATCCGACTATGCAATTTATTTAAATAAAGATTATGCCATGGTGAAGGGGATTACCATCAGCTTAACAAAAAGATGGGATCCTATATCAAGATTGTCTGCTTTTCTTGATTATTCTTACCAAACTACTGAAGGAAACAGTACAAATAGTGGGTCTTTCTTTTTCAACGCATTGACAGGTGAAGAGGAGGAAAAGAAAATTGTTTCTTTATCATGGGATCAAAGTCATGTATTTAATTCTACCATCACAATTACTGAACCAGGCCCAAAAGGATGGGGAATTAGTTTTATCGGAAAATTGAGCACTGGTTGGCCTTATACTCCAAATATTCCAAATGCAAATTATGTCCCTTATCCAAACAGTTCACGGAAACCAGTTCAAAAGTCACTGGATATGAGGTTTTATAAAGTAATTCCCCTAGCCAAACTGGAATTTGAACTATTCATAAAAGTTTATAATGTTTTTGATACTCGAAATGAAAAATATGTTTATACCGATACAGGTCGATCTGGTTATACCTATGTAAATCGTTCACTTCAAGAAACAGAAGCATTCAAAAGTCATTATGGAGAACCGGGTGTACATACTTGGGATGAATATCATAATCGACCGGATTATTACAGTTCGCCAAGATTAGTGACTATAGGATGGAGCATTAACTTATGAGTCCAAAAAAA
>FUWD012854271.1_pt1 | contig 11805 bp, 12 predicted proteins | sample 1063281 | NCBI WGS metagenome assembly FUWD01 (sample SAMEA79048168, study PRJEB19326) | metagenome | biome: marine
AGTCCTCAGGCTCGACCCCGATTACCTCTATTTCTGGTGCACAAACCTTGAGATAGGTTGCAATACCAGCTATCAATCCACCGCCACCTACCGGCACAAAGACCTTATCAATATTGTCTAGCTGTGAGAGTAGCTCTTTCGCTACTGTGGCCTGACCAGCTATTACATCGATATCGTCAAATGGATGGATAAATGCCATATCGTTTTCTTTTTCGAGCTTTTTAGCGTAACGATAAGCGTCATCATAGATATCGCCATGCAGTACCACCTTGGCTCCTAGCTGTTCGACCGACTGGACTTTAATTTTTGGGGTAGAAAGTGGCATCACAATTACCGCATCTGTGCCGACCCTTTTTGCCGCCAAGGCGACCCCCTGAGCATGGTTACCTGCAGAGGACGCTATTACTCCTTTTTTTAGCAACTCTTGTTTTAGTCCAGAGATTTTTTGATAGGCACCCCTTAGTTTGAATGAGTGCACACTCTGCTCGTCCTCCCTCTTAAGGTAGACATTGTTGGATAACCTCTTAGTTAGCTGATTGGCAAGAGACAGAGGGGTAATATTGGCTACCTCATAGACCCTAGAGTTGTTAGCCATTTCAACAATTTTTTGCATGCAGCTCCCTTAAATATTCTATATCGACAAGAGTCCTTTTAGTAGCGTCACCGCTAATCAAGCTAAACTTGTTATCTTTATCGCCAAGATGGTCAAGCACAACCAAAGCCTTATCGAGATTATCCTCGTTAGTATACTCATTAACTGTGAGTACTGACTCTATACCTGCAGATGATGCTGACAATAGACCGTTACGTGAATCCTCAATAGCCAGCGTCTGGCATGGTTCTAGGTTCATTTTGTCGAGTACGTAATTATATATATCTGCAGCAGGCTTCTTTTTTGGCACAACATCACCTGCACCTATAACCTCAAAGCTGGACATGTATTCATGGCCTAGAGTACTAGTTATAAGGGCATCTACATTGGCTGGTGTAGTGGTAGTGGCTATAGCCAGTCTTAGTTTTTGCGACATAGCCTCATCTATTAACCTCTTAACCCCAACCCTAAGTGGCACAAGCCCATTAGAGATGAGCTCTACATAGTTGTTAGTCTTTTGTTTATGGATTTCACTAATAAAGCTGTCTAGATTGTCGTGATAAAAGTCCTTCTTGTAGCTATCTAAGTAAAACTTTATCCTCTCCTTGCCTCCAGTAACGCTCAACAGATGGTGATACATCTCGTTAGACCAGAACCAGTCCAGACCCATCTGCTCGAATGCCATATTAAATGCCTGCAAGTGTCCATCCTTCTCGGTATTTGCAAGGGTACCATCAACATCAAATATAAGCGCCTCTAAATCCATAATTATTACTAATTTTATAAATAATTGACTAAAAATATTGCTATTTTAATTTAGTTTAGGTATAACCATTGTTTTTTTAACATTTAAGTAATATGTCAGAACCAAACTTTCAAGATATTCCCTCTTACAAGACATCAAGTGGCGAGGAATTTATGAGTTCAAATCAGCTCAATCACTTTAAGTATAAGCTCTCAGCATGGAGACAGCAACTAGTGACTGACGCGGAAACTACTATAAACCATATCCAGGAAGATTCGACTCAGGTTGCAGACATTAATGACAGAGCTACACTCGAGGAAGAGTTCGCTTTAGAGCTAAGAACAAGGGACAGGGAAAGGAAACTTATCAGCAAGATTGACAAAACTTTGCATATTATCGAGTTGGGAGATTATGGTTACTGCAAGACTTGTGGAGCAGAGATTAATTTGTTAAGGCTTGAGGCTAGACCGACTGCAGACGAGTGTATTGATTGTAAAACTATAGCTGAAAAGAAGGAAGTATAGAGTAGAACCTAAAAGTGCCTATATGAGCTACAGTCGGCACTAAAACCATCAACAATAAGGCCTCCATTAGGGGTGATAACGCCTATCTCGCTTAGTTTTATCTTTAGATCGCTCTCGATTTGATGGACATTTTTTTTATTTCTTTTGTCTACACTAAAGCATAGCTCGTAATCGTCCCCGCCAGCTAGGGCGATACACCAGTCCCCTGTCGACTCGATATATTCACTAACCTCTTTTGATAAAGGTAACCTGTCAGTGCTGATTCTAGCGCCCACTTTGGAGCTATTTAGGATATGCGAAAGGTCCTGCTCTAGGCCGTCTGATATGTCGATACATGAGTTTGCAATACCAACCAAACTGCGACCAAGGCTTAGTCTAGGCTCTGGAGTATTAAGTCGATTCATAGCGCTCAATGTTGCGGGCTCGTTTCTTTGTTTTTGTCTTAGTGCGTATGCCGCATCCCCTATATTGTTTGAAACAAAGATTAGGTCTCCTGGCTTAGCTCCTGAGCGCAACAAGGATTTACCTCTCTCGATAAAACCGGTGACATTGATAGTTATACTTAGGTGCCCCTTTGTGGTGTCTCCACCTACCAAATCTATATTATATTTGTTTGGCTATTTGCTTAAGACTGTTGGCAAACTCGCTTAGCCATTTTTCATCAACCCTTGGGAGGCTTATTGCTAAGGTAAAGTATTTTGCTATAGCTCCCATTGCCGCAAGATCACTAAGATTGACACTCAAAGATTTATAGGCGATATCTGCTGCCGAGTTGGAGGATGAGAAATGCACACCCTCTATCAGAGTATCTACACTGGTAACTATCTGATATTCACTATCAAGCTCTATTACCGCGCAATCATCTCCCACACCAACCCTAACTGAGTTGTCACAATTCCAGCTAAAATATTTATCAATAATTGAGAACTCGTTCACCTAAATGTCCATCCATGATGATAGAAAATTTCACTACCAAGTTGTTGATAATAATTAGTCATGGGTGCAAGTTTACACCATAACTAAATCATTACATATAGGCGTTCTCTTTGTGCGAGTGATCGGTCACATCTTGTACCGACCTGATTTCTGGATAGAGGTTCATTAATTGCGCCTCGACACCATCCTTTAGAGTAATCTTAACAGAAGAGCAGCCCTGACATCCGCCACCAAAATTTAATATAACGTCCAAATCTTTGGTTATCTCGACTAGCTCTACATAGCCACCATGAGAGGCTAACTGGGGGCTAATTTCAGTCGCTATCGTGTAGACTATCTTTTCCTCAAGTGGGGCATCATCTTTGGGTACTTCGCCCTTGGCGTTGGGTGCGGTTATGGTCAACTTTTTATTTGTACCCTCATCCTTGAGTAAGACTTCAGAGTCTTTGAGAAATTGAAAGTTGTTTTTGTCGATATAGGTATTGAACCCTTTGTATTCAAATTGCTCATAGTTGTTATCCAGGTCCTTCGGATAACAAAAGTTAAAAGTTACTGTAGCTATAGGCGTTCCGGCCTTCTCAATGTCAACCCTGAGGGCCAAATCTTTATTATCCTGCTGCTCAAAAAGGTCCGCCACATAGGCCTCAGCTTCATTACTAATACTGAACATTCTATCTCCAAAAAGTTATATTATCTATCAATCTAGTTGAGCCCAAAACAACTGCACATAGTATACCAATCTGAACTGTATTATCGGTAATTATTTTAAGGGTATTAGCGTCAACGATTTCTGCATAGTCGAGCTCAAAGTTCTCACTCAGCTCTTGCCTTAGTTCGGTATTTACCTTATCTATTTGCATCCCCGAAAGGTACTTATCTTTGGCACTATTCATACAAGCTGATAGTTGCGTAGCAGTAACCCGCTCTTTCTTGTTTAGGTATTTATTTCTGGTACTCATCGCGAGCCCATCTTGCTCTCTAACTATACTGTGTGAAAGTATATTTATCCCTAAAGATAAGTCATCCACCATCTTCTTTATAACGAATAATTGCTGGAAATCTTTTTGCCCAAATATTGCGATATCTGGTCTTACGATTTCAAATAACCTATACACCACCTTAGCAACACCATTAAAAAAGTGTGGCCTAGTTACACCGCACAGTATGCTGGAGATTTCTCCGACCTGATAATCAAAACTCCAGTCTTTGGGGTATATCTGCTCGCTATTTGGAATAAAAACAGCGTCTGCATTGCACTTCTCAAGCTCTACAATGTCTGACTCTGTACTAATTGGATAACTATCGAAGTCCTCATTCTGAGCGAATTGGGCTGGATTTAGATAAACACTAACGACAACCTTGTCGGCTTGATTTTTCGCCATCCTTACTAAAGATAGGTGACCCTCATGTAGTCCTCCCATTGTCGGAACTAGAGCTATGGTGTGTTTTTTTTCTGTCCAATCTTTTAACAAATCCTGCAAAGATTCGATTGTTGTTGCTACCTTCATCTTAATTAATATGTATGTTCTTTGGCCGGATATGACTTATCTTTTACAGCACTGACATATGACTTGACTGCTGATTTTATGTCTTGCTCTGCAGAGAGAAAATTTTTAACGAACTTGGGTGCCTTTTTTGTATTGATACCCAACATATCGTAACAAACAAGGATCTGTCCATCACAATCAGAACCGGCACCTATACCGATAGTAGGTATAGTCAATGCCATAGATATAATTGCTGCAAGTTTAGATGGAATGCACTCAAGAACAATAGCATCGACCCCCCAAGATTCAAGCATAACAGCGTCCTCAATAATCTTTTTGGCGCCATGTTCATCTTTGCCTTGTACTTTGTAGCCTCCAAGCTCTTCAACTGACTGTGGCAACAAACCTAGATGTCCGCAAACCGGGATACCATTGTCCTGCAAAGCTTTGAAAGAGGATTCATGCTCACGCCCACCCTCAAGCTTAACCATATGGGCACCAGAATCTATCAACATGTTGGCATTTTTTAGTGTGACTTCTTTAGATATATAGCTTTTATATGGTAGGTCAGCAATAATTAGTGCCTGTTGTGAGCCCTTTGCAACATTACTGGTATGGTAGCAAATATCTTTCATGCTAACACTTAGAGTGTTTTCTTGCCCCTTAATTACATTTCCTAGAGAGTCTCCTACTAACAAAACATCAACACCGCAGTATTCAAAGAGCTCTGCAAAAGATGCATCATAAGCGGTCAAACAGGCAATTTTTTCTTTTGACTGCTTGAAAGATTTTAGTTCTGAAGTTTTCATAATTTTATTAGCTTTGAGGTGTCTATTTTATCAATTAATCCTGTCAATGAGCCTAATATTGGAACTATTAAGTTTGGCTCAATTTCTTTTAATGGAACCAAAACGAAAGCCCTATTCATCATTTCTGGGTGTGGCACTACTAGCTTCTTTGAGGCTATAACTTGTGTACCATAAAGAATAATATCTAGGTCTATGGTTCTTGGCCCCCATCTTTCATCTCTGACTCTATGCTGTTTTGACTCAATCCCCTGACATACATACAAAAGTTCAAGGGCGCTCAGATGGGTTTTTACTCTACATACAGCGTTAATGTAGTCTGGCTGATCGGAACCATCAAGTGGCTTTGATCTGTACAGACTTGAGAGACCACTGACCTCGATATCTGTGGTATCGTTTAAGGCTACAAGGGCTCTTTTAATTTGTTCTTTTGGGCCTTCTAGGTTAGAACCTAAGCCGATATATGCTAACAATTTATAAGGGTCCCAACATGTTCTCCATTAAGGATACGGCTAAGTACATCTTGCTCTCTTCCGGAGACAATATGGGTGGTGGTATCGGACTCACTAGCCTGCTTTGCTGCGATAACCTTGGTATACATACCGCCTGAACCTAATATGCCTCCCGATTTAGATGCAAACTTGGTTAATTTATCGTCACTAACATGAATGCTGTGAATCATTTTTGCCTTATCGTTGTGTCTAGGGTCGGAGTCAAATAGGCCCTGCTGGTCTGTAAGTATGATTAATCTATCGGCATCAACAAGATTTGCAACCAGTGCTGCCAATGTGTCGTTGTCCCCAAACTTAATTTCAGAAGTTGATACGGTATCGTTCTCATTAACTATAGGTACAACCCCGTGTAACAATAAATTATCCAAGGTAGCAGAGATATTTTCATACCTATCTTCGTTGGTGAGGTTGTCTCTTGTTAGTAGTATTTGCGCTGTATGAACATCGTGCTTTGAAAATAACAATTCGTAAGACTGGATTAATCCCATCTGTCCAACAGCAGCAGCAGCCTGTAGTTGATGAATGTCTTTAGGCTTCTCTTTCCAGCCAAGCCTATTCATGCCTTCAACAATAGCGCCACTTGATACCAATATAACGTCGATATTATTAGCCCTTAGGTTAATAATTTGTTCCGCCCATTGGGCGATAAGTTTTTGATCGATACCCTTACCGCTATCTGTTAATAGCGCAGAGCCAACCTTAATAATCCATCTTTGTTTTGACATTATTACTTTTTATTAAATTAAATAATCCATAAACCAACTCCTTACAGCCCATACCGTTAAGGGCAGAGATATTGAAAACCTCTCCACCATAAGAAATATCTTTTATAAAGCTCTCTATAAACTGGTCTCGCTCTTTTTGATTTAGTAAGTCAATCTTGTTAATTGCAATAATCCTTGGCTTGTTAGCTAGCTCTTGGTCATACTTCGCTAGCTCTTTTTCTATAGTTTTGTAATTATAGACTGGGTCAGAACCATCAGCAGGCATTATATCTATTACATGTAGCAAGGCTCTAGTTCTTGACAGATGCCTTAAGAACTCAAACCCTAGCCCTACACCTTCACTGGCATTTTCAATAAGTCCAGGAATATCAGCCATAACTAAATGCTTGTCGTTAAGCGAGACAACACCTAGGTTCGGATGCAGAGTGGTGAATGGATAGTCAGCAACCTTTGGTCTAGCACTTGATATTTGCCTAATCAGGCTTGATTTTCCGGCATTCGGCATACCCAACAAACCAATATCTGCCATAACACTCATTTCCAGACCTATCTCTCTAACCTCGCCAGGGGTTCCTGGTGTTGTTTTTCGTGGAGCTCTATTGATACTTGACTTAAAACGAGCATTACCTAGACCATGAAATCCGCCCTTGGCAACTAACACAGTCTGGTCATGTAGGGTAATCTCACCTATCATCTCGTCGGTCTCTAGGTCATATATTTTGGTCCCAAGAGGCATATCTACTGTTAAGTGGTCTGCAGACTTACCGCGCTTGTTTTGCCCAGATCCAGGCTGACCATTCTTCGCTCTGAAAAGTCTATTAAAGCGAAACTCGCTTAGAGTGTTAAGGTTTTCTTGACCACGAAAATATACATTACCGCCATCGCCACCATCGCCACCATCTGGGCCACCATCAGGTATATATTTTTCCCTTCGAAATCCAAGGCAACCGGCACCACCCTTGCCAGCCTCAACCCGAATAGTTGCAGAATCAACAAATTTCATTGGAACTCTTTTAAAAACCGCTAAAATATAATCAGCAAATTATACCTTTTATCGACACCAAAAAATGAATCGAAACCTATACAGCCTGTTGGGATACATGATGCTACCATTTAGCCTTGTTAGGTTATTATTTAAAAGCATCAATAATCCTAATTACAGGCAAAGAATTGCTGAGAGATTGGCCATAATTGTAAATGTTCCTGTCCCTATTATTTGGGTCCATTGCGTTTCTGTCGGTGAACTGAAAGCAGCAACCGTACTTATTGATCAGCTTATAGACAATCATCCAGACCATAGAGTGCTAGTCACTAGCACAACACCCACCGGCTCTAGAGCAGTAACGCAGTATTTTCAGCAAAGGGTCTTGCACTTTTACTTCCCTTACGATGTACCGATAATTGTTAATAGATATATCAACAAAATCAACCCATCGATATGTATCTTACTTGAGACCGAGATTTGGCCTAACTTAATTCATTCACTAAACAAAAAAGAGATCCCAGTAATGCTTGTTAATGCTCGCCTATCTGAAAGGTCATTATCAAAATATCAAAGATTTGCCAAGAAACTAAGCGAAAAAACACTTAACCAGTTAACCCTAATAGCTGCCCAAAATATTAACTCGGCTAAAAGGTTTATTGAGCTTGGTGCTTCAAAAGAAAAGGTTTTGGCTGCTGGAAATATAAAGTTTGATCAAAAACTAATAACAGATATCAGCACTACTAAAGAGATTAGTGCCTTTGTAAATAAGCCCAACGTTATAGTCTTTGCAAGCACACATAGGGGAGAGGAGTCAAAAATAATTCGCAGCTATATTGACAACAAAGAGTCTTTAAAGGACTCACTATTGGTTATCATCCCAAGACACCCTGAGCGATTCAATGAGGTATATAAATTAGCCAAGAAAAACAAGCTAAATGTTGTCAAACGCTCAAGCAACAAACCTGAAAAAGATGCACAAATATTGCTCGGCGATTCTATGGGCGAGATGATGTCATATTTTAAAGTTTGTGATATTGCCTTTATTGGTGGAAGTCTAAACAATACTGGTGGTCACAATATGCTAGAGCCTGCAGCACTCTCAAAGCCCATAATATTCGGTCCCAACGTATTTAACTTTTCTGAAATTTCGTCCTCACTGGTGTCACAAAATGCAGCAATACAGGTTAAGAATGAGGGGGAGCTTTTTGTGGTAATTAAGCGCTTAATAGATAACAAACAGGAAATGCAAGAGTTAGGAAAAAATGCCCACAAATTCTTTAGCCAACAGAAAGGCGCAAGCAAACTAATTAGTGATAGAATCAAATCCTTGTTGCAATAACGATTATCTCACTTATCCAAGTTTAGAACCTTTTCTATGTATTGTCACTCATTAATTTGCTTAATATACAATTCACTATCATTGACTAGAAACTCTTCAGATTTTTTGTCCATCTGAACTTGGATTTCATTAATTTTAGTTATTGTTTCTTGGTCCATCTTTTTGATCTCTTGGGTTATCTTCATTGAACAAAATTTTGGACCGCACATTGAGCAGAAATGGGCAGTCTTAGCGGCCTGTTTTGGTAAAGTTTCATCGTGATATGAGCGAGCAGTATCTGGGTCAAGTGCCAAATTAAATTGGTCCTCCCACCTAAACTCAAATCTAGCTTTAGATAAGGCATTGTCACGAATTTGTGCACCCGGATGACCTTTAGCAAGGTCTGCAGCATGGGCGGCAATTTTGTAGGCAATAATACCCTCCTTTACATCATCCTGATTAGGTAACCCTAAGTGCTCTTTTGGGGTCACATAGCAGAGCATAGCGCAACCATACCAACCTATCTGTGCAGCACCTATAGCTGAGGTTATATGATCATATCCAGGAGCGATATCAGTAGTTAATGGACCCAAAGTATAGAAAGGCGCCTCGCCACACTCTTTAAGTTGTTTGTCCATATTGTCCTTAATCATTTGCATAGGGACATGGCCAGGGCCCTCAATAAATGTCTGAACATCGTGCTTCCAAGCTATCTTAGTAAGCTCTCCCAGTGTCTCTAATTCTCCATACTGAGCGGCATCATTTGCATCTGCTATACAGCCAGGACGTAGACCATCTCCCAAAGAAAAGGTGATGTCATAAGCCTTCATGATTTTGCAGATATCTTCAAAGTGGGTATAAAGGAAGCTCTCTTTGTGGTGGGCCAAACACCATTTAGCCATAATTGAGCCACCCCTAGAAACAATACCGGTCACTCTATCAATAGTTAACGGAACATGCTTCAACCTTACACCAGCATGAATTGTGAAATAATCAACTCCCTGTTCGGCTTGTTCGATTAGTGTGTCTCTATATATTTCCCAGGTCAAGTCTTCGGCAATACCGTTAACTTTTTCTAGTGCCTGATACATCGGAACAGTGCCAATTGGTACTGGCGAATTACGAATAATCCATTCACGAGTTTCGTGAATATTTTTACCAGTAGACAGGTCCATTATTGTGTCAGCGCCCCAACGAATACCCCAGACCATTTTTCCTACCTCTTCATCGATAGATGAGCCTAATGCTGAATTACCTATATTGCCATTAATCTTGACTAAAAAATTACGCCCAATAATCATTGGCTCTGTTTCTGGGTGGTTTATATTGCATGGTATAACTGCGCGACCTCGTGCCACCTCATCGCGAACAAACTCAGCAGTTATAACGTCAGGTATAGATGCTCCAAAGCTTTCCCCTTGCTGTTGTCCTATTTGGTCTTTGTAGTCTTGCCATTTACAATTCTCTCGAATCGCAATGAACTCCATCTCAGGAGTTATTATTCCTTTTCTGGCGTAATGCATTTGGGTAACATTTTTGCCTTCTTTTGCTATTCTTGGCATACGCAAATGTTCAAAGCGTAGTTTATCGATTTCCTTATCACTTAGCCTTATATTTGAGAAGTTTGAACTCAATACATCTAAGTTTTTTGTATCACCTCTCTCCTCTATCCATTTAGTTCTGACACTGCTAAGACCCTTTCTAAAGTCAATTACTGCTTCAGGGTCGGTATAAGGTCCAGAGGTATCATAAACACAAATAGGTTCATTTTTCTCTGCCAAATCTCCGATAGTATCGTTCAAGGTAATTTCTCTCATTGAGACTTTTATATCTTCCCTTGAGCCTTTGATAAAAATTTTTCTTGAGTTAGGAAATGGCTTAATAAAAGCGTCACTAACGCTTGACATTTTTTTATGGGTTTCGCTTATTTGATGCATTGTTGTATAATCTGATAAATTAATAAAATATAACTTGAAATGGCTATTTTAACTCATAGAATGCGTCGCATGAGAAAACACGATAATACTCGTAAACTTATGCAAGAAAATACACTAACGACGAACGATTTAATCTACCCGATTTTTATCGTTGAGGGCAATAATCAGCGTCAAAGTGTTGAATCTATGCCTGACATAGAAAGACTAAGCATAGACCAATTAATAATTGATGCTGCTGAAATTGTTGAATTAAATATACAAGCTGTAGCACTATTCCCAGTAGTTCCGCCTGAAAAAAAATCTCTTCAAGCTGAAGAGGCATATAACCCAGATGGTCTATCACAAAGGGCAGTCAAAGCACTTAAAGAAAATTTTCCAGATCTCGCTATCATTACCGATGTTGCTCTAGACCCTTTTACTACTCATGGTCAGGACGGCTTAATAGACGAGGACGGTTATGTTCTTAATGATGAGACTATAGATGTTTTAGTTAAACAAGCGCTATCCCATGCCCAAGCAGGTGCTGACATTGTTGCTCCATCTGACATGATGGACGGCAGAATTGGCGCTATACGCGATGCTCTTGAAGAGAATGGCCTAATTCATACCAAAATATTAGCCTACTCAGCAAAGTACGCTTCTAGTTATTATGGACCTTTTCGTGATGCTGTAGGTTCATCCAGCAATCTAGGATCTTCAAACAAATTCACCTACCAAATGGACCCTGCTAACAGCAATGAGGCCCTAAGAGAGGTAGCTCTAGATATAGACGAAGGAGCTGATATGGTAATGATTAAGCCTGGCCTACCCTATCTAGATATCGTATTTCAGATTAAACAAAATTTTGCTATGCCTACTTTCGCTTACCACGTTAGTGGAGAATACTCTATGCTAAAGTCTGCAAGCAAGAATGGCTGGATTGAAGAAAAGCCAGTTGTTCTAGAAACACTTATGTCCTTTAAAAGAGCTGGTGCTGATGCAATTTTAACTTACTATGCCAAGCAGGCTGCTAAGTGGATAAAATAAAATAAAATTATGTAGTTTTAGTTTACAATATCACCTAGATTGTTTACTTTCATTGAATTTTCAAGGCGTTATGGAAAAAAAATCAATATTCGTGTCGGTACTACTAATTATTGCACTAATATTTAGTTATATTTATTTCAATAATAAAATCGACGAGATACAAAAAAATAATAGCGATCAGACATCAAAGTTAAGCTCTGACCACAATCAAC
>FUWD012874300.1_pt1 | contig 11803 bp, 14 predicted proteins | sample 1063281 | NCBI WGS metagenome assembly FUWD01 (sample SAMEA79048168, study PRJEB19326) | metagenome | biome: marine
CTTGACAATTCAGGCAGGTCTCTATATTTGGTTAGTGAGTATATCCTGCCTAAAATCCGTCATAAAACTTTAAGGAGACCCAAGTGAGAACGGGCGCTTGCATTTTGTTTACAGTTGTTGCGTGTCTGATGATCAATCTCAGTCTAGGCTGGGCGGATAACAACCCCATAAAGGTAGGGGTTGTTTTACCACTGACCGGTGAACAGGCCAAATTTGGAGAAATTGAAAATAACTCCCTTCTAATGGGATTGGATGAAATCAACAAAGCCGGTGGCGTTAATGGTAGGATGATTGAGCTCTTAATCGAGGATGACACGGGCAAACCTGATGTAGGTCGATCCGCAGTCGAAAAGCTGATTTCCCAGGACAAAGTCGTGGCTCTGACTGGCGGCTACTCTTCTTCAGTAACTTATGCGGTTTGCGCTGTAGCGCAACAAAGGAAAATCCCTTTCCTTGTGTCCACAGGGTCAGCGGACAAAATTACCGAACAGGGCTGGGATCACGTTTTCAGGATTTCTCCTCCAGTGAGTGAGTATCCGAAAGCGTTAAATTCTTTCCTCGCTGAAATAGTCAAGCCACAAAGTGTTGCGATACTTCATGAGAATACTCTTTTTGGTCAGTCAGGGGCCAAAGATTTTGCCGGACAGTGCGAAAAGAGCGGTATCAAAGTTCTCATGAAGGATGGTTACGAGTCTGGAGCCGTTGATTTCAAGCCATTGCTGATCAAGGTCAAGGCAGCGAAACCTGATCTGGTTTATATGATTTCATACGTAATGGACGCTGCGCTCCTGATGCGTCAATCCAAAGAGTTGAACTTCAATCCTAAACTCTTTGTTGGGGGAGGGGCGGGATTTACTCTTCCGGAGTTCGCCAAAAATGCTGGTACGGCAGCCGAGTTAGTTTTTTCGGCTGATTTGTGGTCCGATAAGCTTCCCTATCCGGGAGCTAAAGAATATTCCGATAATTACCAAAAAAAATACGGTTCCCCGACCGAATATCATGGAGCTGAGGCATATAGCTCCATTTATGTTATTGCCGATGCTTTGAAACGGGCAAAGGAAATTACTCCAGCCGCCGTTAGGGATTCCCTGGCGTCAACCGACATGATGACCGCCTTTGGCCCCGTAAAATTTGTGTCGTACGGTAAGAAGAAACAACAAAATTCTTTACCAACTTATCTTGTACAATGGCAGGAAGGAATTCTTGAAACCGTTTGGCCAAGAAACGTGGCGACGAAACGGTATATTTTCCCTGTCCCTGAATGGTCTCAGAGGTAAGTAGTTCGGTAACGTTTTTCCATGTCTAGCGCTCAGTTAGCTACTGCTGCAAAGCAACACAATACAAGCTAGATAGAATCTAGAGTTAATGGAAGTATTTCTTCAAACACTAGTCGCTGGGGTGCTCAAGGGAGGACTTTATGCCCTCATAGGCATCGGCATGACATTGATTATGGGTGTGATGGGCATCATAAATCTCGCTCATGGACAGTTTATGATGGTGGCAATGTACATTACTTATGTTTTATTCCATTATCTTGGTCTGGACCCTTACTTTACTTTGCTTATTAGCATGCCATCACTTTTCGTGCTGGGGATTCTGATTCAGAAATACCTCTTGAATCCGCTAATGAAGGTTGACAGCATTCTGCCGGAAAATCAGGTTCTGATGACTGTTGGAATCGCAATGGTCCTAACTGAAATAGCGCGATTTATCTTTAGTTCCAACTATCTCTCGGTTAAGACATCCTACTCCTCATCAGCGTTTTATATTGGAGGAATATCGTTCTCCGTTGCTTTGACAATCGCTTTCTTTCTAGCCTGCCTGCTAACTTTTGGCCTGTTCTGGTTTCTCATTAAAACCGATCTGGGTCGATCCATCAGGGCAGTGTCTCAGGACGCCGAGGCTGCAGAGTTAATGGGCATCGATTCAGAAAAGATAAAGGTCATAACTATGGGCATAGGCGCAGCGCTCGTAGCTGCCGCCGGCACTCTATTGCTACCGATCTACTATCTGTTTCCGGATATTGGAGGACCCTTCACTCGCAAGGCCTTTGTGATAACCATACTGGGAGGGCTAGGCTCCACCGTTGGAGCAATTTTCGGTGGATTGACACTTGGACTGGCAGAATCTTTCGGAGCCACCTACATAGGTATGGAGTTCGAGGACATGGTGGGATTGGTGATCTTCCTACTAGTTCTGTTATTCCTTCCCGGAGGATTTAGACGTCTGACCAAGGTTTAGGGACTTATGAAAAAAACTGTCTCTCCATTCTTGCTGCTCATTTTTCTCCTGCTGTTTCCGCTCATTTTCAGAGGAGCCTATTATCAGCACCTGATGATACTTGTACTCATGTGGGTTGCAATCGGAACAGGGTGGAACCTGATTTCCGGTTTCACGGGACAGGTCCTTTTTGGCGCAGCCGCTTTTTTCGGTGTTGGCGCCTATACAGCCGCCCTGCTGAGCAGCAAGCTTGAGATATCCGCATGGTGGGGATTGCCTCTGGGTGGACTAGTTGCGGTAGCAATAGCCTTTCCCTTTGGGTGGATTTGTTTTCGACTCCGAGGCCCTTACTTTGCTCTGGCGACTCTGGCCCTAAATGAAATTTTTCGTCATGTCGCAACAATATGGGAATCATTGACTGACGGTATGATCGGTATACTGGTTATGCAAACCTTTATATCCAAGGCCCCTTACTACTATGTCGCTCTGGCGATAGCAGTTGTGTCCGTTGTCAGTGTTGACCTGGTAATGCGTTCGCGCTGGGGCTATTATTTCGTTTCAATCCGGGAAGATCAGGACGCAGCGGAAAGTATGGGCATCGATACACTATATTACAAGATGATTTCACTTGCGCTATCGGCGTTTCTCATCGGCACAGCAGGAGCTTTGTACACTAATTACATGGGATTTATAGACCCCAAGGTGGTGTTTTCCCTTCACGACATATCCATTATGGCTATACTGGTTGGTATTGTAGGTGGGGTTGGAACAATCTATGGGCCGACCGTGGGCGCATTTATAATGGTAGCTGTTCAGGAAATTTTTCGAACAGGAGGTTTTGGAACCCTTCACGCAATTGATAAGGCCACCGGTTGGCCTTTCCTTGCCGGCTTGACAAAATATATAAGCGAGGCTCATGTGCTCAGCTTTGGATTACTGGTAATAATTGTAATCCTGTTTCTGCCAAATGGAATCGTCGGAGATTGGCAATTAATAAGAAACAGGTTCATAAGATCCCAGAAACCAGCGTTTTGAGGGTATTATGGCATTTTTTGAAGTCCAGGGTATAGTCAAGTTTTTCGGTGGGCTCGCTGCGGTAAATAATGTCAGCTTCAATGTTGATCAAGGACAAATCGTTGGTTTGATAGGACCTAATGGATCCGGAAAAACGACAATTTTCAACCTGATCAATGGTTATTTCCCTCTTGATAAGGGAGAAATAAGATTTGTTGGTGAAAAAATATCGGGTTTAAAGACACACCAAATCTGCAAGAGGGGAATAGGACGGACTTTTCAGGTAGTTAAACCATTGAAGAGGATGACCGTGCTTGACAATGTCATAGCTTCAGCCTTTCTGAGACATCGTTCCAGGTCAGACGCACTGAGATGGGCGGAAGAAACCATAGAATTCTGTGGTTTGACTCATTTTAAGGACAAAACAGCGAAAAGTCTTCCCATTGCGTCTCGTAAGAGACTTGAAATAACCAGGGCTTTGGCAACGAACCCGAAGCTGATCCTGCTTGATGAAACCGCTGCGGGGCTTAATCCTTACGAACTCGAAGAGGCAATTGCCCTTATCAGGAAAATTCGGGATTCCGGCATCACGGTCATTATAGTTGAGCACATAATGAAAGTTATAATGACCATTTCGGATAGGATTGTCGCTATAAATCATGGCAGGCTCATACATCATGGGACCCCCAACGAGGTTGCGTCGGACCCGGAAGTGATTAAAGCTTATTTTGGAGAAGATTACCGTGCTTAGTGTTAAAGATTTGAATGTTTCGTACGGTGACCTTCAGATCCTATGGGATGTCTCTTTTCATGTAAATGAAGGTGAAATAGTTGTTTTGCTCGGAGCAAACGGCGCTGGAAAATCCACGACCTTAAAGACTGTATCCTCCCTTATCAGACCGACGAATGGCACTATTCACTTCATGGAAACAAAGCTTCATGAGATACCTTCACATAGAGTTTTAGATCACGGTTTGGCGCATGTGCCTGAAGGAAGGCGTCTTTTCGCTGAAATGTCCGTTGAAGAAAATCTTGTCTTGGGTTCATTGACTCGCAAAGCCAAAGCCAAACGTAAAGAAACCCTGGAGTGGGTTTACGAAATGTTCCCGCGACTCAAGGAACGTTGCAACCAGGTGGCTGGAACGCTGTCAGGAGGTGAGCAGCAGATGGCGGCCATTGCCAGGGGGTTGATGTCTCTACCAAAGCTTATAATGTTTGATGAGCCTTCGCTAGGGTTAGCCCCTATAATGGTTTCAGACATTTTCAAAATAGTGGAAATGGTGAACAGCCAGGGAGTCACCGTGCTGCTGGTGGAACAAAACGTTCACCATACACTGGCAATGTGTGATCGAGCCTATGTGTTGGAAAACGGCCGTATAACTCTTTCAGGAACTGGTGAAGAATTTCTCAACAATGATCACATAAAAGAAGCATATCTGGGAATTTGATAATTTTATCTCACCGAGTAAATTTTTCTTACTGGTATCAACCCTGATGATTCACTGCAGCAGTAGATAAGCGCAAACAATATATAGTGGGGGCTGGGAAGGATATTACAGCGCGGGGACGCACTGGCGAGTTCCGCGCTGAAAATACTTATTGAGTGACTGGAACAACTGAAACCAGTTTTCGATGCTTGTCCTTAGCTCTGAATTCTACAACTCCATCTATTTTCGCAAAGAGGGTATAGTCTTTGCCTAGTCCTACATTCAGTCCCGGATGAATTTTTGTCCCTTTTTGTCTGACCAATATGTTACCAGCTTTGACAACCTGGCCGGCAAAACGCTTCACCCCAAGGCGTTGACCAGGACTGTCCCTACCATTTCGTGAACTTCCACCTGCTTTCTTGTGAGCCATGGTCTAACCTCCGTTTCTAAATCTGTTGAGCGGAATCTGTCAGAACTGAATTATCGTCAGTCTGACCCTGTGTATTTACGGACTGATTGATCTGTTCGACTTTCAAGAGCGAATACCATTGTCTGTGTCCCTGTTTCTTGTGATAGCCCTGTCTTCTTTTTTTCTTGAAGACGACTATTTTTCTGTCTCGAGCGGTCCGTAACATCCTTGCGGTCACGGTGACATCCTTCAACAGAGGGGTTCCAAACACGGGCCCGTCTTCGTTTACGACAGCAAGCACCTGTGACAGTTCAACTGTTTCCCCGGGTTCACCGGGAATCTTCTCAACTTTCAGTTGATCACCAGGGGCCACCTTATATTGCTTCCCGCCGGTCTGAACTATGGCGTACATAATAAACCCTCCTAGGCAATAACGTTTTAATAAACCATTACTATTGGTAGATGTCAAGCCAAATTGAAGCATTTTAACCTATCCACAACTATCTCAATCGCGCAGATCAATAGCCAAAAGCCCACGGAAAAACCCATGAGGCCGCTTTAAGAAATAATACGGCATATACGGAAGCAAGCAGATCATCTAGTAATATTCCCCAGCCACCGTGCGCGTTTTGAGCTTCATTTGCGGGAAAAGGCTTTAGAATGTCGAAGAATCGGGTAGCGACAAATGCCCATACGATAGTCAGAAATAAGTCTGGCGTTCTGAAAAAAAGTACAGTGAGCCAAAACCCTGCGATTTCATCCAGCACAAAAGTTCCGGGGTCCTTTTTACCATAGCGTTTTTCAGCCCATTCACCCAGCACAACACATCCAACACAGGCTGCAGTTAAAAAGAGCAGAATTACAATCCGCTGAAGCTCGGGATTAAAAAACCAGCGTATAAATATGTAAATTATGATTGCTGGTATAGTTCCAACAGTCCCAGACGCGATTGGCGAAAAGCCCAACCACATTCCGGTAGCAATTATTTCCTTTGTTCTGTCTAAAAGACTCTTGAATTGTTTTTTCGACATGATTCTCCAAACTCTTCGAATATCTTTTTACTATTTTCTCAATATTTTTGCATTTCTTATTGTGCAAATTTAGATGTAGATGCTCTGGAAGCGCATTTTCTGGTATAAGATTTCTACAGATTTTTCTTTTGTAAGCATCGAGAAGCGAGAGCGTAAAAAACTTGCATCGTACAGTTATCCTCTGCCGTCACGGACAAACTCATTTCAACAGAACCTCGAGGATTCAGGGCCAATCTGATTCTCCACTAACTAAAAATGGTCTTGAGGAAATCAGGAAACTAGCGCAAACAGTTAACACTTATCTGCCTCGCGTAATTTATTCCAGCACCCTAGGTAGAGCCGCTTACAGTTCCGCAATTTACTCACAGATTTTACAAATTCCTATCCACTTCAGGTCAAATCTCGTCGAACTGTCATGTGGCGAATGGGAAACATCTTTGAGAACCGATGTAATTGGGCCAGATGCGTTGATCAGACCAAGCTGGGTTAGTCGACCGCCCGGAGGCGAGAGTTATGAAGACGCTGAGAAAAGGCTGAAAGTTTTCATCAATGAGATATTGTCAAGTTCCGAATATTCATGCGTAATGGTCCTGGCGCACTCGGGGCTAAATCGGGCTCTAGTAAGATCTTTGCTAGGCTTACCTCTAGATGAAGCCCTATATATAAAATTCCCTCACGATACAATTTACCAAATCGACGCAGATGGAACTGTCCGTTGGATGGGATTGTCAACCGGCTCAGGTGTTGGATTTCTTAGAGAAAAGTAGTGACTGACGATTTGCTGAAACCGGGGTGGCACGGAAATTGGGCTCTAACAAGTGGCCAAACCGGACTTTAGTTTTGACCAACTGGGAGGCTCGAGCCCGAACTATTATATTCCATCCCAGTCTGTTGTAAGGGAAAACACTCCCTAGGGTTCGGTCGATCCAACTCAGTGAGTCAAGCCTGTAGAATTTCTTGTCTCCAGTTTTTATTCGGGGGATCTTGTAAGGCACTATGTAAACTGATCTCCAGGCCTCACATTTTAGCCCGACACTTTTTAATTTTCTCGCCAATCCTATAGGCGTGTAAAACCTCAGATGAGTTTCATCCCAACCAAACCAATTCTTGTCACGTTTTAAAACTCTATGATAGGTCCCCTGAATAGCGTAGTTGATAGAGATAGAGTTTTGAGTACTTATCACGAGAATGCCGCCTGGAGTCAAAACCCTGGAAGCGGCTTCAAGCAGCAGATGATCGTCGGGAGCATGCTCAATAACGTCCTTCATGAGGATCACATCGAACCCCCTCTTGAAGGCAAAGTTTGGAAACCCCTGATTGCGCACAAAAAAGCATTGACGCGACACACCCTCTCTCTCCGCGAAGTATCTCGCTGTTGACAAAACTGAATCTTCAACGTCCACACCGACAACTTCCGCAGCGCCGGCTTTGGCTGCATAAACGCAGAACAAGCCGCCTCCGCAACCGTAATCAATGACCCGCTTCCCCTTGAGATTTCCAAGCAATTCTGTCACAAAATCGTTCTTGACCCTGCTGTAGGCTTTAGATTGCTGCTCCAAATAAGAATCTAACGCTTTCTCCGAGTCGTATGACCTCAACCAATGGTCTTCAGGGTATCTTGGAGGTTGAACTGACATGATATCCAATCAATTTGCTTATTTCGCAGAATCAAGTTTGATTATTGAATTGACAATATCTTCGCCTATTCAAGCGCTTAAACTTTAACGAATCTGTTGTAAACCTTTGCCCAGCTATTTTGTTCCTTTAGAAGTGAAAAAGCCTTCATTTTTTGCCTTCCAAACTTGCCCAGCCTCGAGGCCAGAGCGCCATCGCCAAGAATTTTTTCAACAGCGTCAGCCAATGCGGACGCGTTTCCCGGAGCGACCAGTAGTCCTGAAATTCCATCCTCAATCAACTCGGGGGCAGCCCCCACACTAGTGGCCACGCTTGGAACTCCTGCAGCGAGAGCTTCCATCAAAATATTTGGACAACCTTCGGTTACGGATGGAAGAACAAAGACATCAAGTGAGTTCAGCCAGTTAGAAATAGCGTGATGTGGAGCGGGCTCAAGAAGCTTAACTCTTTGATCAATTTGCGTATTGTATAGCATTTCATCAAAGACCCTTTTTTCAGAATCACGGATTATGCCCCTTAATTCAAGGCTGATATTCCATTTTTCTGACAGGTTGGCCACTGCCTTGAATATATAAGGCAGCCCCTTGGCATATTTAAAAATCCCTCCACACCCAATTTTAACACAGTCTTGAGGTCCTGCTTTCAGAGTCCAAGATTTCTCCGGGATTTCGACTGAATTGTATATTACACACGATTTGTCAACAATTGGCGAAAGGGCGTTTGCCAGTTCTATAAGGTCACGGCTAAGTCCTACCACATAATTGGAGTTTTCCAGACCACTCTTGCAAACAGCGACCTTTTCAGGACTGAAAAAATACCTGTTTACGTCATTACCTACTATGCATGATATCATGGGCTTGCCCAATTTCCTCGCCAAGATACCCGTCACATATCCCATGGGATACAGGAAAAAGGACTGAAATATGTCATATTCTTTTTCTGCCGCAAGGTATTCCAAAGACTGAAACATCATTTGCAAAGAAAGGTTGTGAGGGCAATCCCACAAATCTCTATCGCCAGATTGGGAATTTTCCTTCCCAACCACTATGTCGTGAACTATTAAACCGCCAAGGGTTGCTGTTTTTCTGTTTTCATCAAGTAGAGCCATCCGTGTCGGATCTACTGACAATTTTGCAACCTCGGTTTCAAGCCCAATGTTCGCGGCGTGATTCGCCACCTTAAACGCTGTACGGGCTAGACCGCCCCAATGTTCAGGGGGAAATTCCGGGGTTACTATAAGAATTCTTGCTTTGCAGGCTTTCATTGGGCCATCTGGGTTTTCGCATAAAATCTTATTGGTCTAATCAACAATACTCACAATCTTTTATCATCTAGCCCAAAAAACTGGAATACCGTTCAAACTCGAATTTCAGTCAAATTCGAATCTTTTTGAAAACTTCATTGCTCTTGAGATCAATCAGTCAAGGGTATAAATATATTTTGAGACACATTAATATGCGTGTAGCTTTAGTTTTTCATAAAAACCCATTCGCATCGCCGGCGGGCATTGATCTGATAAGATTGCGAGCCATATCCTCCGGCCTTCACAAAAGTGGGATAGAGACAGATATAGTCGCCCCTGTCGCCAGCCATGATATCTTGGACAACAACATCAAAGTGTTTGGAGCTGAGCGACTCTATGACCCTTTGGCCTATGACATCGTCAAAACCTGCTACCACAATTCCATAAGACTGGTTCCCCCTTCACAAGAAATTGTCGTTTCCCGAATAGTCCGTGTTGTTGACACCAAATTTCCCGAGAGGGACCAGAAATTTAGATCCAGTTTACTTGAATGTCAGGAAATGATCAGGGAAAGGGCTAGCGCAGTAATATTCAACAACATCGAGAACAGATCGAGATGGACACGCCTTTACGGTGAATCAGCGGAAACAGAACTGGTTCCCACAGGTTGTCCTTCCGTTACACCAGTTCAAGGCCAGAACCCTTACATCACAGGCAAGAAAATTTTGCTCTTTCTGGGAAGTCTAGCGGCCGCAAGAATGGCTCAGATTATGAACGAACTGGCGGAGCGCGTTTCTGACGTGGCCGAAATTCACATGGTAGGCCTTAACAAAACTGCAATGTATGGCGCTGGGTCTGAACTTAGCCCTTTAATTGTGAACCACGGGGAAAAGACTGAACTGGAAACTTGGGATTACATCTATAACGCACATGTGGGACTGGCTTTTGCTACTGGCCCCCTGCCCTTTGACAATGACATTTCTAAAATATATAGTTATTTACGTGGCGGCTTGCCCACTCTTTCTGAAAAACCAATTTTGAACAATAAATTGGTAGAGGATCTTGGATATGGGTCTACCTTTGGATACGGGGACATGGAAGAGCTCGTTTCATGCTGTAAGAGGCTTTTGGCCAACCCACCATTAGAGAAAAGGGAACAAGTGATGCGCACAATGGTAAGAGACCATGCCTGGGATGAACGGGTTGAACGATACGTCAAGTTGTTTAAGAAGCTCATGAAACGTAAACTGTACAGATCGATGAACCAGGACGCGATATGAAATTTGTTCTTGTCCGCCCTCCATTCTATTCATTGTTTGGGTTATCCAGCCCTAAAATGAAGACTTATCCTCTTAACCTTCTGTACCTGGCAACATACGCTAAACAGAATTCGGATTGGGATGTAGTAATATTTGATGGAGAAAACCTGGATCTCCCAAACAGCCCCCGGTCGGCCAATACTGACCCTGAACTGGTAATGAATGCCGAGATACCCCGCATGGAGAAGTTGCTCAATGACCCAGATCACGAGATCTGGAATATCATCGAATCCCAGATTCTTGCACATCAACCTGACCTTGTAGGTATCACCTGTAATTCCGGGAACATGGACACAGTTCGGATAATTGTTAAGAGATTGAAAAAGAGCGGTATTCCTGTTGTGCTAGGAGGCAGTCACCCTACGGTATTGCCGGAACAAAGTCTATTTTACACTTCCGCTGATATGGTGATCACAGGAGAGGGCGAACTCGCTCTGCTAAGCTTGCTGGAGGCGCTTGAGAGTAAGACAGATTTGTCATCTGTTGAGTCTCTGGTGTGGAAACGTTTGGAAAAACAGTAATTAATCCCAGAGCTGAGCTTATTCGTGATATTGATTCCCTGCCCATTCCCGACAGATCGCTAATAGACAGGCGTGAATATTTTGGGGAAGTCCTTATGACCGGCAGGGGCTGTCCTTTTAATTGCGCTTACTGCGCTTCCAGGAACATCTGGGGGAAAAAGACTCGATTGAGGTCCGTCGATGCGATTATCAGTGAGCTTTCTACAATTAAAAGCGACATAGAGAAATTGCAACAAAAGGAACGAGATGTTTCGTCGGCCGTCGATCTCCCAGGCAATGAAAGAGTAGACATGAGGCCGGGAATGTGGGTAGTCAAGATTGTAGATGATACCTTTACAGTCGTGAAGTCAAGAACCCTGGAATTGCTCGACACCATAATCGACAATCAACTGAACTGTTTCGAATTTACTGGCGGAGTGAGAGCCGACACGCTTGATGAGAAGCTAGTAAGAAAAATGAAAGAGTCAAATTTCAAACGCGTGACCCTCGGAGTTGAAAGTGGAAGCCCGAGAATATTGAAATTGATCAGAAAAGGCGAAAGCAACGATCAAGTTATAAGGGCCGTGAAAATGCTCCGGGAAGAAGGCATAATGTCCCATGCTTTTTTCATGATAGGTTTTCCCGGTGAAACAAAGGACGATATTGAATTGAGCAAGAAGTTGATACTTGAAGCGCAACCGGACCACGTCGAAATAAACATGGTTACTCCTTATCCTGGAACAGACATCTTTCCAAAAATAATCAAGGAAGACCCCAAAAATATAGATCGCTGGTACAGATGGTTCCATCAGGGCCTGGCTACACACTCTGAAGCCCTTGGGTATGATCTCGATGAAGCTTACAGGAGATTTCTTGAATTCGCGCGAGACTACCATGTGTCGAGACAAAAAGATTCTTAACAGGCGGGTCAGATTGTGACCATAATCTGGGATCCTCATTGTGCGGGAAGATTCTTCACAGAGCGCAGATTAGGGTCGCATGATC
>FUWD013172181.1_pt1 | contig 11795 bp, 7 predicted proteins | sample 1063281 | NCBI WGS metagenome assembly FUWD01 (sample SAMEA79048168, study PRJEB19326) | metagenome | biome: marine
GCGCCAGGAACGTTAAACTTAAAATACGGATCCTTAGAAATTGAACTACCAATATCAGCATCAACCACTTTAGTACCATTGTGTGATACAACCATGTGCACAATATGATTGGCAGGTACTAATTTACCCTTCTTCTTACGAAGACCAGTTTCCATTGGATGCTTGATTAAACACTTAATACCGATAACGCCTTTTCTAGCCTTAGGCTTTAATTTAATTTTTCCCATTTTTTATTCTCCTTTAATAATCTAATTAGTTAATTAACCGCCACAGCCGCCAATCGTTACTTTCACTTCCTGTGAAACTTTAGTTGTTGCACCACCGGCCGTTACTAAAGCATCTACTGGAGAAGTTTTACCCATTTTAATACGGGTAGAAACATAACCTTGAGCACCTGATAAGTTAAACGAAGCTGCTAATGGTGTACCGTTGTTCTTAACATAGAAAGAAATGTTAGTCACGCCGTCCATCTTAGAAGCATCAACTGTCATTGGTACTACCGCACCATTCTCAGCGATTTTAGGCGCTTTGAACTTAAATGAACCTTTACCAGCACTTGCAGATGAAGCACCTGCTGCATCAGACTTAGCTTTAAAAGCTGCTGTATTAGCAAAAACCATACTTGGTGTTAGTAAGCCTGCGCCTACTGCCGTTGCAACTGCAGAACCTGCCATTGCACTTTTTAGAAATAATCTTCTTTTCATCTTATTCTCCTTATTTTGTGTAAATGAAATCTGTGATTTGATCAATTTGCTTCTCAGTCAGTGCTTGGTGTTTACCAAACGGAGGCATAATTGTTTGTGGATTTTTCACCGTTGCATCCCAAATTTGCGCCCTTAGAACTGCTTTGTCTGGAAATCTTGCCTTCATGGCAAGTAATGGTGGACCGACATTTCCTGGTAAATTACCACCTGGAATCATGTGACACGCTAGGCAATTACCCAACTTACGACCGAAAGTAACTTCTTCGCCCGTCATCTCTTTAGCACCTGCCTCCATTGGTAACATAAACAATGTTGCCAGTGTTACAACCGCCGAGATAGAAGAAATGGTTTTCTTCATACTTCTCTCCTCTTATATATAAAAAAATAAACCCCTACTAAGATCTTAAAATCTTATGAACCTACAATAATAACCGTTTAAAAAGTATTTGCAACACTTTTATGGAACATTAATATAGATTAACTTAAATTTGTTCGGCTGCTTTAATCAAGGCCTGAGCTTTATGCATAGTTTCATCCCATTCTGATTGGGGAATAGAATCATACACAATCCCTGCTCCAGCTTGTACGTAGAGGGTTTGATCTTTAATAATAGCAGTACGGATGGCAATCGCCATGTCCATACACCCGTGCCAAGATAAATAACCGATGGCGCCCGAATAAACATTACGCTTTAGGTTTTCTACCTCGTTAATAATTTCCATGGCACGTACTTTTGGAGCGCCACTGAGTGTTCCTGCTGGAAAAGTTGCTCTTAAGACATCAATAGCACTCATGCCGTCTTTGAGTTCACATTCTACATTTGATACGATGTGCATCACATGTGAATAACGCTCAACAAACATTTTATCCGTCAACACCACGGTACCAGTTTTGGCAATACGACCAAGATCATTACGACCAAGATCAATCAACATTAAATGCTCAGCAATTTCTTTTTCATCGGCCAACAGGTCTTTTTCTAAAGCTAGATCTTCCTCCTCATTTTTTCCGCGAGAGCGCGTACCGGCTATGGGACGAACCGTTGCTTTTCTATTGCTATCCACTTTGGTGAGAATCTCAGGAGAAGAGCCTACAATCATCACATCATCTAGATTAAGGTAATACATGTAAGGCGATGGATTGAGTCGTCTTAATTGGCGGTAAAACTCAATGGCAGGTGCTTTAAATTTACAACTGAGTCGTTGTGAAGGAACCACTTGCATGACATCGCCAGCAACGATGTATTGTTGAATGTCTTTAACCGCTTGTTTGTAGTTTTCTTCTCCAAAACTGGAAATAAAATCTTCACTATGGATGTTATCGGATTGATAATCTGTCGGTGCGATTGGTTGTTTAACTTGTTCAGAAATTTCAGTCAACCTGTCTAAGGCCTCATTAAAAGTTTGCTCATCAGGATTGATGTGCGTGATTAAAAAAGCCTTGTTGAGTAAATTGTCAAACACTACTAAATCATTAGAAACCATGAACAAAATATCGGCAATGCCAAGTTCATCGGTTTTATTAATTTTTGACAATCTTGGCTCAATGTAGCGAATAATCTCGTAACCAAAATAACCCACTAAACCGCCGTTAAAATCAGGCAATTCATCAATAACTGGTACTTTGTATTGTTGTTGATATTGCTCAATCCATGCCAGAGGATCTTCGACGTTAAAAGATTCTACAAGTTCGGAATTTTTCTCAATGCGAATTTCATAATCAAATACTTTGATAACGGTTTGAGCGCTCAGGCCAATCATCGAATAACGACCCCATTTTTCACCACCTTGAACCGATTCGAAAAGATAAGAATACGGCGTATTTCCAAGTTTTAAATAAAGACCAAGCGCGGTATCGGTATCAAGGACAATCTCCTTAAAAACTGGAATGTGGTTGTAGCCATCAGCGCTGTATTGATCAAAACTTGATTTGTTCATACGTGCATTTTAAACCACAGAATGTAAAAAAACCGCACTAACTCACATTAGCACGGTTTTTTATTTAAGCTTGAAGAGTTGCTCTTATTCTTCGACTGGCGTTTCTGCTTCCGATTCAGCGCCCACTTCGCTTAGTTGTGCTGATAATGCAGCTTCAGCATCGGCCGCTTGCATCACATTTTCTGCGCGTTTAGCACGACGCTCTTGATGATGTACAAAGCCTGTTCCTGCTGGAATTAAACGACCAACGATCACATTCTCTTTCAAGCCTTTAAGTGTATCTACACGGCCCGTGGTTGACGCCTCAGTTAATACTCGAGTGGTCTCTTGGAACGATGCAGCTGAAATAAACGACTCTGTTGCTAACGAAGCTTTAGTGATACCCATTAGTAACCTTTGGTAAACAATCAAATCTTTACCTTGCGCCTTGAGGTGTTTATTTGCTTCAATAACACGAACGTATTCAGCCGTTTCACCATTAACAAAACGACGAATCGCCTGTGTCAAGAATTTCAACTTTACGTAACATTTGCTTCACGATCACTTCAATGTGTTTGTCTGAAATCTTCACACCTTGCAAACGATAAACATTTTGCACTTCTTTAATGATGTAGTTGGCCAATGCCTCTACGCCCAATAAGCGCAAGATGTCGTGCGGATTAGAAGGGCCGTCTGAAACAACATCGCCCTTAACCACTGATTCGCCATCAAATACATTGATTTGACGCCATTTATGAATCATCATTTCCGTGGCTTCTCCTTCTTCAGAAGTAATGATCAAGCGATCTTTACTCTTAGTAGAACTACCAAAACTAATCAAACCCGTTGCCTCTGCAAGCAACGAATGGTCTTTGGCTTTACGCGCTTCGAATAAATCAGCAACACGTGGTAAACCACCAGTGATGTCACTGGTTTTTGATAAATCTTTAGGAATCTTAGCAAGGATCTCACCCGCTGAAATGACTTGATTATCTTCCAGATGAATTTTCACGTTGGATGGTAAGTAGTGTGTTGATAAAACCATTTCTGCATCTTTCTCATCAACTAATTTAATGAGTGGCTTCAAGCCTTTAGCGACTATTGATCTTTCTGCTTCATCAATGATCTCAAAGAAGGTTAAACCGGTTAATGGATCTGTGTTTTTGTTAACAGTAATACCCTCAACAAAATCAACAAAAATCACTTGTCCAGATTGCTCTGCAATGATTGGGTGCGTGTGCGGATCCCAATCTGCAATTTTATCTTTCGCCTTAACACTACCACCGTCTTTAATGTGAACAATCGCACCGTATGGAACCTTGTAGCGCTCTCTTTCTTGACCTTGTTCATTACGAATGGACATTTCTGATGAACGAGATACCACTACCAAGTCTCCATTAATGTTGGTAATAAATTTCATGTTTTCAAGATGAACCACACCATCAATATTAACGTTAATACTGTTAACCGCTGTTGACGCAGAAGCCGCGCCACCAATGTGGAACGTACGCATGGTTAACTGAGTACCAGGCTCGCCAATCGATTGTGCTGCAATGACGCCCACGGCTTCACCCACACCAATCTTATGGCCACGTGCCATGTCGTTGCCATAACAAGATGCACACACGCCATAGCCAGTATCACAAGTAATGGTAGAACGAACTTTAATGAATTCAATGCCTAATTCGTTAATTTTGTCTGAATCGTTTAATGAGATTAAATGACCTTTTTCTAAGAAAACTTTCTTAGACTCCGGCATTAACACCTCTCCCACAGTAACACGACCAAGTACTGCATCGCCTAAAGTTTGTACGATGTTGCCACCTTCAATCACTGCCTTCATGATCAAACCATTTTCAGTACCACAATCTTCTTCAGTCACCACTAAGTCTTGACCAACATCAACCAAACGACGTGTTAAATAGCCTGAATTAGCTGTTTTTAGTGCTGTATCGGCCAAACCTTTACGAGCACCGTGCGTTGAAATAAAGTATTGCATGTTATTCAAACCTTCACGGAAGTTTGAAGTAATTGGCGTTTCAATGATGGACCCATCTGGCTTAGCCATTAGACCACGCATACCAGCTAACTGACGAATCTGTGCTGGAGAGCCTCTAGCCCCTGAATCAGCCATCATGTAAATTGAGTTAAACGATGGTTTCTTTTCAGTTTTTCCTTGTGCGTCTGTCGTTTCTTCAAAACCCACTTCGTCCATCATGGCTTTTGCTACTTTCTCCGAAGTGCGTGACCAGATATCAATCACTTTGTTATAACGCTCACCATCCGTTACCACGCCCGATGCAAACTGCTGTTGCACGTCTTTTACTTGCGCTTCTGCCTCTTCGATCATACCTGCTTTAGTGCTAGGAATAATCATGTCATTTGAGCAAAATGAAATGCCTGATTTAGTTGAATACTGGAAACCCATGTACATCATCTGATCGGCAAAAATAACCGTTTCTTTTAATTCTTGAGAACGGTAACAAACGTGAATCAAATTCGAAACTACTTTTTTGGTAATGGCTTCGTTGATTAAATCAAACGATAAACCGGCCGGTAAGATTCTTGAAAAAATTGCACGGCCAACCGTGGTATCAACAATGCGTGTTGAACTTGGTTGATATTTTTTATCAACTTTTTCATAGTCTTGAATACGCAATTTAACTTGCGCATGTAAAGTTGTTGCACCTGACTCATAAGCATTCAATGCTTCAGTAGCGTTGGCAAAAATCATGCCTTCACCTTGTTGATTCACCATCTCGCGTGTCATGTAGTACAAGCCCAAAATTACGTCTTGTGAAGGCACAATAATCGGATCACCACTAGCAAGGTGCAATACGTTATTAGAGGCTAACATTAATGTTCTTGCTTCGAGTTGTGCTTCTTCAGATAATGGCACATGTACCGCCATCTGGTCACCGTCAAAGTCAGCATTAAATGCACCACAAACTAATGGGTGTAACTGAATCGCCTTACCTTCAATCAATAACGGCTCAAACGCCTGAATGCCTAAACGGTGCAAAGTTGGTGCACGATTAAGTAATACTGGATGTTGGTGCACTACTTTTTCTAAAATATCCCAAACTTCTGGTGTTTCCATCTCAACCAGTTTTTTAGCGGCTTTGATTGTAGAAGCCAAACCTTGAGTTTGCAAACGATTATAAATAAATGGCTTAAATAATTCTAATGCCATTTTCTTTGGTAAGCCACATTGGTGAAGCTTAAGATAAGGACCACAAACAATAACTGAACGACCCGAATAATCCACTCGTTTACCGAGTAAGTTTTGACGGAATCGACCTTGCTTACCTTTAATCATATCTGCGATTGATTTTAATGGACGACGGTTGTTGCCCATTACTGCACGACCACGACGACCATTGTCAATCAATGAGTCCACAGCTTCTTGAAGCATGCGTTTTTCATTACGAACAATAATTTCTGGTGCATCTAATTCCAATAAACGACCTAAACGGTTGTTACGATTGATTACACGACGGTACAAATCATTCAGATCAGAAGTTGCGAAACGACCACCATCAAGTGGCACCAAAGGTCTTAAATCAGGTGGAAGAATTGGCAATACATTAAGTACCATCCACTCAGGTTTATTACCCGATTGAATTAATGAATCAATTAACTTAAGGCGCTTATTGTATTTCTTAAGCTTAGTCTGGCTCTTTGTATTTAAACTGTCTTCACGTAAATTAGCGGCTTCTTTTTCAAGCTGCATTTCTTTTAAAACGTCTTGAATGGCTTCTGCACCCATCTTCGCTTCAAACTCATCATCGCCAAATTCGTCCAATGCATCAAAGTACATTTCCTCGGTTAATAACTGTTTGTGAACCAATGGTGTTGAGCCTGGATCAGTGACTAAAAATGCTTCAAAATACAACACACGCTCAATGTCTTTAAGTGTCATATCCATGAGCAAGCCTAAACGTGAAGGTAGAGACTTTAAATACCAAATGTGTGCAACCGGTGCGGCTAATTCAATGTGTCCCATGCGCTCACGACGCACCTTAGAGAACGTCACTTCAACGCCACATTTTTCACACACTACGTTACGGAATTTCATGCGCTTGTATTTACCACACAAACATTCAAAATCTTTCATTGGACCAAACACTTTGGCACAGAATAAACCTTCTCTTTCAGGCTTAAAAGTACGATAGTTAATGGTTTCAGGTTTTTTTACCTCACCAAAGGACCATGAACGAATCTTCTCAGGAGAAGCCAGTCCAACTCGAATCGCATCAAAATCTTGTTCTTTATTTTGTTGTTTTAAAATTTGTAATAAATCTTTCATCGGATTCTCCTAATTAATGTTGCTCAAGTTCAACGTCAATACCCAGTGAACGGATCTCTTTCACCAGTACGTTGAATGATTCTGGCATCACTGATTCTGTCAGGTTCACACCATCAACAATACTCTTGTACATTTTCGCACGACCGGCAACGTCATCTGATTTCACCGTTAGCATTTCACGCAACGTGTGTGCTGCGCCATAAGCTTCAAGCGCCCAAACTTCCATCTCACCGAAACGTTGACCACCAAACTGTGCTTTACCACTAAGCGGTTGCTGAGTAACTAATGAATAAGGACCTGTTGAACGTGCGTGCATCTTATCGTCAACCAAGTGGTTAAGTTTCAGCATGTGCATGTAACCAACCGTTACAAGGCGATCAAATGCCTCACCCGTGCGACCATCGTAAAGTTGCTCTTGGCCTGACTCTGGTAAATCGGCTAACTTAAGTAACGACTTAATATCGTCTTCCTTAATGCCGTCAAACACTGGGGTTGCCATTGGCACACCGCCACGTAAGTTTCTTGCCAATTCAATGATTTCTTCATCACTAAACGAATTAAAGTCTTCTTTCTTACCGTAAGAATTGTAAACCTTATCTAAGAAAGCCCTGATTTCTTTAACCATGGTTTTCTTCTGCTCGTCTAACATTACAGCAATCTTATGACCCAAGCCTTTAGCTGCATAACCTAAATGAACTTCCAATACTTGGCCTACGTTCATACGCGATGGTACGCCTAATGGGTTAAGCACTACATCGACGGTAGAACCATCTTCAAGGTACGGCATGTCTTCAATTGGAGACACTCGAGAGATTACACCTTTGTTACCGTGACGACCCGCCATCTTGTCACCCACTTGGAGTGTTTTACGTGTGGCCACATAAACTTTAACCATTTTCATAACGCCCGGTGGTAATTCTGCACCCTCTTCAATCTTAGCGCGCTCTTCTTCGAAGAACTTGTCAAACTCAACTTGCTTAGCCTTCGCTTGCTTAACAAGCGCTGCCACTTCTTTATTCACCGCTGCATCTTCAACTTTAAGCTTCGCAATGTCAGAATTATCTAATGGCTTCATTGTTTTGGCGTTAAGTTTATCACCGGCTTTAATATTACTAACACCCTTAGTAACGGTATTACCCGAAAGCTTAAGGCGAACTCGGCGGTAAATATCGCCATCAATAATACCAAATTCATCATCGATGTCTTTTCTGATCTTAGCCAAGCGATCTTCATCAATGCTCAATGCTCTTGAATCTTTTTCAACACGGTCACGGGTAAAGACTTGAACGTCGATAACCACACCGGATTTTGATGCACCAATGCGCAATGAGGAATCTTTAACATTATTGGCCTTTTCACCAAAAATGGCACGTAATAATTTCTCTTCTGGAGAGAGAACAGTTTCACTCTTAGGCGTTACTTTGCCTACCAAGATGTCACCACCCTTAACACGGGCACCTACGTAAACCACACCAACTTCATCAAGCTTAGCTAGTGCTGATTCGCTTACGTTTGGAATGTCGGCAGTAATCTCTTCTGGGCCTAATTTAGTATCACGAGAATAAGCGGTTAATTCTTCAATGTGAATAGTTGTGTAGCGATCTTCTTGCACCACTCTTTCTGAAATTAAAATTGAATCCTCAAAGTTATAACCGTTCCATGGCATGAAGGCGATCTTCATGTTTTGACCTAATGCCAACTCACCTAAATCAGTTGAAGGGCCATCAGCTAATACATCACCAATTGCAACTTTATCACCCGTGTTTACCAAAGGTTTTTGGTTAATACAAGTATTTTGATTAGAACGAGAATATTTAGTTAAATTATAAATATCAACACCTAACTCGCCTGCTTTGGCTTGCTTTGAATCCACTCGAATTACAATACGAGAAGCGTCCACTGCTTCAACCACACCGCCGTGTTTGGCTGTCACGCAAACGCGTGAATCGGTTGCCACAACGCGCTCAATACCAGTACCTACCAATGGCTTTTCAGCACGCAATACAGGCACAGCTTGGCGTTGCATGTTTGAACCCATCAGTGCACGGTTTGCATCATCATGCTCCAAGAATGGAATCAGTGACGCTGCCACGGATGAAATCTGCTTAGAGTCAATGTCGATCAAGGTAACGTCTTCAGAATTCACTAATACAAACTCGTTTTTACGACGACATGGAATCAGATTGTCCATCAGTTGACCTTTACTACTTACTGCAGCATTGGCTTGTGCAATCGTGTGCTCAAGCTCGTCAATCGCTGAAACGTAAATAATTTCATCGGTTACTTTTCCGTCTTTAACCACTTGATACGGAGTCTCTAAGAAGCCGTAATTATTGGTTTTAGCATATACTGCCAAAGTGTTGATCAAGCCAATGTTTGGACCTTCCGGTGTTTCAATCGGGCACAAACGGCCGTAATGCGATGGATGCACGTCACGCACTTCGAAGCCAGCACGTTCACGCGTTAAACCACCTGGACCCAGCGCCGAAATACGGCGCTTATGAGTCACACCCGATAAAGGATTTACCTGATCCATAAACTGTGAAAGTTGAGACGAACCAAAGAACTCTCTAACGGCTGCCGATACTGGCTTAGAATTAATCAAATCTTGTGGCGTTAATTCATCCGTTTCAGCTAAATTAAGACCTTCTCTTACGGCTTTTTCAACACGCACCAAACCAATTCTAAATTGGTTTTCAATCATCTCACCAATGGCTCGAACACGACGATTGGCCAAAGTATCAACGTCATCAACGCTGTCATTACCATTTTTAATATTAATTAACAACTTAAGGACACTAATGATGTCATCGTTAGTTAATACGTGTTCACCCGTTTCTGACTTAATGCCTAAACGGCGATTAAGTTTCATGCGGCCCACTTTAGACAGATCGTAACGATCGTTCTTAAAGAATAAGTTGTTGAACAATAAGTTAACCGCGTCTTCTGTTGCAGGCTCACCCGGACGCATTACATGGTAAATGGACATACGAGCTTCCAACTCAGTTTGAGTCTCATCAAGACGCAACGTGTCTGAAATGTAAGCACCACCTTCAGATTCATTAATATAAAGAATTTCGATTTTTTTAACTTTATTAGTACCAAGTGCTTCTAGCACCTCTTCAGAAATCACAGTATTAGCTGCAAACAAGATTTCACCAGTTTCTTTATCGATTAAATCTTCTGAAATTACCTTATCTAATAAATACTCAAGTGGAGCATTGATTGATTTAACCTTGGATTTTTCTAAAATTTTTGTGTGTTTAGCCGTAATACGACGACCTTTTTCAACAACAACATCTTTGCCAGAAATAATATCAAATTCTGCAATCACACCACGTAATTTTTCAGCTGATAAACCTACATCGCAAGATTTTGCTTTTAACTTAACGTTCACTTTTCCAAAAAAAGTATCAAGAATCTCGCTACCATTAAGGCCCATTGCACGCAACAATGTAGTTACTGGTAATTTTCTACGGCGATCAATTCTAGCGTATAAGTGTTCGTGATGATCAAATTCAAAATCCAACCATGAACCACGGTAAGGAATAACGCGTGATGAGAATAAAATCTTACCCGAAGAGTGTGTTTTTCCCTTATCGTGTTCAAAAATAACACCTGGGGATCTGTGTAGTTGCGACACCACAACACGTTCTGTGCCATTAATTACAAACGTACCGGTTTCGGTCATTAATGGTAATTGGCCTAAATAAACATCTTCTTCGATGATTTGTTTAACTCGGCGTTTTTTCTTTAAGGTTGAACCATTCTTATCAAATAAAACTAAATTAAGCTTAACGCGTAAAGTTGAGGCAAAAGTTACGCCACGCAACTTACACTCTTTAACGTTAAATTTAGGTTCTTGTAATTCGTAATCAACGTATTCAATTTCTGCATAGCCATTAACCGCTGTTATCGGGAAAACTGATTGAAATACTCCGTGTAAACCAACATCTTTTTTATTTTTTTCACCGGCTTGGATAAAACCATTGAATGAGTCGATCTGGATAGCCAGTAAATCTGGTTCGGTTAAAATTGATTCTCTTGAACCAAAATTATTTCTAATTCGCTTTTTTTCAGTGAATGAATAAGCCATGAATACCTCGCATTAATTGATTATTACTTATAAGAATTTCTTCTTACATTAAAAACACCAAAATCCCCTTGTGGGGATTTTGGGTAACACACAGAACTAATTACTTAAGTTCTACGCTAGCGCCTGCTTCTTCAAGCTGCTTCTGAATTTCTTCAGCTTCAGCCTTAGATGCACCTTCTTTGATAACCGCATCTGCAGATTCAACCATGTCTTTAGCCTCTTTAAGACCTAAACCAGTGATTGAACGTACTGCCTTAATAACAGCAACTTTCTTTTCACCGAACGATGTCAATACAACATTGAACTCTGATTGCTCTTCCGCTGCGCCGCCAGCATCTGCTGCCGCTACTGGTGCTGCTGCCGCTGCTGCTGCAGATACACCGAACTTCTCTTCCATTGCTGAAACTAATTCAACAACATCCATTACAGACATGTCTGCAATTGCATTTAAAATATCGTCATTTGATAATGCCATGATATTTACTCCTTTTTATTTATTATTGTTTTTGGTCACGAACTGCCGCTACCACTCGAGTTACTTTTGTCGGAACTTCATTCAAAGTTCTTGCTAGTTTCTCTACCGGTGCTAACATAAGCGCCATAACCAGACTGATCGCTTGATCTTTAGTTGGTAAGTCTGCAATACGCTTAAGCTGATCTGCATCTACAAATTCACCTGAAACGCCCAAACCTTTAACGACTAAATCTTCATTTTCTTTAACAAAGTTTTTGAAAACTCGTGCTACTGCGCCTGGGTCTTCTTGCGAAAA
>FUWD013185888.1_pt1 | contig 11789 bp, 11 predicted proteins | sample 1063281 | NCBI WGS metagenome assembly FUWD01 (sample SAMEA79048168, study PRJEB19326) | metagenome | biome: marine
TTGGCCGTCGTAGTAGTTCACACCAGCAAAGGTAAGACCTAATGAAGTATCACGAGTATGTGTCCAAGTAGTGTTACGCGAAAGCATGTCGATTTCACCCGATGATAATGCAACAAAACGCTCTTTAGCTGTTAATGGTACAAATTTCACTTTTTTAGCATCGCCCAAAGTGGCAGCTGCTACCGCGCGACAAACATCGACATCAATACCAGACCAGTTACCGCTTGAGTCAGGGCTAGAAAAACCAGGTGTACCTGTTGATACGCCACACGTTAAACTACCTTTGGCTTGTACATCTTCTAAAGTGTTACTATGGAATATACCTGCTTGTACACTATAAGCGCTAATCGCTAAAATAGATGCAGCAGACAATTTTAATAATTGATTCATAAACTTCTCCTTTTGATTTTTTTAAAAAAATAAAAGCAATTCCCCCAATTCCCCAAGGAACTACAAGTTTTAAGTTTATCAATTATTTTGCGCTATATATTGTTTTTTTGAAAAAAAGACAATAAGCCTAAGATCAATGTCACAGAAACAATGATCGACAAAGGTTTAAGATGTGTTAATGGTGAATAAGAACTGTAGATTGATGCTAGAGCAGAGCTGCCAGCCAATAGCATTGATAATGCTAATAATGATTTAATAAGACGTAAAACGCGCATTTGAGCCTCCCCCAAGGTATGTAAATTGTTTTAATGCAGTGGTGTAACACCGCCTAATATTTGAGCCACAACCGATTGTGTAGAGCCAGCACTCTTAAGTGATGCTCTGGCAAACCATTTTTTAGCCTGTTGTGCATTTATCTCTGTGCCGTCGCCAAATTTATAAGCCTGCCAAACCATGTATTGAGCTAGTAAATTACCCTGCTGTGCAGCACGCTGATACCAATAAAAAGCATGTTTTTCATTCTTTGGAATATGGATGCCTTTTTGAAAAATATTGGCCAGGGCGTACTGTGCTTTGGCATCATCAGTATAAGCCCTTTGTTGTAGATCAATGGTCTCAATATTTAATTCAGATTCTGCCAATAGATGTTGGTGCATTTGATTCATAACAATTCCCCTGATTTGTTGTTGATTTGGGTGAAATATACCATTACTTTTTTTGCTTGTAAAGTCCTTTTTTTAATAAAAATTAACTATTAGTTTTTTATAGTTAAATCAATAACTTATAAGTATTTTATGGTACTTTTACCACTACTAGTATTTTTTAACTAAAATGAATGTCTTACACTAGTGGTAAAAAATAACTATAATAGGTAAAAAATACATGGAATTTAAGGGGTAAATGATGGGGTTAAAAACCAAGGATTATTTGGCTAAAGTGCGCAAAAAGACTGGGCTTTCAGACTATAAGATTGCCCAGAAATATGACATTAATCAGTCTAATTTAAGTAAATATAAATCAGGAAGAACAGCCCTATCTGAAACCCATGCTTGGCAATTTGCCAGTATTTTGGGTGTTAACCCTGCCGAAGTGGTGGCCAACACCAAACTTGAGCACGCAAAACTCACGGGCAATAAATTGAAGGCCATATTTTGGCAGGAACAACTAGAAAACCTTTCAAACGGCTCAGAGCCTATCAATATCAAACTTGCACAAATTAATCCCATTGTTGGTGATTTAAATAATAACGCACAGACGATTATCAATCTAGCACTTGAGGCGGATGAATCTGATACTCATTTACTGGTTTTTCCAGAATTAGCACTGATTGGCTATCCACCAGAGGACTTATTGTTACGTGAAGGTTTTATTGATCAGATTGAATCCACCATTGAGCATATACGCACCCAACTACCTGAAGATATCAGTATTTTGTTTGGCGCACCCGAACGCGTTAAGGGGAATTTGTACAATAGCGCTTACTTAATACAACAAGGTCGTGTACGCACTTATCACAAACAATGCTTGCCTAATTATGGCGTGTTTGATGAAAAACGCTATTTTGAACCCGGTACTGATTCATTTGTATTCGAATGCCAACAAACCAAAATTGGTGTGGTGATTTGTGAAGACGCATGGGAGGCTGCACCCATTAGTGCTGTCGTTGCTCATGGTGCACAAACCATTATCAGCCTTAACGCCTCACCCTTTCAGCTAGGCAAGCACCAACAAAGAATTGAAACCATGCGCCAAAGAGTGCAGGAAAATAATGTTAGCCTTATTTACATCAATGCTGTTGGCGGGCAAGACGAGCTGGTATTTGATGGCGGATCTTTTGTTATGGATACTAGCGGTAAAATTACACACCAACTACCCTTCTTTCAAGTCTTAACTCATTCCCTAGATCAGCCATTCATGCAAAACATTGATGAGTCGATTGAAAAAACCATTTACGATGCTCTGGTGTTATCAACCAAAGATTATATTGAAAAAAATGGGGTGTTTAATGGTGCATTGATTGGCTTGTCCGGCGGTATTGATTCGGCACTAACGCTAGCCATTGCGGTTGATGCCCTAGGTGCTGAGCATGTGCAAGCGATTATGATGCCGTACGAATACACTTCTAGCATGAGCCTTGAGGATGCCAAAGCCCAGGCTAGTAGTATGAAAGTTGATTATCATGAAATTAACATTCACTCGATGGTCGATAGCTTTAACACGCAACTCTCGCCTTTATTTGCAGGTGTTGATACTGACACCACTGAAGAAAACTTACAAGCCCGTATCCGTGGCACCCTACTGATGGCAGTTTCAAATAAATCAGGCAAGATTGTACTCACAACAGGCAATAAATCTGAAATGGCGGTGGGCTATGCCACTCTATATGGTGATATGTCAGGTGGCTTCGCCCCGCTTAAAGACATTGCAAAAACCATGGTTTACCGCCTAGCCAATTATCGCAATTCTATTGATTACGTTATCCCTGGGCGTGTGATTGATCGCGAGCCTTCAGCAGAGCTAGCACCTAACCAAATAGATCGAGATTCATTGCCGCCTTATGAAGAGTTAGATGCGATTTTAGAATTATTCGTTGAACACAAGCAATCGATTCAACACATTACTCAGCAAGGTTTTAATCAAGACACCGTTAAGCGCATTAGCAGTATGGTGTTAAACAACGAATACAAACGCCGACAATCTGCTCCAGGGCCTAAAGTTAGCCAGAATGCCTTTGGTAAAGAGCGTCGCTACCCGATGACTTCTAAGTTTCAGCCTTAATAGCTTGATCAAAGATTTTTAACATACCCTCAGCTTTGTGCTGGGTCTCTTCGAGCTCACGCTCAGCCACTGAATCAAACACAATGCCAGCACCGGCACGCAATGTTAGTGTGTTGTCTTGCTGAGTGATGGTACGAATCAGAATATTAAAATCCATCTTGCCATTGCTACTAATGTAACCCAATGAACCCGTATAAGCCTGGCGCGGCATCTGCTCTAATTCAGCAATAATCTGCATGCAGCGAATCTTAGGGCAACCGGTAATCGTACCACCCGGAAACAAAGCCCGCACTAGCGCTTTAATACCAACACCTGCCCTTAGCTTGCCCTTAATATTAGAAACAATATGATGTACATAAGGATAGCTTTCTAAAGTCATAATCTCATTTACATGCACTGAACCATACTCACACACCCTACCCAAGTCATTGCGTTCCAAATCTAGCAACATAATGTGTTCAGCTTGCTCCTTGGGATGGTTGATCAGCTGTGCCTTTAAGCGCTCGTCTTCTTCACCACTGCCACGCGGATGCGTACCTGCAATTGGACGAGTTTCTATTTGATCACCATTTACGCTAAACAAACGTTCAGGCGAGGAAGAGATAATGCTAAAGCCTTCGAACCGTGCCAAAGCGGAAAACGGCGCCGGATTAGAGTGTTTTAAAGCTTGGTAGATTTGCACTGGTGCAATTTCCGAATCGAGCTGATATTGCCATTGTCGTGATAGATTCACCTGAAACACATCACCAGCTACAATATAGTCACGACTGCGCTGCACACCTGAGAGAAACTTACTTTCCTCTTCCCAAGACAAAGCACCTTTAATAGCAACAGCTTCAATCTCACTTAAGTGCCCAATATCTGCTAACACTTGATCAATACGCGCTTGATCATCAAACTGATCTAACAAATAAGTTTGGTCATCGGTATGGTCAATAATAATCGCTGTTGGGATCTTGACAGCAATCGCCACCGCTTGATCGCCTGAATGCAAATCATCCTTTAAAACAGGCTCAATCTGCCCAATCAACTCGTACGACAAATACACAAACCAACCGCCAGTAAAGGGTAAATCACTCTGAATAGGAGGTATGTCGATGCTTGACTCTAAAGTTGATAAAAAATCAAACTCATCCAAATCGTTTAAAACAATTTTTTCAGTCGGATGCGCAAACAAAATCGAATAACGATTAGACTGATTGTGATTAACACTTTCTAATAAAAAAGGATAGCGCTGAGTGTTAAGCTGACATAACGCATCTAGCGCAACACTAGGGATGGATAAAACTTTCACTTTTTACTTGGTGTCAGTTGTTTCAGCTTTAGGCTCGGCATCTATCACCACCACATCTTCTACTGCTTCTACTTCAGGTGTTTGAATCTCCTTTAACAAAGCTTTAACTTGAAAGATAGAATTATGGTTTGGAAACTTCTTAATCATCAGCTTTAGTAACTCAACGGCTTTTTTATCATCTTTAATTTCGTGATGAATAATAGCCAATTCATGCATTGAATTAGAAAATTTGTGATGTAGCGGATAGTCACTTTGAAAGCCAACAAGCACCCTTTTAGCATTATGACGATCGCCTTTAGCCGCATAGGCTTTACCTAGCCAATACGTAGCATCAGGCACATAATTGTTATTTGGGTAAGCGTCTAGGTAGCTCAAAAATAAATCAATAGATTGGCTGTATTGGTCAGTTACTAGCAAGCTTCTTGCATTGGTATAAATCTTCTTAGCCTTACGATCTTCTTCTCGAACGCGCGCCATGGTTTCTTTTACTACGTTAGAAGACTTCTTGTATTCCATTAAATGGAATAATTCAGTAATTTTTTGATTAGAAGTCTTTTGCTGTTCTTGTAGTTGTTCGATATGACCAACCATTTTTCGGTTGGCTTTTTTTAACTTTTTAAGGTTTTTATAGTTATCTTTAGCTACTTTTTCTACATTTAAGGCAAGCGCATTAAGTGGTGCTTGCATCGCAAACAACCCAATCAACACTACCCAACCCAAACGTTTCATTTGCCTTTAACCTTTATTGGTAAATAAATTCAACACGTCGATTCTTTTCCCAACCGCTTTCATCATGCGCTTTCGCAATTGGGCTTTCTTCACCAAAGCTAATCACTTCAATTCTGCCATCTAGGCCTTCGTACAAACCCAATACTTCTTTGACACTTAGCGCTCGGTTTTCACCCAAAGCAAGGTTGTACTCACGTGTTCCACGCTCGTCTGCATGCCCTTCTAAGCGTAATTTAACGCTCGGATTATCTCTCATAAAGTTTGCGTGTTTGATAATTTCTTGTGTGGCTTTATCGCCAATATCAGCACCATCATAAGAAAAATACAAAACAAAATTAGTATCGCTGGCCTTTAACTTAGCCACCGCCTGATCCTTAGCATTTGCTTGGGCTGTGTTGGTGGCTTTGTTGAATGGCTTAGTTAAATCACTCCAGTTAAAGCTAGACTCATCACGCACAATCGCATCAACTGTTTTGTCTTCAGCGCCTCTTTCTTCGATCACCACAGTATTAGACTCTAAAAAACCACCGGTGCCTGTACAAGCACTGAGTATGGCGACAAAGGGTAATAGTATAAGTTTTTTCATTTTATTCTCCGGTTGTTATTTTTCTAAATAAGTTGACCAATTTGGTTCTCTCACTTCGCCTGTTTGCGAAGAAAGCTCGTAAGATCGGTTGCCTTCTACCGACACCACTGACAACAAGCCTTTGTTATTACGATTGGTAGCAAAAATAATCATATCACCATTTGGGGAAAAATAAGGCGACTCATCTAACTCATTGTTAGTCATCACACTTAAATCTTTGGTTTTAATATCTAGCATAGCAATACGGTAATCGTTGTCAACTCGGTGCACCATTGCTAAGCTTTTTCCGTCAGGTGAAAATACTGCTTTGGCATTGTATCGACCTTCAAAGGTGGCTCGATTAATCTTACCTGTGGTTAGATTTTTAATATAAATTTGTACTTGCCCTGATCGGTTAGAAGTAAAGGCAAGCTGTGTGCCATCTGGTGAATAGCTGGCTTCAGTGTCAATACTGGGGTTGTGCGTTAGTCGGGTTAGTTTTTTATCAGCCAGATTGTAAGAATAGATATCTTTATTGCCTTTTTTAGACAAAGTTAATACCAAACTTTTGCCGCTCGGATGCCAGCTTGGTGCTGAGGCAATACCATCAAAGCGTGGTAATTTTTCAATTTTTCGGCGAGTATACGGATGCCAAACAAACACTTCAGATCGGTCATTTTCAAAAGAAACGTAGGCAATTTTCTTGTGCTCATATTGACGATCAGGCGACCAAACCGGGGAAAGAATAGGGGTTTTTAGTTTAATACGACTCTTAACATTCATCGCATCAGAATCAGAAATATTCAGTCGGTATTCCTTATCACCTTTGGCATCAGTGGTTACTGTAACGTAAGTTAGCAACGTGTTAAACGAGCCGCTTTCACCTAATAAGGCTTCATAAATATGGTCACTAAGTTGGTGTGCTACTTTTCTAAAGCCACTGACATGCACTCGGGTGGTCTTAGTGAATAATTGTTTGTTACTATAAACATCAAACAAACTCACAGAAAGCTTATAAATCTTGTCACTTTGTTGCTCAATACTGCCGGTTACTACCGCTTCAATGTTTTGACGCTTCCAATACTGTGCATCAACATCTTGAGTAATGATAGCCTCTGGAATTACCACGTTAAAACGCCCTGAGCGCTCTAAATTGGCCTGAATAATTTTAGAAATATCTTTGTCTTGCGCACCCTTTCCGACTAATTCAAAATGGCTAACAATAATGGGAAAGGCATTTTCATCCTTTTTTACCACAGTAACTTCTAATACTGCTTGGGCGGCGCCTAAATTCAATACAACAAATACAATAAATAACTTGATTAATTTCATTCTTTTTCTTCGAGCCAGTTCATTTGAATCGCTTCAAGAATTTTTTCGCCTGATTTATCCTCTTTATCATCGAATTCTTCTAATGCAATAACCATTTGTCTTAAATCGACAAAATTAATAAAAGTTGGGTCAAAGTCAGGGTGTACCTCGTCTAGCGCAATTGCAATATCAAGAGAGTCGGTCCATTTCATATTAATACCTTGGAAAATAAGCATAAAAGATTAAGCCTAATTTTAATCAAAAATTGAGCTTACTAAGGGTGAAAATTCACCTGTTTTTGTAAATATTATGCCCGTGCAACTGAGCGTACAAATTCTAAGCTTTTTATCGCATACAGGGCCTCGTCTAGCTTGCCAGTATTTGCCACACTAATCACCAAATTCAGCGCCTTCATTGAGTGGTCTTTTTCTTCTACTTCCAAGTGTTCAATATTAACACCAATTTGGGCAATCACGTTGGCAATAGAGGCCAGCATACCGCGGCGATTTTCTACCTGAACTCGAATCAATACTTCAAACTCTTCAGCTTCATCTGCTTGCCAATCAATCTCTAGCCATTGTTCATTTTTTTGCTTGGCATGAATCAAATTGCCACAGTCAAACTGATGCATCACCAAACCCTTGCTAGTGGTTAAAACACCCGCCACTTTATCGCCCGGAATTGGATAACAACAATGCGCAAAGCTAATGGCCTTACCTTGAGTTTTTGTAATGCTGATATTCTTAATCACACAATGATCACCATCACATTGAAGCTTGTTGAGCACAACAGATACCATTGCTTCAGACAGGCCGATTTTCATATACAAATCTTCTTTAGAGTCACACTTAAAGTCTTGCAAACACGCCTGCCAACTCTCTTCACTAATCGGCTCACCGCCACCTTGATACTCCAAAGCATTACTTAGTAAGTACTCTCCCAGCTGTATCAACTCAGAAGTAGACTCTTCTTTTAATTTGGCCTTGATAGAGGCTTTAGCTTTGGCGGTAACGGCTATTTGTAACCAAGTCGGGTGTGGTTTGGCTTTTTTATCAGTGATAATTTCAATCGTCTGCCCTGATTTTAACTCCGCTGAAATCGATGCATTGACTTGGTCCACCTTAGCCTTTAGGGTTCGATTGCCCACACTGGTATGAATCGCATAGGCAAAATCCAGCACGGTTGATTTATAAGGCAGTTGAATAATCTCACCTTTAGGGGTAAATATAAACACCTCTGAGGGGAATAAATCAGTCTTAGTTTCTTCCAAAAACTCAACTGAAGTACCTGAGTTTTTCTGAATTTCTAATAACGAACCCAGCCAATTACTCGCTAATTCTGCAGGGTTACTAGCATCACTCTTATAATGCCAATGTGCAGCAATACCGTACTCAGAAACAAAATGCATATCTTCTGATCGAATCTGTACCTCAATAAAGATTTTGTTTGGCCCAAACAACACCGTATGTAATGACTGATAGCCGTTCGATTTAGGCAACGCCACATAATCTTTAAATTTTCCAGGCAAAGGCTTATACAAATTATGAATAATGCCCAATGCTTGATAGCACTGTGCCACATCATCTACAATCACTCTAAAAGCATACATATCAAGCACTTGGGAAAACTTCAGTTGCTTGATTTTCATTTTTTTATAAATACTGCAAGGTTGTTTTTGACGCCCAGTAATTTTTACTCCACTCAAACCTTCCTGCTTAAGTCGGTTTTCAATTTCCCTTTGAATATGGGTAATAATCTTTTTACGATTACCACATTGTTTTTTAATCTGATGTGTCAATACTTTATATCGATAAGGACTAATAATCTCAAAACACAAGTTATCCAACTCAACCCTAATACTATTCAAACCCAAACGCCTAGCAATAGGCGCATGAATTTCAGCGGTTTCTTTGGCAATCCTAAGTTGTTTGTCACGACGCATTGATTTGAGTGTGCGCATGTTGTGTAAACGATCAGCAAGCTTGATCATCATCACCCGCATATCCGTACTCATGGCTAAAAATAGCTTTCTAAAGTTTTGCGCCTGCTGATCAATACTTGAATGGAACTCTAAACCGGTGAGTTTTGAAACCCCTTGTACAATATGTGCCACATCTTCACCAAAATCATCAATAATATCTTGATGTGTTAACGTCGTATCTTCAATACAATCGTGCAATAGTGCTGCGGTAATACAATAATAATCCAGCTTTAACTCAGCCAAAATCATTGCCACGTTAATCGGGTGGAATACATAGGCCTCGCCTGAGCGGCGAAATTGCCCATCATGCGCAATAGCAGCCACAATATAAGCCTGATAAACACTCTCTACCTGTTCTTTAGGCATATAAGCGTCTAGCACCTCACACAGATCACTAATCAGAATTCTTTTTTCAAATAAGCTCATTAAAAGAAAATAGGGTTAAATTATGGATAAATCTTTGCCATTATAATACAATCACCTCAGTATAATGCTACGCAATATTAGTAATAAATTTACCTAAAATCAATGAAAAATATACTCAAGCTTGTTTTAATTTTGCCTCTGTTAACCCTGTCACTGAGCGGTTGTTTTTGGGAAGAAGAAACCAAAAGAGAATCTATTACCAAAGGTTGGTCACCTAAAACTTTTTTTGAAGAAGCCAAAGAACAAATTTCAGCAGGCTCTTTGGATAAAGGTATCGAGCTTTATGAACAACTACAAGCAGCTTACCCCGGCTCAAAATATGCCCTACAATCCAAGCTAGAAATCGCCTACGCTCTTTATAAAAGTGAAGACTACGACCAAGCCATTGATCGCCTGAATAGCTATATTAAACTCTACCCAAATCATTTTTCAACTCCGTATGCATACTACTTACGCGGCGTTATTTCAGAAGACAAATCTCGCTCAATCTTAGATGAATACATTACTGACAATGCCCAACGTGATGTCAACTCAGTACGCGATGCTTTCAATTACTACCTTGCTTTAATTGAAAAATTTCCAAAAACTGAATATTCAGAAGAAGCAAAATCACGCCTAATCATCCTTAGAAACATCCTTTCTAGACACGAGCTTTTTGTGGCAATTTTCTATACCAAAAAAGGCGCTAACATCGCCGCTATTAACCGCAGCAAATACATTATTGAAAAATACCCTAATACGCCATCAATACCAGCAGCACTACATTTAATGGCATATAACTACGATGTTATCAGCGCTAACACACTGGCTAAAGATGCGCGCCGTGTACTCAAAAAGAGCTACCCACTCTACACACCGCACTACTCGCTAGAAGACTAAATTTAACCCGCATTAATGAACAAGCAAGAGCGCTTTTTCGCGCTTAAAATCTCATCTATTATGGCGACTCGTATGTTCGGGTTGTTTATGATTTTCCCTGTTTTTTCGGTTTACGCCTCTGAATATGAAAGCACCACGCCCTACTTAATTGGCCTTGCTATTGGTATTTACGGCCTAACCCAAGCACTACTACAAATCCCATTTGGCTATTTATCTGATCAATACGGTCGTAAACCAATGCTTATTGTTGGCTTAATTATCTTCTTTATTGGTAGTGTCGTTGCCGCCAATGCCACTGATATTATCGGTGTGGTAATCGGTAGAGCCTTACAAGGCGGTGGTGCGATCTCTGCGGTGCTAATGGCCTTCTTGGCTGATTTTGTTTCGCCTGCTCAACGTGCTAAAGCTAACGCCTTTGTCGGTATGCAAATCGGTATGGCGTTTATGCTCTCATTACTCATTGGTCCACTAATCACGGTCAATTTAGGCATTTCTGGGCTTTTTTGGGTGATTGCTGGTTTGTCTATTGCCGCACTTGGCATCGTCTTTACTTTGCCTCATGTTAAGCCACACGCGCAATATACCTTATCAGTCTCAAACATTAAGCAAGTCTTAACTTCTAAATTACTTAAATTAGATTTCAGTATCTTCACCCTGCATTTAATTTTGACTTGTGCTTTTATTGTTATGCCAAAACTACTAGTAGAAAACAACATTATTGCCACCGATTTAAATGACAACTGGACCATGTACCTACCGGTAATGTTGGTTTCCTTTGTTGGCATGTTGCCTATGATCATTTTGGCCGAGAAATACCACAAGCACAAAACCATGTTGCTTATCGCTATCTCCATCATGATTATGAGCCAAATCTTGTTTTATCAGACCCCGCTTAACTACACCACTTTCTTTATTTTACTCACGTTATTCTTCATTGCCTTTAACGCCATGGAAGCCATGCTACCATCACTTATTTCTAAGACTGCAAACAGCGATAAGCGCGGTCTAGCAATGGGTATGTACTCTACCTCACAATTTTTAGGCGCCTTCATTGGTGGTGTTTTTGGTGGGTGGATTTACAACACATACGACTTAAATAGTGTATTCTTATTCACCACATTTATGGCAATAATTTGGTGGGTGGTAATACTCACCATGAAACAACAGAAACCAACGGGAGAGTAACAAAATGGCAGGAATCAACAAAGTAATTTTAGTAGGTAATTTAGGCGCAAAACCCGAGGTTAAATACGCATCAAACGGCAATGCAATTGCTAATTTATCAGTTGCAACTTCAGAGTCTTGGACCGACAAAAACACCGGCCAAAAACAAGAAAAAACAGAATGGCATCGCGTAAGTGTATTTGGCAAACTTGCTGAAATCGCTGGCCAATATTTAGATAAAAGGCTCTAAAAGTTTACGTTGAAGGTAAACT
>FUWD013023814.1_pt1 | contig 11785 bp, 10 predicted proteins | sample 1063281 | NCBI WGS metagenome assembly FUWD01 (sample SAMEA79048168, study PRJEB19326) | metagenome | biome: marine
GCTCCTGTATGTGGGCCTTCACGCATGTCGTTTTACACAGGACGATATTTGTTCTCCCATGGTTCAACCTATAACAATGTTCCTCTGCCTGTGGGAGAGAGGACTTTAGGAGATTACCTCAGGCCCCATGGGCTTCGGGTGGGGCTGACCGGGAAAACCCATTTTGCTCCAGATCATGAAGGCATGAGCCGTTTGGGAATCGATCCTCAATCTGAACCAGGAATGCTTGTTTCCCAATGTGGTTTTGAACCCTGGGAACGGGATGACGGGGTCCACCCCGATCAGTCTGTGGATCCGGATATGGCCTACAATCAATACCTCAGGAATCAGGGGTATGCAGGGGAAAATCCCTGGCACAGTGTTGCCAACTCGGCAGAGGGACCGAACGGAGAAATCCTCAGTGGTTGGCAGATGCGAAACGCACGTCTTCCGGCCAGGGTCTCACGGGAGCATTCTGAAACAGCCTACATGACGAACCGGGCAATGCATTGGATCGATCAACTCGGAGACCAGCCATGGTGCCTTCACCTCAGCTACATCAAACCGCATTGGCCCTACATCGTACCTGCTCCCTATCATTCCCTCTATGCTCCGGAGCAGATTTTAACTGCCAACCGGCAGCAGCATGAAAAGGAGGATCCCCATCCTGTTGTTGCTGCATTCATGAAGCACGAGGAGAGCATCAACTTCTCCAGGGATGAGGTGCGGGAAACGGTCATTCCTGCCTACATGGGGTTGATCACAGAAATTGACGATCATCTCGGCAGACTTATGGATTTCCTGGAAAAACGGGAATTGCTGGAAAAGACCATGATCGTTTTTACATCCGACCATGGAGACTACCTGGGGGATCACTGGCTTGGGGAAAAGGAACTTTTTCATGAAGAAACGGTAAAGATCCCAATGATCCTTGTGGATCCTTCTGCAAAGGCTGATTCAACCCGGGGGACATGCGATTCACGATTTGTAGAATCCATCGATCTCATTCCAACTTTTCTGGATGTTCTGGGTGGTGACATCCCGGCTCATCGGTTGGAAGGGAATTCGCTACTCGGACTGCTTCGAAATTCCCTAAACCCTGAATGGCGGGATACTGTCTACTCTGAAGCGGACTATGCCTGGCGCAAAGCAAGGCTTGAGCTGGGCCTAGCTCCTGATGAATGCCGTGCTTTCATGGTCCGCACCGAACGCTGGAAATACATCCAATACCAAAAGTTTCCTCCACAGCTTTTCGACCTTCAATCCGATCCCAAGGAACTCAAAGATCTCGGTTCAGATCCTACGAAGAAGCCAATCCGTGATGATATGGAAACCCGGCTCAACGAATGGATTCGAAAACGATGTCTCCGTTCAACCATCTCCCACGAAACCATCGATGCAAGAACAGGAACTGCAAAGGATCGTGGCTACATGTTCGGAGTTTGGTGAATCAAATTTGTGGCTGCCTGAGAATAGTATTCTGAAAATCCAAAGTTGGATCATATCGATAAAATTCAATGAAACCTCTGGAATCATTCAAAGTGCTGGATTTGACGAATGTGCTTGCAGGTCCTTTTTGCTGCCATCAGCTGGCGCATTTGGGGGCAGAGGTAATCAAGGTTGAGGTACCAGAACGTGGAGACCTGGCACGTCAGCTTGGAGCGGATCCAAAATTGAATGAAAAAGGGATGGGAGTCTCCTTCCTTGCCCAGAACGCGGGCAAACGTTCCCTGACCCTCAACCTCAAACATCCTCAAGGTCGTGGAATATTCTTCAGACTGATTGAGAAAGCGGATGTCCTGGTGGAGAATTTCAGGCCGGGGGTGATGGAGCGACTCGGACTCGGGTTTGATAAGTTGAAAGAGATCAATCCACAGCTGGTTTACTGTGCTATTTCGGGTTTCGGGCAGGATGGTCCATTATGGGATTCTCCGGCATACGATCAAATCATCCAGGGACTTTCGGGATCCATGTCTGTGACAGGAACAGATGATTCCGGTCCCTTGAGGGTCGGCTTCCCCATGTCCGACACGATTGGAGGCATCACCGCGGCACTGGGCATAACAGCATCCTTGAGTCAGCCAAAACGGGAAGCCGTATTCATCGATGTGTCGATGTTGGAATCGACGATGGCGACCATGGGATGGATCATCAGCAACTACCTTTCCGCAGGAATTGATCCCCAGAGAATGGGAAATGAAAATTTCACTTCTGCTCCCTCAGGAGCATTTCAAACCGGTAGTGGGTTGTTGAACATTGCTGCCAACAAGCAGGAGCAGTATGAAATCCTCTGTGGACTTCTTGAACGTAAGGATCTTGTGAATCATCCGGATTTTATCAGCCGAGAACTTCGAAAGCAGCACCGTGAAAAACTGAAACAGGAGTTGGAAAAAGAACTCCAACAAAACAGTGCAGCCTATTGGTCCAAACAATTAAACCAGGCCGGGGTTCCTGCAGGAGAGGTGCTCAGCGTTCCTCAGGCTCTTGAACTGCAACAGATCAGGGAAAGAGGATTTTTGGAAAAGTTTGAAGAGGTTCCTGGTCTTGAAAAGCCTGTTCAACTGGTTCGAACCGGAATACAACTCAATGGTAAACCTCTTTCCGTGCAAAGGCCTCCACCCCAATTGGGAGAGGACACGCATGCGATCCTTAAAGATTGTGGATACAACGATGACGAGATCGCCAATTTCCATCAGGAGAAAGTGATATGAATCCAAATGAACAGGATCCTTCCGAAAAGGTTCGGAATTGGTGGAGTACAGAAATTATCGATATGCGGCCGGGAAAGATCCGGATTCGAGGACAAAACATTGAGGACCTGATTGGAGAAATCAGTTTCATCCAGATGATCTGGTTGATGCTCAGAGGGAGCTTGCCGGAACCCGAGCAGGCCAAGTTACTGGAAGCTGCTTTGGTGGCATCAGTGGATCATGGCCCGCAGGCACCGGCGATTGCTGCTGCCAGAATGGCGGTCAGTTGCGGGAATTCCTTGAACCATGCCCTTGGATCCGCCGTCAACATGCTTGGTGATGTTCATGGTGGTTCAGGTGAACAGTGTCTGGAACTGATGCAGAAAGCCAACGAAATGATCGATTCCGGGCAAGATCTTGAAGCATCCGTCGAGAAGGTGATTGCAGGACACCGTATGACCCAGGGGAAATACATTCCAGGTTTTGGCCACCGTTTCCACAAACCCGTTGATCCACGTGCACCGCGTTTGATGAAACTCACCTCAGACGCAGAAGCGAAAAACGTCGTGTCAGGGACTTACATGCGCATTGGCATCCAGATGCAAAAACATCTCAGCCAGGGAAAAAGCTTTGGAATCGCCATGAACATCGATGGTGCAACAGCAGTGATTTTTGGAGAACTTGGGTTTGCCCCACCCTTGGCCCGTGGACTTTTCTGTCTTTCACGTTCGGTGGGAATCCTGGCCCATGCCTGGGAACAACAAAACCAGGGAGGCCGTAACAAAGGCCCCACCCCGCCAGAATTTCGCTGGAATTATACTGGGAACAATCCTTTGGATTGAGATTGATGCATCATCGGTTCATCCGGTAGATGCGTTCCGGCCTACCTACGCCACCATAACTCACATCGACTTCGAGGCTGCCGCGGCTGACCAGGTATTCCAGGTAGCGTCTGGCGGTGGTACGGCTTGCTCCAACCCGTTCCGCCATCTCCTCGGAGGTGAACTTTCCGCTTTCCCGATTCATTTCATCAAGGATCTTATCGAGAGTCACCGGATCGATGCCCTTTGGTAATTCCGGTTCCGTCCTTCTGGAAGTTCCCAGGTTTTCCTGATGGATGATGCGGTCGATGTCGGACTGTTTCAGACTTTCCAGAGATTGAAGATTCAAACGATGACTCCGGTAACGCTTCAAAGTCTGTTCGAAACGGAGAAAGACCACCGGTTTGAGAATGTAATCGAAGACTCCCCCGCGCAGAGCTTCCTGAAGTAAACGTACCTCTTTGGCCGCAGTGATCGGGATGATATCCAGGGCTTTGGACTGTTGCCGGATCTGCTTCAGCAAGTCAATGCCTGAGCCGTCAGGGAAGTAGATGTCGAGAAGAATCAGCTGGGGTTCCATGACCCTGATCTGCATCTCGGTATCCTCCAGGGTGTTCGAAAGTCCTATGACCTCAAACCCTTCGACCTTATTGACATAATGCTGGTGGATTTCTGTGATCCTCGGATCATCATCCGCGATCAGGACCCGGGTGTTCATTGCTTTCGCCGTTGATGATGGTTTTGGGAATGTAGGCTGTGAAGCGAGCACCGCCCAGGGAACTCTCGCCGATGGTAAGATGTCCATCCAACTGGATCAGGTTTTTCTGGACCAGCTGTAACCCGATCCCTCGACCGGTCCCGGTTTTGGTGGAAAAACCCTCGTCAAAGATGGTCTTTTGCTGTTCCTCTGAAATTCCTGATCCGGAATCCTCAACTTCGAAAATCAGCTCGTTGCCCACATCCGTCATCGAGAGGCTGACTTTTTTTTGCCCTTCTTCGGAAGCGGAAGCCTCTAGCGCATTTTCTATCAGGTTTCCAAGAATGGTGACGATTTTTTCACTGCGGCTGGAATGCCCGATGTTACTCATCCAGCTCTCGGGATCGAGTTCGAGTTGGGTTTTCAGTTCCATCGCCCGGTGGTATTTTCCAACGATGATAGCAGAGAGAAAGGGATCCTGAATTTGATCCGAAAGCTGTCTGAGTAGGGCGTTGTAACCGGAAGATTCCCTGCCGATCAACTCCAGAGCTTCCTTGGTCGCTCCAATCTGGATCAGCCCTGCCAGGGTGTGGAGTTTGTTGGAATATTCATGAGTCTGTGCTCTCAGGGCCTGGGAATATTCGCGAATGCTGGTCAGTTCCTGAACCAGACGGTCGATGTCCTGGGCTCTTCGGAAGCTGGAAACCACTCCGGAAACATGTTCCTGTTCGAGAATAGGAACCCGATTGACGATCACTTCCTCTTCCTGGATCAGCATCTCCTGGTCATGTTCCCCTTTTCCCGTTTTCAGCACTTCAAGCATCCGTGTTTCGGGAAGCATCATCTCAATCGGCTTTCCAAGTGCTTCCTCCGGGGTGAACCCGAGAATCTGTGCTGCCTGTTGGTTCATCACCGTCACCTCTCCTTTTTCATTGATGGCAATGATGCCCTCTCGAATCGATTCGAGCAGGGCGGTCCTTTCACGGTAAAGGCCTGCAATCTCATAAGGTTCGAGACCGAAAATGGAACGTTTGACTTCCCTCGCAATGAGCCAGGTACCCAAAGCGCCAACCCCGAAGAGTCCGAAAATCCAGAGCAGCAGCCGTTGCTGATAGGGCTGGATTACGTCACGCATTGTTTCGATGAGATAACCGACGGAGACCACCCCGATAATCTTTCCTGCTGAAGAAAAATGGGGACTTTGCCCCTCAAAGAGGGCCCCAGTGTGCCCACCGCCCTTGAAATGTAGGACTGTCCATGAACCAGGGCCTGCTCGTTGTCTCCTCCAACCATGTACTTGCCGATGCGCTCTGGAACAGGGTGGCTGTAACGTTTTCCCTCATGATCACCGACGACGACAAAACTGGCGCCCGTTGCTTGTCTCACGCGTTCCGCATACTGTTGGATTTCCTGCGATTGCAACTGCTTCAGACCTTGTTGAACCACCCCGGTCAAGGAAACCGTCTTGGAAACGTTGAGTGCAGTACGTCCTATGTATTCGTTGAGAATGCCCGTGACAACCTGGTTCCCGATAAAGCCGGTTGCGCCCACCAGCAGAATCAAAAGGCCCATCATCAGCAAAAGCATTCGGGTTCCCAGAGAACGCGGCAGCATCTTTTGGATGCCCAGGGATGATGATTGAGAATTCACATGCATGAGAATCTTTCTAAGAATGTCTTGATGAACACTATGAACTTTATGAACGAAAAAGAGTCAAAAAACTTTAAACCCAGAACATTGACCTGATGTTTGATTTAAAATACTAATTTGCGTTGAAGGTGCAATGGGAGATTCTCCTTTGGCATCTGGAACAGGCCGAAAACAAACCTCAATCTAAGGAGACATGATGAAAAAATTATTCGGCATACTGCTTGTCACGATCACCTCGCTAGCTCTTGCAGTGGGATCCAGTTCAGCAAAACCGATGGTGGACAGCATCCATTTCCTCATTCCCGGTGGCGCCGGAGGAGGATGGGATGGAACCGCCCGTGGGACGGGTGAGGCATTGACCAAGTCCGGGCTTTTGGGCAAGGCGACTTTTGAAAACATGTCCGGTGGTGGTGGAGGAAAAGCGATAGGCTACCTGATCGAAAACTCCAGGAGCAACCACGGCACATTGATGGTCAACTCGACTCCGATTGTGATCCGTTCTTTGACCAAGGTCTTCCCACAGAATTTCAGGGATTTGACACTTATTTCCGGGACCATCGGTGACTATGCGGCGTTGGTGGTCAATTCTGGAAGTTCTTTGGGCAACTTTGACGACCTCGTCAAAGCCTACAAGAAAAATCCCAGTGACGTTGCCATCGGCGGAGGTTCAGTTCCCGGTGGGATGGACCACCTGGTTGCAGCAATGGCATTCAAGGCTGCAGGTGCAGATCCGACCAAAGTCAAATACATCCCCTTCGATGCAGGAGGCAAGGCCATGGCAGCATTGCTTTCCGGAGAGATCGATGCACTGTCCACCGGTTTTTCCGAAGCGGTGACCATGGAGCAGGCAGGCAAGGTCCGCATCATCGGTGTGACTTCCAGTGATCGAGTTCCTGCTGCCCCGAATGCCCCGACACTGAAAGAGCAGGGTTATGATGCAACATTTGTCAACTGGCGCGGATTTTTTGCTGCTCCCGATCTGCCGAGCAACAAGCGCCGTGCATACATCGAACTGCTGGGTGCAATGTATGACACTCCGGAATGGGAAGCCGTCCGTGCACGAAACGGATGGGTCAACATTCATAATCCCGGTGACAGTTTCATGGTCTTCCTTGCTGCGCAGGAAGAAGTCATCGGCAACCTGATGCGTGAACTCGGATTCTTGTAATCCGGGAGCATATTAATGCGGGAGGAGGAATCCTCCCGTTTCCTCCTTCCGTTTCGAGTCAACATGCTCAGCATCAACCGATGGGTCGCTCTGGGGTTGCTGGCCTTTTCCAGCGGCTACGGCTACCTGGCCTTCACTTACCGGATTCTGCCTTTTGAACGGTTTCTGGCAATGAAACCCAACACCCTGCCCATTGGACTGGCCGTGGCGGGGATGGTCTGCTCGATTGCACTGCTTTTGGTGCCGGAAGAACAGAGTTCCGGCTCAGGTGAGGAAAATAAGGTTCTCGGATCCGATCACAAATACCTGGAATCTCCAGAAAATTATGAATGGGGCAAAGGGGCCGGACTATTGATCCTGGCAGTCATCTATGCCCTTTCTCTGAGGCAAGCGGGTTTTTTGATTTCCACTTCAGTGTTTCTCATCTTTGGAGGATTGATGCTTGGGGAACGCAAATTCTGGATCCTGGTACCGGTTTCCTGTTTTGCGTCTTTCCTGGTTTGGTATTTGGTCGATGAAGTATTGACCATCTTCATGCGGCCCTGGCCGATGATTATCTATCAGTGAGGTCATAATGTGGGATCAGATGCTGCTGGGGATCCAGACAGCTTTCACTCTACAGAACATGTTCTTTGCGGCGCTGGGATGTTTCATCGGCACCATCATCGGCATGCTTCCCGGTTTGGGGCCGATGTCGGTGGTGGCGATCATGATCCCCGTCAGCATTCAGATTGGTGATCCTTCAACGACCCTGATTCTGCTTGCTGGAGTTTATTATGGTGCGATTTTCGGCGGCTCGACTTCCTCGATTCTGATCAATGCCCCGGGGGAAGCCGCGGTGGTGGCAACTTCTTTTGACGGTTATCCGATGGCCCGCAAAGGGCAGGCGGGCAAGGCGTTGACGATTGCAGCGATTTCCTCCTTTTCAGGGGGCACCATCGGGGCCATCCTCCTGATGGGATTCGCTCCAGTCCTGGCGAGTTTCGCGATCCTTTTCTGGTCTGCAGAATACTTTGCGCTGATGCTTGTGGGGCTCTCTGCTGTGGCTGCTTTTGCAGGAAAAGGAAAGGTGCTCAAGGCATTGATGATGACTCTTCTTGGACTGATGCTCTCTACCGTCGGGGAATCATCCCTGTTCAACGCACCGCGCTTTACGCTTGGACTGCTCGACCTGCAAAGCGGGATTCATTTCGTCACCCTTGCGATGGGGCTTTTTGCGGTTCCGGAAGCCTTTTTCCTTGCCCTGGATGTGCTTCGTGGTCAGAAGGGAGGTTCAAAGGAAGCGCGTGATATTTCCAACCTTCGCATCAACCTCAAGGAAGCCAAAACGATTGCACCAGTCATCGGCAGGCAGTCGATTCAGGGTTTCCTGATCGGTGTCATGCCGGGAGCAGGAGCCACCATTGCCTCGTTCCTCGGATATGCAGTGGAACGGAACCTGGCGAACCCAGAGGAACGTAAGGAATTCGGCCAAGGATCGATCAAGGGGCTTGCTGCCCCGGAAACGGCAAACAATGCTGCCAGCACAGGCTCCTTCGTCCCTCTGCTGACTCTTGGTATTCCCGGTTCCGGAACGACGGCGATTCTGTTGGGCGCGTTTATAGCCCTTAACCTTCAGCCCGGTCCCCTCTTGATGCAGGATCGTCCGGAAGTTTTCTGGTCGGTGATTTTTTCGATGTATTTCGGCAACATCATCCTGCTCATCCTCAACCTTCCACTGGTGCCCTACATTGCCAGACTGCTGGCGATTCCGAGAACTTATCTGATTCCATTTGTCCTTTTCTTCGCCATGGCTGGAGCCTATATTGGGCAGAACAACGCGACGGAACTGCTCTTGCTGATAGGTTTTGGTGTATTTGCCATCATCATGCGCTTTGCGGACTATCCACTTCCACCCCTGCTCATCGGATTCGTGCTGGGACAAATATTCGAGGATAATTTCGGCAGGGCGATCCGTAACGCCAATGGAATCCAGTTTCTTTGGGAAAGGCCGATGACGTTGGCTCTTGTCTTAGCCACCTTGGCGTTCGTCATGATTCCGCTCTATCGTGACTGGCGTTCCAGAAGGAAGGCCTCTTCTCTGGGATGAACACCCCAAGTGTCTCCCTGATCAGTCCCACCGGGGCTCTGGGCATGGGTTTTCCAGATGAAACCCTGGAACGGGGAATTGTACTTCAACCCGATTTCATCGCCTGTGATGCAGGCTCTACTGATTCAGGCCCGTTCTACCTGGGGGCATCCAAACCCAAGTTGTCCCGAAGAGCCGTCCTGCATGATTTGAGACGCCTGCTCCGTGCACGTCAAGAACTTGGAGTGCCTTTGGTCATCGGATCCTGTGGAACTTCTGGTACCGATGACGGTGTGAACTGGGTACGGGAGATGGTTCTGGAATCTGCCAAGGAAGAGGGCATGTCTCTTAAACTCGGCCTCATCTACTCCGAACAGAAACCTCAGAAAATCGCTGAAGCGTTTAAGAAGGACATGGTCCAGTCTCTTCCTGGGGCACCTTCCATCGACCGCGAAAGCATCCTCAAATGCAGTCATATCGTTGCGATGATGGGGCATGAACCGATTGTCAAAGCCCTTGAGGAGGGTTGCGACGTGGTCCTTTGTGGGAGAGCCTCAGATACGGCGCTGTTCGCTGCCTACCCGATGATGAAAGGGATTGCTCCAGGTCCTGTCTGGCATTGTGGAAAAACGGTGGAATGCGGAGCGGTCTGCACCACACTGCCAGCTTCCGGAGGAGTGTTCGCAAAGATCGATGATTCCGGATTCAGTGTTGAACCCCTCTCTGAAGAAGCGGCCTGCACTCCAATGAGCCTAGCGGCCCACACCCTCTATGAAAATGCGGATCCCAACCTTTTCCGTGAACCATCCGGAACCCTGGACACAACGAATTCAAGCTACCATGCCATCAATAATCGCGTGACACGCGTGGAAGGATCGGTGTTCCATCCGGAACGCTACACCCTGAAACTGGAGGGGTCTGCTTTTAGGGGATACCAGACGGTTGCCATTGGCGGGATCCGGGACCCCTTCATCATCCGTGGCGTCGATGCCTGGAGGGATGGCATGATGGAGCATTTCAAACAGCGTGTGCAGGAACTGACCGGTTTTGAAGTCGGCAGGGAGGTGAACATTGAGATTTCCTTTTACGGACGCGACGCGGTGATGGGGAAGACCGAGCCCATGCAAGACCAGTCTGCCCACGAACTGGGAATTCTCTTCACGGTCACTGCACCGGAACAGTCTGTTGCCACGGACATTGCACGCTTCGTCACCCATGCCGGATCCCATTGGTCGATCCCGGAATGGAAGGGGTTCATCAGCGGCATTGCCTTTCCCTTCTCTCCTCCCGAAATCGAGAGAGGCCCGGCTTACCGATTCATGTTGAATCATGTGCTGGTTCCCGATTCTCTGTTCGATCCTTTCCGGTTTTCGCTGGAGGAGGTCTGGTGAGCGGTGCTTCCAAAACAAACCTGGGGATGCTGGCAAGTTTGATCCGTTCCAAAAATGCCGGGCCGTTCTGGATCACCTTCGACTTGATGTTCGATACCGAAGCGGACTTTCTCCGTGCGGTCAAAGCGGGCGTACCCTCCAAACGCTGGATTGCGGAAACCTATCGAATACCCGAAGAGGAGGTCCTCCTGGTTCAACTGCCCCAGGCCCGGGCCATCAAGTTCTCCTTTCCACGTCCACGCATTCAGGGGGACCCTGGAGAAAGCGATATGTATTCAGGCCAGCAGTACGCACCTCTATTGGATCTGCCTGTGGAATGAATTGGTCTTGGGATCTGAGATTTTCTTCTGAAGAGGATTTACCAGCGTGATCGTATAGCACGCCAGTGGTCACCGAGCTGCATTTTTCGATAGACTGATTCCACCACATAGGGGCCGAAAGGTCCGCCATTCCAGGGAAAGCCGAACGCTTCGAACAAACGCCAGCGTTCAGATTCGAGGCAGATAGCCTCGGCAATCAATCTGGCACCGATGGGGGCGGTGTTGGCACCATGTCCACCAAAACTGGTACAGGCCCAGAGCCCCTGATCCAAAGGGCCGATCTCGGGCATCAGATGTCGGGCATAGCCCATCAGCCCGGACCAGGAGTATTCGACCGGAACCGAACCAAGATCATTGGCTAGCTGGGGATAAACCTCAACAAGGTCTCTTCCCATTTTTTGTGAGATGCGTTCCGGATGTACCTCTCCAAACGCGGTGATGTCTCCTCCCCAGAGCAGACGGTCTCCATCGACGATTCGATAATAATTTCCTGCACGGCGTTCATCGGAGACCCCGTCCGAGGTTTGAATGGTTTTTTTTAACTTTTCTCCCAGTGGAGGAGTGACGATGACGTAAGTGGTGATCGGTAGAAACGCCCTTCTCAATTTTGCAAACTCCCTTCCACCGTAACCTCCACAGCAAAAAACAAGCTGCTTGCAGCGGACTGAACCCTGTTCGGTGGTAAGTTCCCAGCCCATACTCGTTTTGTGAAATTCCTTCATCCCTGAGTTTTCATAAACTGGAACTCCCATCTTTTGGAGAACTTCAGCCAGTGTCAGACAGAGCTTCAATGCATCGAAATGAAAGGCCTTCGGATCACGATATGCCTGATAATACCTTGAGGTATCAAGCATTGTTCTCACTGCATCCGTTTCGAGGTAATCCACTTCGTAACCATATTCTTTGGCCATCTTATCACGGTTCTTTAAGAGATCCTCGGCGTTATGGTAAGTGGATGGATGAAGGATGCCAGGAGTCATTAGAGCTTCTCCTGAATCGAG
>FUWD013185714.1_pt1 | contig 11777 bp, 20 predicted proteins | sample 1063281 | NCBI WGS metagenome assembly FUWD01 (sample SAMEA79048168, study PRJEB19326) | metagenome | biome: marine
AAAAAGTTTAATTTGCTAATCGGAGAGTCAACTGCAGAAAGAATTAAAAAAAGAAATTGGATCTGCAATTCCAACTGGATCTGAAAAAAACTTTTTTAATGAAAGGGAGAGATATTAGAACTGGAACTCCAAAGGAAGTAATTTTATCAGAAAAAGATACTGCTGAAGCTTTAGAGGGAGTTGTTACTCAAATTGTTAATGCCATTAAGCATGCATTAGAAAATACTCCGCCAGAATTATCTTCTGATCTTGTTGACTCTGGAATGGTATTAGCAGGAGGTGGTGCATATTTAAAAAATTTAGATAAACTTATTAAAAAAGAGACAGGATTACCGGTTACCATTGCAGAAGATGCATTATCATGTGTTGCAATTGGAACTGGCAAGGCTTTAGAGCAAGAGGGAATATTTTCTTCTATGCTTACTTCATATTAAAAAGTTATATTAATCTAATATGAGTCAAAATAGGCTTGCAAGAAGCTCAACCCCAGGCGTTTCCGCTCTCCAAAAAACTATCAGCAAAAAATTTCTTCTTCCTTTTTATATTATAATTTCTTTTTTATTTTTATTTTCAGAAAAAAGTGATTTTAAAGCAATTAGATTTTTAAAAGCATTAATTAATGACGGAATTACTTATAGCATTTATATTGTAAATGCTCCAATTAAGCTTATCTCTGACTTAGGTGGATCAGCCCGCCAGTATTTGAATTTTAATATTATTTTAGAAAATAAAAAACTAAAAGATCAGATTGACCAGTTAAATGCCGAAAAAAGAGAATTACAATTTTTTAAAAATGAAAACGATAATTTAAAAAGAGTTTTGGGAATTAAAAATAAAGATGATTATGTATCTATCTATGCAAAAATAATTCACGAAGATACAAATGAGTTTGCTAAAAATTTAATTTTATCAATAGGATCAAATGAAGGGGTACAGTTGGGCCAAGCAATTGTACTTAATAATGTTTATCTTGGAAAAATTTCTGAGGTTAATTTATTTAGTTCGAAAGCCATGATTATTACCGATCTAAATAGTAGAGTTCCAGTGGTTATTCCATCGAGAGGGGTTAATGCAATTTTAAAAGGTAATGGCCTTGCAGGGGCTCAATTACTGTTTTTACCCCAAAACGCAGTTCTCGAAAATAACGATCAAATTTATACATCGGGTTCTGATGGTATTATTAAAGAGGGTTTATATATTGGAAAAATAATCACCGACAATAAAAAAGATATTAAGAAAAGAAAATATTCGGTTGATCTTGGTTTTAAAGAGCATCAATTAAATTACGTTTCAGTTTTAAAGGTTAAAAAATAATGAGTACTTTTTTAGAAAAAATTAGATTTTATTCAGCTCATATTATTTTTGTACTTATATGTATTAATGATAGTATTTTAATTAATACCTGGATAGCACCAGGTCCAATTATAAATATTAAATATATCTTAGTTTTTTATTTTTCTTTTTTTGTATAAAGGACGTTTTTCAATTACATTTCTTTTTCTTGTCGGTTTAATATTTGACTCACTGCAAGGAATGCCTTTTGGAATGACGTCAATATGCTTTATTCTTTTAAGTATATTAGCGTCATATTTAAAACAAAGAAGAACTCAGACAAATTTTCAAAACGAATTTATAGCTTTTGTTATATCGTTATTAATTACACAAATTACATCAGTGATAATCTTAAGCAATTTTTCTCCAGCTCCCTTTGAATATTTATTACTAGCAATTAACATCATTGTGAGCCTTGTTTTTTACCCGGTCTTAAGAACTTTGCTCAAAGTGTTTTATAATTATTAATCTTATGATGAATTTTACTAAATTAGTTAAAGAAAAATTTTAAAGTATTTATATAAAAATTATCAAAACATTGATTTTGATAATATTGATAAAGATATTTTTTTTAAAAAAATTACTGGTTTAAATTTTTTAGAAAAAGAGGAATTAATACTTGCAGTTAGCAATCTATTCTTTGAGGATTTAGATAAAAATTTTTTAAATGAAACGAAGGCTAATATAAATAAAATTAAGAAAACCAATGAGAAAATTTCTTTTTTGCTAAATAAAAGATTTCAAACAGAGAAAAAAATAAAGATTTAATTAAGAAAATTTTCATACATTTAATAAAAAATAATAACTCAAATAAAGTATTAAATTATATCTATTCTGTTGCTGATACTATGTGGAAGCACTCAAATGACCGATCGGTTGATTTTAATTATTACACTAAAAGATTAATATTATCGTCTGTCTACTTAAAAATTTTAATCTTAATTTTTTATAGAGAAAATTTAACTGATAAAGATATAGATAATGAAATTCAAAAATCACTTGAACATATAAAATTGATTTCTCAATTTAAAATAAAGTTTGATTTTTTAAAAAATATTAAAGAGTTTTTTAGTCTTTTTTCAATGCAAAAGTCAGGTCGAGGTTTTTAAAAAATTTTAGTTATATGTCCCATTTTTCTTTTATGTTTAATTTCTTTTTTTCCATAATCATAAAAGAATTCATTCTTTGCAATTTCTTTTGATCTATATTTTTCAATATCTTGCCCAAGTATATTGTACATAATTGCCTTGTGAATTCTTTTTGGCTTTTTTAATCTTAGGTCACATATAGCTCTAATATGATTTTCAAACTGACTAACGTTATGAGCATTCATTGTTAAATGTCCTGAATTGTGAACTCTAGGAGCGATTTCATTTACTAATAATTTATTCTTTTTCGTTATAAAAAATTCAACACACATAGTTCCAATATAATTTAATTTATCTATAATTTTTTTTGAAATTTTTTTCGCTTCATCATTTAACTTTTTATTGATGTTTGCTGGAATTTTTGAATTTTTGAGTATTTGATGTTTATGAAGGTTTTCAAAAGCATCAAATGATACTGTTTTATTTTTGCCTCTAGTAATTACTATAGAAATTTCCTTTTTAAAGTTAACTAATTTTTCAATTATATATTCATTATTTTTAAAAGAATATTTTAAAAAATTTTTCTTATCTTTTAAAAATATTTGTCCTTTACCATCATACCCAAGTCGCAGTGTCTTTACTAATGCAGGAAAAATATTATTGTTAATTTTTTTATTAACTTTTTTTAGGTAATAAAAATTCAGTTGTTTTTATTCCTATTGAATTTAAAAAAGTTTTTTCTTTTAATCTATCTTGGAGAATTTTTATAATAGAAGGGTCTGGCGATACTCTGATTTTTTTTTAATATAATCAAGGGTTTCAAAAGGTATATTTTCAAATTCAAATGTTGCCAAATCAATATTCTTTATAAAAAAATCTAATTTTTTTTATTTTTGTAATTTGAGATAATAAAATCATCACAATGATATATGGCAGGGGAGTCAATGCTGTCAGTAAATACGAACGTTCTAATATTGAGCTTTTTTGCTGACTGAACTAAGAATTTTCCTAACTGACCACCCCCAAATATTCCTAGGGTAAAGGTTTTTTATTCATTTCTTGGGACTATGTTTTACCGACAGAGTTTGTTTGTTTCTCCATATTCGCAAATTGTTTGCAATTTTTTTATTGTTAAGACTTAAGATTGAGGCAGCATAAAGAGCAGCATTTTTTGCTCCTGTTTCTCCTATCGCAACTGTCCCAACTGGAATACCAAAAGGCATTTGAACAATTGATAATAAACTGTCTAATCCTTTTAATGATTTTGTCTCCATAGGAACCCCAATGACAGGCAAATCTGTAATTGCAGCGATCATACCAGGTAAATGTGCAGAGCCGCCAGCACCAGCAATAATAACTGAAATGTTATTTTTTTTTGCAGACTTTGCAAATGCTACGAGTCTCATGGGAGTTCTGTGCGCTGATACAATTTTTACAATGTATTGGATTTTTAATTTTTTTAAAATTTCTGCAGACTTTCTAAGCGTGGACCAGTCTGATTTGCTTCCCATAACTATAGAAACAATAGATTTACTTTTTATCTTAAAAGACATATTAGTTATAAAATAAGCTAAATTACTTATTAGCTTCTAATTTTAATTTTGCTTTTTTTTGACTCTCAACTTTTCTATTTGCTTTTTCTACTGCTTTTTGCAAATCATTTTGAGTACATAAGTTTAAGGCGACAGGATCTTTGGGCGTTATATTTCCAGTATTCCAATGTTTTCTGCTTTTAACAGATTCAACAGTATTTTTAGTCGTACCAACAAGCTTTGAAACTTGTCCTTCAGATAATTGTGGATAATTTTAATCAACCAAGCAATGGCATCCGGTCTATCCTGTCTTTTTGAAAGAGGAGTGTATTTTGGTCCTACAACAGTTTTAATTTCGTAATCCAACACTTTTTTATTAATAGATAACGGTCTGTTAGGATCTTTGCTGCACTCTTCGATTTCTTCTCTGGTTAACTGGTTTGCAAGTATTGGGTTATATGCTTTTATTCCAACAGCAACATCACCATCTGCAATTCCTTTAATTTCAAGCTCATGAAGCTGACAAAAATCTGCTATTTGTTTAAAAGTAAGACTTGTATTTTCAAGCAGCCATACTGCCGTAGCTTTTGGCATTAAGGGTTTATCTAACATAGATATTTATTTTTTAACGGTTTTAGTTGTAAGATTTTCAAATTTTTTATTAAATTTACTTACTCTTCCTTTATCAATAATTTTTTGCGAGCCACCTGTCCAAGCAGGATGAGATATTGGATCAATATCTAATTTCATTACATCGTTTTCTTTTCCCCAAGTTGACAAAGTTTCAAACTGTGTTCCGTCAGTCATTACAACTTTTATCTTATGTGTTTTTGGGTGTATTTTCTCTTTCATAAATTTAGAAGAAAGTTTTTATAGCAAAACTAGATAAATAGACAACACTTGTTAGCAAATAAACTCATCATTTATTAACTTTTCTAACTAAACATAAATAAAATATTATTGTTAGCACAAGAATTGTTGAGTTTACGTAAAAAGGCATGTCTTTGCCAAAAATAAAAATACAATACCAGCAGTTGGTTGGCCAATAAATCTAGAGATAGATTGAGCAGAATAAGCAGCGCCTAGTGCAAATCCTCTTTCATTTTTAGAGCATTTTTTAGATACTAAACTATTCAAGCAAGGATTTGTTATGCCAATTCCGTAACAAAGAAAAAATATTGCAACTGGAACTAAATAAATACTAGAAGTTGGAATTAATAAAAAACCTAAAATTAAAAATAAAATTCCACTCTTTATTAGTTCAATTTCATTAAAAAATTTAAGCAGTATTCTTAAAATAAACCCTTGAACTATAATTTGGCTTAAACCAGCATATAACATAACTATCCCAACTTCTTTTGGTCCCCATATAAAAGTTTCTTTTATCCATATTGCAAAGATACTCTCCATTCCAGAAAATCCAAAATAAACTATAAAAATAATTAAAAAAATGGAAATAACTTTTTTTTTTTCATCAATTTAAATTGCAAGTAGATTTTAGCAAAAGAGTTTTTTATTGAAAAATTGTTTAAAGTTTTTTTGGATTCTTTTAAAAAAAAGTTACGAATAATAAATTAAAAATATTAATTATACATGCAATCCAAGCAACATTTGAAAGTGTTATAATGGTAAAATTAGATCCAGCAACCAATCCACCAAGTAACGGACCCACGGTAAATCCCAAACCAAAAGCAACTCCAAACAAGCCCATACCTTTAGCTCGATTTTTTTTAGTTGTGATGTCAGCTATATAAGCTGTTCCAACTGAAACGTTACTTTTAAATAAACCTGCTATAATTCTTGATAAAAATATCGTCAACAAACTTCCACTAATTGCTAATATTAGATTAGCAAAAATCTCTGCAAAACAATTTAAGATGATAAGGGGTTTTCTCCCAAATCTATCAGATAAACTCCCCCAAAATGGAGAGGTAAAAAATTGAAAAAAAGAAAAGGATCCAAAAATTATTGTTATTAAAAGAATATTTCCACCGTACTCATAAATCAGAAACGGTAATGTAGAAATTAAAACACCACTAAATGCAAGGACATCAATAAATAAAAAAGTTAGAATTTTTAGCATTTAAAAATTTAGGCAAGCAATGCAATAAGCTCTTTATCAATTTTGGAATTTGTAGCTAGCAGATTTCTATCTTCAATATATTTATCTCCACCTTTAAAATCAGTTATTGTACCGCCAGCCTCTTTAACGATTATAACCCCAGCAGCAATATCCCAATAATTTAAGTTTCTCTCCCACACTCCATCACACCTTCCGCTTGCTAAATAAGCAAGATCTAATGCTGAGCTACCAAATTTTCTCGTTGCTGCTACTTTTTTGCTAACAGTCTCATATTCTTTAAAAAAGATTTCTTTATTTTTATAAGAAAGAATAGGTCCTCCTGTTAGAATAATGCATTCATCAATATTTTTTCTTGAAGAAACCCGTATTCTTGAATTATTTAAGTATGCTCCTTTGCCTTTTTCAGCATAAAACATTTCATTAGTTACAGGATTAAAAATCATACCACATATAATTTCTTTATTTTTTTCAAGACCTATAGAGATTGCAAAGTAAGGGATGCCATGTAAAAAATTTGTAGTTCCATCGATTGGATCAATAATCCATCTAAACTCCGTATTTTTTCCAGACGAACCACTTTCCTCAGCTAAAAATGAATAATCTGGTCTTGCTAGAGACAGCTCATTTATAATTATTTTTTCAGTTCTTTTATCTGAATTTGTTACAAAATCTCCTGGACCTTTTTTGGATACTTGTAATTTCTCAATTTCTCCAAAGTCACGAATTAATAGTTTAGATGCTTTTTTACAAGCCTTCTCCATAACATTGAGATTAGCCGACAGTAAAGGCATTAGCTTATTTTTTTTAAATACTCTTGGGTTTCTGTATCTACAATTATTTTATCACCCTGACTTATAAATGCTGGCACCATTATCTTAAGGTCATTTTGTATCGTCGCAGGTTTAAAAGAACCCGAAGCTGTTTGTCCTTTTACAACAGATTCAGTTTCAAGCACTTCATACTCAACAGACCTAGGCAAAATAACATTTAATGGTTTGTCTTGATAAAATTCAATAGTAACCTCTAAGTTTTCTTTTAATAATTTTTCGCTATCCTCAACAATAGATTTACTAATCGATATTTGCTCAAAATTAATACTATCCATGAAAAAAAATTCATCATTTGATCTGTATAAAAATTGAAATTTTTTTTCTTCAAGACTTGCTCTTTCCACTGTTTCATCCGCTCTAAATCTTTCATTTAATTTTGTGCCTTTAGTAATACTTTTAAGTTCTACTTGATTGTGTGATCTAAGATTTCCACGATTTGACGTCTGGTTTTTAAGGCACTTCCAAAGGTCATTCTTGTATTCTATGATATTACCAACTCTGATGTCTGATCCTAAAATTTTCATATTTATTCTGAGAACGTATATCTATTTTTTAAACATGTTTACAGCAGTTAATGGATTTTTCATCTCACTTTTCCATATACTAGACGAACAAGCTATATAATTTGCGCCAGCATTTAATATTTTTTCATAATTTTTATGATTGATTCCTCCTATGGCAACAATAGGTTTTTTAAAATTCTTTTTGGCCCATCTAAGCAGTCTCAATTTGGCTTTGTATTTTGTTTTCTTAGTTTTTGTAGGATAAAAAGCACCAAAAGCCACGTAACTTGCTTTATTAGTAAAAGCTTTAGAAGCAAGTATTTTAGAGTTATGACAAGTTATTCCAATAATTGAATTTTTTTTAATATTTTTTTGCAAAATTAATAGACATATCTTGTTGACCAAGATGACAGCCATCAGCGTTTAATAATTTCGCAACATAAGGATCGTCATTTATAATAAAATTAACTTTATATTTTCTAGTAAGTTTAGTTATTTTTTTCCCAAGCAAGATAATTCGTTCTCGTTTTTGATTTTTAATTCTAAGTTGAAAAAATTTTATAATATTACTAGTAAAAACAAGTTCTAGTTTTTTAAGAAATTTATTATGATTTGTAATTTTTTCAGGAGAAATTAAGTAAAGAAATTTACTCAATAAATTAAGCCGCTTTTTTTTCTAAATCTAATTTCCACTTACCAATTGAGGCAAGGCTATTCATTTCAGATCTTTGATCAAATACGTCTTGAACAGTAACTTTGTTATTAATATTTTTTGCCCAAGTTTTTAATGCACTTTGTTGAAGGGCTCTACCGTATGAAAATGTAAATATAAATTTTGTATCATTAATTTTATTAATAGAATTTAGGTTTTCAGTTGCCTCAACCTCACTTTGTCCACCTGAAAGAAAAGCTATTCCAGGAACTTCTTGTGGAACATTTCTTTTTAGGACAATCGAGAGTTTTTTCTGCAACTTCTCCAGTTATATTTTTTTTTCCAGACTCAGAACCATTCAATATCATGTTTGGTTTTAACACTATTCCTTTCAAATTTACTTTATGAATAGCGAGTTGATTAAAACATTCATTTAATACTGCTGCAGTTACATCATAACATTTTTTAATATCGTGATTACCATCCATTAAAACTTCAGGCTCAACAATTGGAACCATATTTGTTTCTTGAACAATAGCAGCGTATCTTGCAAGCGCATGTGCGTTTGCAACTATTGAAGTTTTTGATGGGTTGATATTTGATATACCATACACAGCTCTCCATTTAGTAAATCTTGCCCCTAGTTTATAATATTCAGTTAATCTTTCTTTAAGACCATCTAATCCTTCAGTGATTTTTTCATCATTGGAAAGAGCAAGTGGTTTAACTCCTTTATCAACTTTAATTCCAGGAATAATTCCTTGTTCACTTAGTATTTTTGAAATAGTTTTACCATTAGATGCAGTTTGCTTTATTGTTTCATCAAACAAGATTATTCCGCTTATAAAATCTTTAATTTTTTTTGAAGTAAAAAGCGTTTCTCGAAAATTTAATCGATTTGCTTCCGTGGATGGAATTTTTACAGACTCTAATCTTTTTGTCATTGTGCTATTGCTTTCGTCAGAGGCTAAAATTCCTTTGCCTTTTTTTCACCATTGCAAGAGCAATAGACTCGATACTATTCATAGAATAATCTTTTAGTTATTTAAAAATTATTTTTCAAGAACTTTTAGCCCAGGAAGTATTTTTCCTTCAAGCCATTCTAAAAAAGCACCACCTGCAGTTGAGATATAACTAAATCCATCTTCAGCTTTTGCTTTTTTTATTGCTGCAGCAGTATCACCACCGCCAGCTATGGACGTTAATAATTTTTTTGTGTATTTATTTTAATTAATCTTGCAACTTCGTTGCTTCCATTAGCAAAAAAATCATTTTCAAAAATCCCAGCGGACCATTCCATAGTAAAGTTTTTGATAAATTAATAGTTTCACTAATATTTTTAAAGTATTAACTCCAATATCAAAAATAATATCGTCAGATTCTATTTCAGATAAATTTTTATTTTTACCAGCAGTATTTTCATTAGTTGAAACAATAACGTCTTTTGGAATTATTAATTTACAGTTATTTTTTGAGCCACGGAAATAATTTCTTTTATAGTCTCTTCTTTATTGGGCTCAAACAAAGATTTTCCAATCTTAAAATTATTATATTTTATAAAATTATTAGCCATTGCACCACCGATAATCATAAAATCAACTTTTTTATTAAGTTAGAAATTAAATCGATTTTTGTAGATATTTTTGAACCACCAATAATGCAAGTTATAGGTTTATTAGATTTATTAAAAATTTTTTCCAAAGAATTTAATTCATTAAAAATTGTTTCCCCAGCGTAAGATTTTATAAATTTAGTTATTCCAGTCACAGACGCGTGAGCTCGATGAGAGCAAGAAAATGCTTCATTTATGTAAATGTCCGCAAGATTTGCTAATTGTTGAGCAAATTTAAGATCATTTTTTTCTTCCTCTTTATAGAATCTAATATTTTCTAGAAGAAACAACTCTTTATCTGATTGTCTTATATTATTTTTAGTTTCGTTATTTAGATAATTATTTAAGAAGACTATGTCTTTTTTAAAAATATCTTCTAATTTAGTTTTAACCTGTTTTAGAGATAATTCTTCTTTTCCATTTTTTTGTGGTCTTCCTAAATGGGAGCACAAGATAATTTTAGTTTTTTTGATAATAACTTGCTGATAATATCTTTCATTTTAACAATTTTTGTATCATCAATTACTTTCCCGTCTTTTATTGGAATATTAAAATCAACTCTTAGGAAAATAATTTTATCTTTAATATCTTCGTTGCTAGAAAGCGTATTGAGATTATTCATGAATAAGCTTGATTATTTATAATTTTTCCTGATTTCAGAGAAAATATTTTCAGAGGTAAGACCAAAGTGTTTATATATTTGTTTATAAGGCGCGCTCTTTCCAAATGAATTAATTCCAAAAGAAATCCCATTAGTTGTATATTTTTCCCACCCCATGGTAACCCCAGCTTCTATAGTTACTCTAAAAGAGTTTTTTCCTAAAATCTTATTTTTATATTCGCTAGATTGTTTTTCAAATAATTCTAAACAAGGCATAGAAATAACTTTCGATTCTATATTTTGATCACTCAATTTTTTTTGAACATCCAAGGCAATCTCTACTTCCGATCCTGTTGCAATTATTGTTAAATCACAATTATTTTTTTTGAATCACTCAATATATAACCACCATATTGAGTTAAATTTTCCTTAGATTCTTTTTTTCTTACCATCGGCAAATCTTGTCTTGTAAGAGCAAGAACGCTGGGGGAGGAATTGGATTTTAAAGCTAACTCCCAAGCTTCCAAAGTTTCTATTGAGTCTGCAGGTCTAAATACATTTAAATTTGGAATTGATCTTAAACTAAATAGCTGCTCTATTGGCTGATGTGTTGGTCCGTCTTCTCCAAGTCCAATTGAGTCGTGAGTTAGTACATATATAACTCTTTGTTTCATTAGAGCGGCTAATCTAATTGATGGTTTGCAATAATCTGAAAATATTAAAAATGTTCCACCGTAAGGAATGATACTTTGATCTAAAGCTAATCCATTCATTACACCGCACATACCGTGTTCTCTTATTCCGTAGTGAATGTATGTCCCTTTATAATTATTGGCTTTTATTATTTTTTGAGTTGACGATTTTGTATTATTAGAGCCAGTTAAATCTGCAGAACCTCCTATAAGCTCGGGAATAAATGTTGTAATTGCTTCAAGGCATGCTTCTGAAGATTTTCTTGTTGCAGTAGGTTTTAAATTTTCAAAAAATTTATCTTTAATTTGGTTAATTCTCTCGTTAAAGTTTTTTGGTAGATTACCAGACTTTATTCTTAAAAGTTCTTCCTTTTTACTTTTTTCTAATTTATTAAAATTTTTTTTCCAATTTTCTTCATTTTTTTTCCAGTAATAATTAATTTTCTCCATTCTTTTAAAATATTTTCAGGCACTTCAAATGGTGGGAATGACCACTTTAATTTTTTTCTAACTAACTCAATTTCAGCACTTCCCAAAGGGCTTCCGTGAACCGAGGCAGTATTACTTTTATTTGGTGAGCCATACCCAATAATAGTTTTACAAGATATTACTGTTGGCTTTTTTGCTGTTTGTGCTTTGCTAATGGCTTTTGAAATTTGATTATGATCGTGACCATTAATTTCAATTAAATCCCAATTATAAGAAGCAAATCTTTTTTTATAATCATCAGAAATACTAAGGTTTGTATTTCCATCTATAGAAATAGAGTTGTTATCAAAAAATAATATTAAGTTTTTAAGTTTTAAGTGCCCAGCCAGACTCATTGCTTCATGACTAATTCCTTCCATTAAA
>FUWD013231721.1_pt1 | contig 11767 bp, 14 predicted proteins | sample 1063281 | NCBI WGS metagenome assembly FUWD01 (sample SAMEA79048168, study PRJEB19326) | metagenome | biome: marine
CCCTTCTTTCTCATGTTCTTTATCAAGGAATGGATCGGCACCTTCAACGTCTCCGCTTAGTTGCTCTTGTTCTAATAAAATGAAATCCGACACGCGCACATAGGTGATATCTTCTTCATATATACCTACTTCAGTCATTATGAACTTATTTGTACTGTCTTGTTTTTTATATTCATAAAGAATTAATGGGTCACTTAATATTTTAATTAATTCTTGTAAAAGAAGAAGAATATTTTCTTTTGAATCCTCCTTTAAAATAGATATCCCTTCCTCAATATCACATATAGATAATAATAATAGTTTAGCGATAAGAAAAAATGTATAATTCCCCTCAAGGTATTCGATCACAAATGCATGCGTAGCTTCAATCCTTGAAGTCAAGATTAATGATATAAGTACGTTTAATGTACTGATTAATTTTTCATGGGCTATCATTTTACGTATATCTTCAATCGTATTCATTCTACTGGCTTGTAACTGTGTCAATAATGTATTTAGTTCTCTGGTGCTTGTTAATCCTATCTCTATACCAGATATGTCCCAAGGGAAAAAATACGTAAATACCTCATTGTATCTTTGATACACCGGAGATTTACCTTCGTCATTATGCGTTGTATTGTATTCATCTATGGCTTTGTCTTCTTCACGGATTCTGACAATCACATCACTAAAATTAGTAAGGAATTTATTATCACCTGACCTTGTTCCTTGACTACCCTCTTTTCGTTCTTTATAAGATAAAAATGTGTCATGTGCTTGATATTCCTGTGTATTACAATATTTTTTTAAATCTTTGTATTTGTCACAATAGGAATCTTGTTCTTTGGAAAAATTATAAATACAACGTGAACTATTAAAAGAGGTTATCCAAAAAAACAAGTTAATGACTGTATTGTTATTTAAATATTGTTTTATTCTATTTCTATTTTTATAATTAAATACCATAGATGGTTTTCCGAGCCAAGTAATTTGACGCCGCGACCCTTCCTTTAATTCATTTCTTTTAGTAAAATACTCGGATATGGTTTTAATATCCGCGTATTCCTTTTTCGTTGTGGTAAATACTCTTTCATAAATTTGTGAAGCCATTACTATGCTAGTGTTATCACATAAAAGGGTGGAAGGATGTCCAAACAATTCAAACATATTCGTCGTATTTATTCCTTGAAATAATTCCATTAAAAATGTATCAAGTATCATATTACCTTGGGGTGAATCATTGTCTACAGCAATAGACCGAATTAAATAATACTCTTCTCCTATATCGGGTTCAATTGCTATACCGGATTCCTGTCTGAACATCTTTGGTCCTGACATTTTTAATATATTACAAGATTAAAAATTACATCTTTGACGAAAGTCATCACGTTATCAATAGTTTATCCATACCAACGGTATCGCTGATATCCTTTAATATATGCATGCGGTCTTTTTCGCTCATTTTACATGCGGTATGACTTGCAATCCGCACGAATTTGTCTTGTTGTGTTTCATGCATACCCCAGTTTGGATGTCGTGCCTCAAATTCGGGTTGCCATTTACAGTTAATGGCGTGTTCGGTTGTCTCTAATATTTTTATTCCTGTATCACATTCCCATCCTTTTACTTGGTCATGGACATACCATTCCGACGTATCCGCATCTGCACAATGAAACGGTCTCTCTGTTATGGAAAGCGGTTGTAAATTTTTTAACACTACATTCTTTATACATTCGGATTTCGTTTTATCAAGGTCTTCCAAGGATACACGCATTTGTCTTGCGAATTCTTGTATAGACATTGCTTTTGCACATTGTTCGTTTAAAAATACATTCAAGTTGATTATGTTGTGTTGATGCAAGGTGTGAGAGACTTCATGTTGGTTTACCTTTGTCATTTGTTGTATCAACGATGGTATCAATACTTGGGTTAGCGTTGTCAATGCCTCTAACATGACATTGGCAGAATCTACCTTGGACTCTTTCCATACACACACCGTTTTATGTCTATAATATCCGCTTTTAAATTTATAAGATTTTCCACAATTACAAATTATTTTTTCGTTTGTATTTTCCTGAGCAACTTTTAAGGACTGGTGATATACCATTGTCCTTGTTTTATGCTTTTTCGTGACAATGTGTTTGTCCCAAGAATATTTTTTACACGTAGTATAGTCACAAAATTTACATTCATATTTAGAGCAACTTTTAGCAACTTTTGATATACCATTTTGTATCATTTATGGTATATTAAAAGTTGCTTATATTTAAACTTTTTTCATAATCTTATATCCAAACCGTGAGACCATAATCTCTCTACATGTTTTATTCTATCTTTCCTATCTTTATCCTACATCTTCTAGAGAACTAGACTAGACTTTTAGGGGTTTCCAAACCCTCTTTCAAACCTACTGTTTCTAGTAAAAAAGTTGTGTTTTGAAAAGGGGTTTGGAAAAGAGGGTTAGAGAGATATTGACTATTCTTGAATAAAATAATAAAGAGGATTTACATGGGATGGTATGTTTATATACTTGAAAAGGAGGGTTATACGTATGTGGGAGTTAGTCCAGACCCTACCCGTAGACTACGACAACATAACGGAGAGATGAAAGGAGGTGCGCGATACACTACGAGTAAAGGACCTGGATGGAAACACGTTTGTATCCTATCTGGATGTGATAAAATACAAGCGTTGCAATTGGAATGGGCCATAAAACATTGTCCTCCACGTCATGCAGGAGGATTACAAAATCGTCTACATAAATTATATCAAGTACTGGTACGTGAACGATGGACATCCAAGGCACCCTTGACCTCTTCTATACCGTTACACATTACGTGGAAAAACATTACACCATCGTTTGTATTTCCAGACCATATTACAGAAACTTTTGATTAAAATTGATATCTATCCTACATGTATACGAATCGTATACATGCCAGAACTGTCTTTGCCCTTTCATGAAGGTATCCATTCCTTTTATGATTTTCCAGAAGAGACCCAACTTAAAATCATTCAATTGGGTCTTTTGTTATACGAACAAGGCATTTTACAGACCCAAACATGGAACAATGAACGATGGCAAATCCAGATAGATGAACTTCTTACAAAGCAACAGACCCAAATGTCGTATGTAAATGAAGCATTGGAACAAGAAAAACGAAATTTTGAACGTTATAAACAAACCAGTGAATCCCAACAAACCATGTATATAGAAGAAGCTATACGCAGAGAACGTCAGATACAAAAGACACAAATACAACAACTTACACAAACCAATACGGACTTGTTGTCACGCATGAATCGTCTTCAATCTGAGATTGAAGAGAAATATTTGTCCCGTTTAATGGAATCCTCTAAAGCGCATCAGGAAATCTTATTGCAACAGCGTGATCGTGAAGACACCCTACGTCAAGACTATGAAACGCGTTTATCCAGACAACAAAACTCGTCTTTACGCGGTAGAGACGGAGAAGACGTTGTGATGGAACAATTGACTACACTCTTTCCAAAAGCAGACGTGGAAGATACCCATGCTACGCCTCATCGTGGGGATTTCATCGTGCGCCACGACGACATGACCGTTATGATTGAAACTAAAAATTATTCAAGAAACGTACAAAAAGCAGAGATTGATAAATTTTATAGTGATATTGATAACCCCTCTAATCGTGATGTGCAATGCGGTTTATTTGTTAGTTTGCATACAGGCATATGCAACAAAGACGATTTTCAGTTTGAAATTCGGAACAATGTTCCTATTCTATTTATACATGGATTGTATTCTAATTTTGGATGCTTACGCATTGCAATGAGTTTTTTTAAAATGTTGGTTGAACAAAAAAATATAGATTTAACTCACAAGGAAACGATAGATGCGTTCAAACACATTGCGTCCTCTTTAAAACGTAATTTTCAAAAACAAAAAACAAGCTTGGACCGTTATTATAGCACGCAGATAGAGTTTATCACTTCACAACAAAGCAACTTAACGGAACTCTACGGGATTTTAAAACAAAAATATTGAGGCTCAAAAAAAATGACTTACTCACAACCTTTTCATCGTTGTAAATGATTTTTTTATCTTTAAACGGTATGATATAGGTAGTCTTTGAACCAGTTCAATTCGGTTAGGTCTAATTCGTAAAACTGTTTTTTAAATTGTCTTGTACATACCCAGTCCCTCTCTTCCCTCTTTATATTTGACGTTATAAAATCAATTAACAAAGGAATACTCAAATCATTACAATAATACCAAAGCAAACGATGATTTCTCTCTATAATTAATTCATGCTTTGTACAGAACATTTCACATGTAAAATAAAAATGTGTCCCTTCCCCAAATATAATTATCGTTTTTGTTTCCTTATGGAAGCAATCTATGATGTCTTTGTATTCACTCAAACCATTGCTATAACAACGGTTGTTTTCAATTACTAAGGATTTCTTATGCGGACTACATAACGCATACCATTTAATAATTCGCTTTAACTCGTTAGGTAATCTTGAATATATTTCCATAATCTGTAATCCAATTTTATCTTTAAACGATAGACGTAATTCTACGAATCAATTTTATCTTTAACGATAGACGTAATTAATATTGATAGAGTTGTTTCACTATAAACGTAAAGGACCAATCGGCACCATCTAAATCCACCAAATTACCTTTATCGTCCAACAATTGTATCGCCAATCGTTCAATGTTCACTGGTCCAAAATACATTCTAGAATTGGTTCTTAGATTTATACCAAATAAAACAAGCGGACGCTGTATATCTCTACCAGATAATGGTAATACCGCTAATATATTATCGGTGGTAGGAGCAGTTGTATATTCATTTTTACGTTTACGATTTTTTTGTATCATATTGATGGTATATAATTGTGCTTGTGTTAAAGTTCTAGGAGCAGTCATCACGGCAACACACTCACCGGTTTGATCTTGGGATAAACTATCTGGTGTATAATACGTTGGCATTGTTAGTTTGGTATTGATTGAAACCGTTCCTATGATTCCTTTGTTTAGACGATTATGTTGATAATCGTCTACACTCAATAAAAAATACTGAGGTCCATTGAAATTGGGACACGCGCTTGCCACGACGGGGTCGTCTGTCTGGATCACCGAGGTTAAGTTTCCGCATTCAATCTCTCTAAATCCTAACAACCAACCTAAATTGTTATTCACAAACGATGTATTCACACAAAAACATGGATTGGACGGCATGGATTTGGTTGCATCATACCATATACAGGTGATTGGATTATCGGAATGTATACTTACACGATTTGTATTGATATCGTAGACTAGCGTAACCGTTTCAGTTAAATATCTAGTATAGTTAGGAGAATTGAAAAAAGTCTCAATGGTATAATATCCATCTGGAATGACCCCTATATAGATATCACCACTAGTATCCATGAGTATGTATTGGGTGTTTCCTAAGGCGGCGGATAAGTTGAACCAAGTCTGAGGGATTTGGATGGAGTACAGTTCCATGGAGAGAACGTTTTGTAAGACATCCGATAAATCTACTGTAAAATTGGTATTGTAGGAGGGTGCGGTGATATCACATTCGGAATAGGGTAAGAGAACGGGTCTGTATTGACTATCTATAATGACGGTCCGTTCCACCACATTCTGTTGCGTTGGATTGATAGTACCTTGTGCCACTGGGATTGGAAAGGTTTGGTTGACACCAAGGGTTTCACGCTTCATGGTAAAATGTGTTCCGTCGTCAAACGTTTGTACCTTATTGTCTCGTGAAGTGACTTTATTCGCTTGTATGGTATCTTTTTGTTTTAAATATTGATGTTTGTTCCAATCTAACAAAGTATCACTGGTTTGTTCTTGGTATGAATCGTAATCATAGGATGACAATATACGCGTACTTTTGTCTTGTGCCTGTTGTATAAATTTTTTTATGGTTGGGTCGGTGGATGCTTCCATAAAGGCGTTGGAGGTGGCAAGTATGTCAGATAAAGATGGGTTAGAGAGTCCAAACAAATCCAAAATGTCGTTCATACTCCAATTATCAATGTTTGTATCTAATTTATCCATATAATATCAAGTAATATCTTATGTTTAAGCAAAATTATCGTATTTGACAAAATTGATAGTCTATGGGTTTCTTTTAAGGTTTACAAACATGGCTTCTATGGATTGCAGTATATGTTGCGAACCATTCAACCGTTCTACTCGTAAAAGGATTGATTGTGAATATGCCAATTGTACGTTTACTGCGTGTAAATGCTGTGTACGTCAATACATTCTTTCAAAAGAGTTACAACCGCATTGCATGCAATGCAATCAAAACTTGTCTATTGAATTTATCATTCGTCATTTAAACCGAAGTTTTATGGAACGTAATTATAAACAGCATCGTACACAAAGTTATTGGAACGGGCCATGGGACAATTGTCAGAGGTAATGCCAGAAGTTGTACGCATTCAAAACATTTCTAAAAAACGTTTAGAGTGCGAACAAGCAGAACAAGTCCTCAAAGAAGCCGTTCGTGTATTGCGTCAGCATAAAATGGAACTACAAGACTTGCGTCAAAAGGTTGATTCCAACGAACGAAAAAAGTTCCTCTTGCCTTGTTCAAGAGAATCTTGTCGGGGTTTTTTAACCGATAAACCCAAACATCTATCTTATTATCATTGTGGATTGTGTGACTATTATACTTGTAGTAAGTGTTTATGTGTAAAAGGGTTGGACCCAGAGACCGAACATACGTGTGACCCCGAACACGTGGCTTCGGTAGAATGTATCAAACTACACACTAGACCATGTCCTGCCTGCGGAGAACGTATTTCCAAAATAGATGGATGTGACCAAATGTGGTGTATCACGTGTCATACTGCATTTAGTTGGACACGAGGTACCATAGATAACGGAGTAGTGCATAATCCGCATTATTTTCAATATCAAAAAACACACGAGAATGTACCCATGCGTCAAGCAGGTCTTGGTCCGTGTAATCCATACGCGTTACCCGATTATGAATTAATACGTCCCTTTGAAATTCGTCTGCGTCATATAAAACAACCATTGGCCGATAAATATAAGTTACTTTCCATGTATCATATCATTGCCCATATTCATCATGCCGAACGCTTGAATATACAACGTCGTGTGAATGCTTACGAGGATACTCATTTAAAGGTTATGTATTTAAGGGGGATTATTACAAAGGAACAATTTGCTTCTGAATTATATAGTAATGATTATAATTGTATGAAAGAACGGATGATATTAAATGTCATGGATTTATTGAACGATACTGGAATTGAAACCTTATGGGGTATTGTGAATGCAAATGAAACCGAAGGCATTTGTGAATTAATCTATAAGGAATACGAATCCTTTATTCAATTGTGTGAATATTGTAATACACAATGGTTAACTATATCGTTGAACTTTCGGATTTCAGTTCCGTGGATTTCTATCAGAAAAGAGGATAATCACTACGATGTCTACCACGGGCTATCTTTAATGATATCTCGTAAAAAAGTGTATAAAGAGTTCTTGGATATGAACCCTCATGCCTCTAAATTAGAAATGGTGTCTTTGGAGATGGCCTCGTTTGCCTCTATACCTAGACATTAATATACGGGCACCGGAATGGTACTATATCGCTTTTTAAACATGACCATTATTTTTTTTTGAAAGCTGATATGAGCATTGGCGTGTATCCAGGTTGGAACACTCGTAATACCGTGTCCACGTTTTAAATGGGTATAACCTTTAAACACAAGCGTATCTAATATCGTGAGTACTTTTAATTCTTCCGCGTTCAAGTTTGTTCTATCTATACGATAGGGACTATGATATAAATAACGGTTATAGTTACCTTGTTCGTAAATCTTATAAATTTTCCTTGCATCTACATGATTTACAATTAAACCAATGCCTTGTATTTTATTGATATCGTTGTGCATTTCCAATATAAACAAGATGGCTCCTATTGGAATGCTATCTTTTATACGTGAAGGAGAACCATACATGCATCCTTCCCAAGCACACGTTTCTCTCCATCTATGGTTTTGGTCCCATGTAGAACGATTGAACCTTGTGGTTGAAAGATAAATCATAATGTATGTTATACTCTTTCGGTACGTGTTTTTTTTTTCAATTTTATATCCTATAATAGTATGCTTTTCTCTTATAAGATATTCACCTACCTTTTATCTTTTAGCCTTGTAACGTTTGTATATGTGTATGTGTTGAATTTACCAGGACATATTACACAATCCTACGATTTAGTGTATGAATATTACTATACGAATGCAACGTATAGTCTTCTTTTGGACGTAGGGTTGGTCGCATTCTACATGTACGTATCCAATCAACTGTATACATGGTTCATGTTACCTAAATCCGACCATGCCCTTCAACTTATTGTACTCCTATGCACGACGATTATGATATCTGGGGGGTGTATGATATATTTTAAACTATTTGGTAACCCAAAATTATTCTTTACACGTTGGTTTAAACGAGCCGGTTATAAAGCCATTCTTTACGATGTATATTTAGTATCCTTGATATATCTGTTGTTTCGTATGATTAACGTACTATTGCATGACCCCATGCACATGGAATAGGATAAACGATTCGTAAAATACATTAAGAAAGGCAACGTTAGTGCTAAAATTCCGTCGTATGGTTTTATTTTATTTTTAAATAGTAAATATATCGTACTTACTACGACTAACAATAGATAGATTAATGAGAGTATCATTAATACGTAAAAATAATTACAATACTTACGTCCATACGGTGAAAATAAAGATTGCTCGACCGTTTTGATGTTCATATATATAGGAATATAATAAAATCTATGAAATGAGTTTAAACTTTAAACGACTCTATTCTCCATGAACTATATTCCTATTTACCGTACATTTACATTATCCTGCAACACCTTTAGCGGTTTTAATTTACGTGTGGATGTTGCTAAATTCAATCATTTAAACGAGGTGATTGAATACGTATTGACCACTTTACGTAATCATTTAAAACAGCTTGGGTTAGAAACACTGTTGAATCAATTAACCACGTTATGGTCGTTGTATCATATTCACGATTACGATATAGAGACGATTTGGTTAGAAGACAAAGACTATTATATTTGTAATCACGGGTGTAGTAAATAATTATATAGAATATATATATATGGCCGCGGAAGAAACCCGTCTTGTAGTCACAAGTGACCTAAATGTCACACGATTACCGAATACGCAAATACCATCGCAGGTACAAGCACAGTTTGATGCCGGACATTCAATTGTCATTTATTGTCTAACTGACCGCAAACCGCATCAAGTTACTTATAAATCCGAGTTATGGATTCAGGGACAAGAACCCGAGGCTCAGGGATATTTTAGTATGAGTGGGAATGGTTTTTTCAACGAAGAAGCGTATGAGTATTCAGAACATCAACCAATGCAACTGAATATAGGAATTCACGATGCATACCAAGGACAAGGGTATGCCTTCCCTTTGATTCACGCTTTATGTGAATACATACTTGAATTGCCAGACGTGCGTACCGGAAAGACCGGAGGTTTATCCAATATTGAAATTGTAAAGAATTATGTACTTTTGATTGATTCGGATGCCTCGGATGGATTTTGGAAACATTCTGGAATGATAGCCAACCGATATTACGATTCTAGAGGAAGAAAAGGATTGGAAGGATTTGAGAAAAGTGTTACCTTTCAGAAATTATATGCTACAGCACAACAAAGGATAAAAGAACGCACCCAGAAACTTGCCCGATCGGGAGGATATAGCAAACGTCGGTATAAAGTCAAACGACGAACCATGAAATACAAGAGAAAGCGTCACAGAAAACATACTTTAAGATACAAGAAATAAATACTGTAGATTTTCTAACGACGTTTGTTTCGTTTGAGTGTAAAATATTTTATATATCTATTATAATGGGCAAAAAAGGAGTTACCTATATTGAACTTGTAAAGATTAATTTGGATAAAGCTAGATCGGATGCAAAAAAAATAGGTTCAACCTTTGTACCGAAAGAATCGTTTTCCAAAGCAGCCGCTCAATGGAAAAGGGTGAAAGAGGGCAAAGACTCGTTGTATACACAAAAGTCTTCTTCGTCCAAAAAAAAACTTACACGTAAACGCATTCTACCCGGTCATAAAGGCGCACCGTCCAAAACTAGACCGGGACATATTGACTTTAGAACACATAAAGGAGATAAATACTATAACCGCAAAGGACATAGACAAACCTACAATCGTAAGGGAGTCGTAGGCACTCCATTTGTGCACCCTAATTAATTTTTACTGTAAACGATATAAGACGTTAAGGAATGGTCATCTACGGTATGGACTTGAATGGTATCCAAACTATAGGACTTGGTCTGGCATAATCTATAATTCTTCTATACCATTTAATTTCGTTATAATTTCGTTGAATGTAATCTGTTTGAACTCAACCACTATACCGTATAATCTCGTAAGGTTATCGGTTTTACATAGGCATACATGTCCTGTATCTTCGTCGTACGATTTGACCATGACATACCCGTGTTCTATGACATAATTATGATGCAGTTTATTGAGATTGTATGTATTCGTGAAATGGTGATAGAAAAAAAAAGTTACCATGTTTAGAGTCAATATATATATTTAACTAATTATATATATATATATATATGGCAGCAGAAGGTTCCTACGTGGATGATTTATCGAGTCGTATGGCAGCAGATTCCGACGTGGGTGAATTAACGGGTCTTATGGCGCAAATGTTTAAGGGAGAAGATTTAGAAATGTTTTTATCTATAGCCCCACAGGGTCATGCAAGTGTATCTCTGAGTGGGCCTGGTGACTCACCGGTTAGGTGGAGAGCTCTTCCAGAGAAGGTTCATCAAGTTATAATGAGTATGCCTGACAAGGATTGTGCCATTGTTATACCAAAGACATACCAGGATAAGAATGCTATGTTTGCAGCAATTACCGCTTATGATGTACATATGGGACCATATGAACAACACGATAATTTTATAAACCGCGTCAAGGACTCAACAGATATGATGATGCCAGAGAATGCATTTGGTTATATACAAAAGGATCATTTAGGTCACGATGTGTCGGAAGAGCCACTGAATCAACATATGATTGTTACAGATGTTACCAAGAATATTCTTTCAGAACACGGTATGGTTCAAAAGACTTTCACGCCATTCATGCCGCATGAACAGAATTTCAAACATATGGTTGCTTACTATCAAGATACTGTACAAGGAAGGAATGTTTTAAACGTTGTCGCAAGTTGGAGTTTTAGAACCAAACCACACCAGACGACGGGTGTGAGGACTGTTCACTTAAAACATAATATATTATATATACCCGTAAATCCGGCGACCGGGTCTTTATTACTTTCAGAGGTCGTGGAACAATGCATACGACAAGCGATAATTTACTCGCCCAAAACGGTTGAGGGTCCCGGACAAACGCCCTTTCATTTTAAAGCCGTACATAGAAATAACGTCACAATTAAAGTTGCGGTTCACGATTTTTTATGTTCAACACATCATGCACACGGGGTGAGCACGAGACCTTTAGAAACGGCGGTTCAGAAACCGAAAACCCGAAAAGGTGGCAAAAAACGAAAACCAAAACGAAAACCAAAACGAAACACGAAACGTATAAGACGATTGTAATGTTATACTGCAAGTTTTCTTTCTTCAAACAAACAATCTACTTCTTTTTTTAAATCTGTCACTTCATGACTCATACGTATATTGGTCAG
>FUWD013023209.1_pt1 | contig 11764 bp, 15 predicted proteins | sample 1063281 | NCBI WGS metagenome assembly FUWD01 (sample SAMEA79048168, study PRJEB19326) | metagenome | biome: marine
CCAATGCGGTCCGCGCCTGGTCGATCTTCGTCTGGTACTCGCCGAAGGTCTCCGCATCGAGCGCACCACTAGTGCGGAAGCCCTTGAGCTTCTGCTCCATTTGGTCAAGACGGCTCATTGCTGCGACGGTCGGGTCGATCTTGCCCAACAGCTCCTCAAGCGCCTGACCTTCTTCCCGATGCGCGCCGGCGGTCTTCTTCGCCGCCTCCGCCTGGCGCTCCTCCGTGGCGATGAGGGCCTGGGCCCGGCTGTTGATGGCTGCCTGACGGCTGGCACTCTCCGACAGAACTGCGTTCGCCTGGGCGGTGACCTCAGCGGAGTGCTCGGTCGCACGATTGAGCGACTGAACGTACTGGCTGGCCTCCAGGGAGGCTTTGGCCACGGCAAGAATCCGGGCCTGCTGCTCGTCAGCAGACTCGGCGGCGCGCCGGCCCGCCTGGGCGCCGGCATCCGTGGCACTGGTGAGCGCCTCCTGCACCTTGCCAGCCTGCGCGACCTCGGTCCGAAACGCTCCCATGTTCGCTGCGGCGCTGCTGAATGCCGTGGAAGCGCTGGTAACGGCGCGCCCTACAGTGGCCATCTGCTGCGCCAGCTCAGTCTGCTTGGCATTGAGCGCCTGTAGTTCCTGAACGATCTGTCGGGTGTCACCCTGCAAGCTGCCAAGGGCGGTCTCCCAGGCGCGTCCGGTTCGCCCAGCCGATTCCTCGCTGCGTTTGCCAGCGTCCGTAAGCTGGTCGAGGTTGTCCTTGGCCTCGACAGCATCGCCGGAGTCGATCTGAAGACCGAGAGAGGCAATGGTGGTCATGATCTACTCCATCGATTCGGCCATGACGGCCAAGGCCTCAACCTCCATGACGCGGAGATCGGGAAAAATGTCTGTGAGGTCGCGGCGCTTGATGCCGAGCATCGGGGCCGTTGCAGGAATGGCGGTGTAGTCCAGGCCGGACGGGCCGCCCGAAGCCACCCTCCACTGCGTGCCCAGGGCATCGAATAGACGGAAGGCTGGCCACGCATCAGGCCAAACCTCCACCACCTCCTCCTCGATGTCGTCAAGGGTCAGCCCCAGCGCGGCCAATTGCTCGGCAGACGGGCCACGCTCATAGCAGGCCCGGGCCGCCGCCCTCAGTTTCCCAGGCGTGCCGGGCTGTAGGCTGCCTGGAAGGCGTCGGTCACCGCCTTTGGCGCACCGGTGCAGGTGCGTACCAATTCAAGGATCGCCTTTTGGCTGAACTCGTCTTCCAGATCCCAACCGGTGACGATCTCACCCAGTTGTTCGGCCTGGAGGGCGATTTCACCAGAGGTGACCTCTTCCCAGGTTGCGCCGTCGTTCTTCGCCTTTTCGGCCCAGGTATCGCGGGCTTTATTCCAGCGGTCGAACATGCCAGCCAGCGCCACGCGATCCATGTAGCGGAACTCGAACCCAACGGGCACTGGATCGCCGCCGATGCGGGGTACCTGCACCACTGCGGTAAATGTCGGGTTTTGCGCGATCTTGATCTTCGCCATGAGGAGTCCTTATGCGCCAGCCAGATAGCGGGTTGGTCGGCCTGAGAGTGCGATGCTGATGGTGCGGGTCATGAGGTTGTTCCGCTCCATCGTCGGGGTGGAGGTGATGCTCACATAGCCGGGATAAACGATCTGGTCACCGCCTGGCAGCTTCAGCCGCACCGCTGTCAGCTCTTTGCTATCGCCATAGCCTTCCACAAGGGGGACATAGGCGGCGCTTGGCTGGTCCTCTACAGTGATCGAGAGGGTGATCGGGTTCCGGTTCGTCGGGAATTGACGATCGTCGTCATCTTCCAGATAGCCCACGGTCAGATACTGCTGCTCCCCACCCGAGGAGGTGAAGGCCGTGACCTTGGAGATCTGGGCCCAGTTGGTTACCGGGACTACCGAGCCGATACCCGCGCCGGCGGTGAATTTTTCGACGTTGCTCGTGTTCATGCCGCCAAGCGAGAACTTGTCGGCCGCTACACTCGCAGCGCGCACAGCACGGTCGGTGATGAGCGCCCAACCTGAGTTGATCAGCAGAACGTCTCCGTTCTTGATGGTGTGGCCTGCGGCGGTGGCCACCGGTGGCGCCGCGTTGGTCAGGGCGGTGAAGGCGACTGAGGCGCCGAGTACGCTGGCAATTTCCAGCACGGAGCCGTTCGGCAGCGGGAAGCGTGCGGCCATGGATGTATCCTCTTGATAGCCCGCCGGGCGGCGGTTGGTTATGCCCCAGTGGGCGGTTGGTCCGCGACACCGCGGTAGGTGAAGCTGGCCGGGACCGTGTAGGTCGCCGACTCGGTGATGGTTGGGCCCTGGTCAACTGGTTCGGTGACCAAGCCCTCGAAGCCGTTCCTGCTAAGTTCCAAATCCACCCGGAAGAGGCTCGAAAGCTCTTCGACCAAGGCCTCGGCTGTAGCCAACGGCTGGCCCGCCGGGCAAACGATGCTCACCTGATAGACGCCGGTGTACTCGTAGGCATCGCTGCCCAGATAGCGGCAGGTAGTGCCCGCTGGCAGTAGGAACGCCTGCAGGTAGGTTTCGTCGGCGCCGGCCACGAACCCCTGCTCAAAGTTCGCGACCCTGATCGGGCGCGCCGTGGCCCAGGCCATCAGCTTGATTTCGATGGCCTGCCTGGCTCGTGCTTGGCTCATACGCTGTTGTTCCTGATGGCTTCGTCGACGATGCGCTGGAAGCTGGCCAAGGTCACCCTGACCATGCCGGCCGGCGCCTGCGTTGAATGTCCGTACTCGAGCGGAATGGCGTAAGGCAGGTTGTTCACGATGTAAGCCGTCTGGCCGATGGTCAGCGCCTGCACTTGGGTGATGAGCGCGGCAATGGCCTCGCTGCCCGACGGGTCTATGCGGTCGAGTTCTTCAGTCGCCGGCGAATCGATGGAGAACTGCCAGTTGCCGCGGAACCGTCCGCCAACGTAGCCCTGGCCCGCTACCAATCCATTGGTGGCGAAGTTCTGCTCGCGCTCGCTCTTGGTCAGGGGTTTGGCGTACTTCACGCCTTTGCGCAGATTGCCGGCCTTGGTGAAGTTGTCCTGGTTCAGGTTGATCAGGGTATTGCGCACCGCGACCTTGAAGTCGTAGTCATCGGCAGCCTTGTTGGCCTTAGCCCGGTGGGCCACGTTGGCCGCCCACAGCTCCGGGTTGCCGACCGGCGACATGCGGATCACGCTGCTGCCGATCTCGATCACAATCTCGCGGAAGGTGGCGTCCAGGGCTTGCTCCGCCTGCTCGGCGAATGCCCGGATAGCCTCGGCGAATCCACCTTGCTGACCACCGTACAGCTGGGCCATGTGTGAGCCGCGTGCCATATCACTTCCTCAGCTGGATGGTCCAAGTCGCCTGGGCTGGATCCTCGGACACATTGAGCGCGCGGTACCCGCTCACCTGGTCGCCGATCTTTGGCGCTGCGGTGACATCGCTGACAGCGCCGGCCTGCCCCTCGAACAGTTCGTTCTGAAGCACCAGCAGCTTCACGTCCTCGGTCTGGATACGGGTACCGTCGATCTCCTTGGCCAGGTAGCTGCCGAACACGCCGCGGCCGGCGTAGTGGACGGTCGAGGCTGGCACCGTGCCGCCGATCCCGGGGTCGTAACCGCCCTTCACCGTGCGGGATCCAGTCACAGGTTTCACTGCGTCTGCCAGGCCATCAGGATCATCGAACGCTTCCGCCAGCTCGGCCTGGAGCTCTTCACGCATACCCATGGGTCAGATCCTCTTGAGCATTACGGTGCCGGCGCGGCAGGTCCAGGGTGCGATGAGGTCGAGGGCGAAGTTCTCGCCGGTCGAGCGATCGACAGACCCCGCGACGTAGGTCTTGCTGGTCGAGGTGCCAGCCTGGGCCGACACGGTCTTGCTCTGCACCTCGCGCTGGGTGTCCTTGTAGAGCTGGCCGGCCGCAGCCAGCTTGGCCACCTGCGCGCCGGCATTCACAATGGCGGCCGGCACCGGGCCTGGTACCGGTCGCTTGATCTTGGCCGTGAGCCAAGCATTGGCCATGGCCACGGCAAGGACCGCATCACCGGTGCCGGCCCAGCCCTGCCCGAGCCTCTGGTCAACATCAGCGACGGTGATGAAGTCGGTCATGGCTTATTCCTTCGACGGGATCAGGGCCTGCAGTTCGGGCTTGTTGAGGGCTGGATCGAAGGTGATACCCTGGGCCGTCAGCCACTCCTTGAGCTCTGGCACCTTCATCTTGTGAGGGTCGGTCTGGTCGCCGCCCTCCTCTTCGATCGCCTTGTCGATCTCGGCCTGGCTGCTTACCGGGGCATAGCCGTTAGGTGGGTAGGCCGACGCCTTGTAACCCTCTGCCACCCACTGGGCGACGGTCGGGCCGTCCAGACGCAGGCCTTCCTCGATCTCGCTCACGCTGATGCCCTGGCGCTGGTAAGCCTCGCCGATATGCGGGGCGTCGCCCTGCACGGACACCGAGCAGGCGCCGTCGATCACGCCGAAGAACTGGTCCAGGCGGCGATAGCAGGTGCCCCGCTCGCTGCCCGGGGTGTTGCTGTAGATGACTTTCATGCTGATCTCCTGCGCGGGGCGCCAGGCAGGCGCCCTGCATCATGGGGTCAAGGGGTGGCGGTGCCGCTGATGACCGCGGCGAACGGAACCTGTTTGCGGTCGAACACGCGCTTCCAGTTAGCCGCGGCGGCGTACTGGGTGGCACTCGGGCTCAGGTTGCGGTTCTCGCTGCCCTGCCAGCTGAAGCCGGCCGGCTGGAGGATGTAGGTCTTGCGCTCCCACAGCACCTCAGCGCCGCCGCCGTTACCGCCATCCGGCTTGCGCTGCATCTCGACAGGCATGTGCGGGTCGCCCTCGCCATAGCCGAAGGCGCCTTGGCCGAAGAACAGCGACAGGTACTGGCCCGGGGCGTAGATCAGGCCGTCATCCATGAACACCGGCTTGCCCAGGTAGGTGGCCAGGATGACCTTGCCCTGCGAGTCGCGCAGGTACTCGATCATGTCCTGCTTCACCATCTGGTTCATCACGACTGAGTGCACACCGATCGCGGCGAACATGTCGGCGGCATCACCAGCGGTGAAGGCAGCGTCTTGGAAGGCGTTTGCGCTGATGGATGCGCCCGCATCTTTCACCATGTCCCCGCCGTTGTTGGCGATGTTGGACGCAATCACGCCGCGGGCCGCCCCCATCAGGTAGCGCTGCCATTGGCGGGTCCAGTAGGTGCCGAAGCGGTTGCGGATGTGCTGCATCGGCTCGGAGTTGGCCAGCTCAGCAGTCAGGTCGGATACGCCATAGCCCTTGTTGAGGTACAGGGTGCGGGCGCGCATGCTGCCCTGCTCGGCCTTGCCGACGGCGCCCAGGTCATCAGGGTCATCGTTGGAGATGTTCGGCGCCTCATCGGCGTCGAGATCCTGCCAGTAGCTGATCTCGGAAGTGCCTTGGCCGTTCTTGGCGATGCCGTCCAGAGTCGCGGAACGGGTGATGATGCCCGACTCATAAACGGCGGTCTTCTCTGGGGAGTTCACCGGCTCCAGAGTGCCGTAGTAGTCGGCAACGAAGATGTCCGACAGTTGGGTAGATGCCATGGGTTAGGTTCCTCGGGTGGCTTGGAGTTTTTTGAAAGCGTCGGGGTTGTCGCGAGCCATCGCAGCACGCTCGGTCTCGGTGTACTCGCCCCATTTCTTCGTGGCCTTGCCACCGTTGTCGCCGGTCTGCCCGGCACCCTGAGCCCTTGGCCACAGGTGGGTAGCGGTTTCGCGCAGCGATTCCGCCCATTCGAGGGGAGACAGCGGGGTCTTGCCGTCCTTCCCGTACACGACTTCGCCGGCACGGTCAGTGGCAACGGGCTCGCCGTCTTCGCTCAGTTTGAAGGTGCCGCGGGCGCGCAGGATGATGTCCTCGGCAGCCTCGGGCAGCGCGCCGGCCTTGATGGCAGCAGCGCGGATGGAATCGGCCAGCACCTTGTCGCTGTACTTGGCGGCGAAGGCTTCGGCCTTATCAGCACGCTCGTTGGCGGCCTTGACCTGCTTGTCCAGATCGGTGCGCAGGCGCTCGGTGCGGCGGTTGATGACCTCGTCCAGCTTGCCCTCGGCGATCAATTTGGTCTCTTCGTCCTGGCCGGCCTTGGCCAGCAGGCCCTTGACCGCTTCGATGTCCAGACCGTCGAACTGCCCTTTCAGCTTGTCCAGTTCGGTCTTGATGGCCTTGTTGGAGCCGATCAGCTCGGTGTTTTTGGACTTGAGGCCCGAGACCTCGCCATCCAAGAATTTTTGCACCTCGCCGCCTAGCGCAGCCTTCAGCGCGGCAGTTTGGGTTTCGTCGAGGGTGAGGCCGTGGGCGGCCGGGTCGAAGTCAAAAGGCATGTGGCTATCCCCTGGGGATTGATTGGCCCGCCTGGCGGGCATAAAAAAACCCGCTCAAAGCGGGTTCATAAGAGTGAGTTTGTTCAGCTGTTTAATGTCAGGAAGTTCTTATCCACGGGATGAGAGAAAGAGTTGAGGTTTGTAGATACGACAACCTTAAGCCCACTCGCTTTCCCTCCACAATACCGGGATACGAAGTCGCACAGACGTTCCTCAGTCCCGTAATCCAGCATGAAGTTTGCTTGTTCGCCGTAGCCGAGCTGGACCGGGAGCTGACTACCTCCGTTCATGAAGCCGGTGATATGGCACGCATGCTTTGCGTGCGGGGATGTGAACGCGATCCCCGTCACGGTGGATGGTCGCCTGCCATCTGAGGCGACTTGGAGATTCATGAACCAAGGGCCGCCGTTTGTCATCAGGCTCATCTTGAGGGCAACTTGCAGGTGTTCGACGTCCTCTTTCCGCTGCTTGCGGGCCAACACCAGAGTGGTGATAACAGCTGCGAGCGCTCCGATACCGGAAACCCACCCGCCCAGCATCGATAAGACAGGAACGACCTCATTCACGAAAGATGCATGGCTGCTCCCAAGCCCGAAAGAAAAGCCCAGCAGGAAAGCGAACCCAACCAATATTGCAGTGACCAGCACCCAGAGCAGCTTCAGCATCGTCAATCCTTGGTGATTACGCAGACTTTGCGCGAACAGCAAATGATCGTCGAATTGCTCTCAGCGAGCCAGCATGCACCACTAGGTCAGTATTCCTGCCTTGGTGAACACTTCAGGCTCTAAGGCCTTGAGCTGATCCAGCGTCAGCGGCTTGAAGTTCTTGTCTAGCAGCAGCGCGGCGAAACGCTCGGCAGTCAGGCCGCCCTCGCGAAACAGCTTGCCGCGCACCGGCCCCAGCGCGGCGTCTTGGAAGGCCGCTGGCTGCGTTGTGAGCCACTGGTAGTAGCTGAGGCTTGCAGAGACCTGACCGCCGCCATCCGCGCCCACTGCTGCCCTCGTGGCGCCTTGCCCGAACAGCGCCGACAACCTGGTGATCGGCGTGATGGTGGTTCGGCAGTGGATGTGGAATGGAGGCACCGGCCCCTTGCCCATCTCGAACTCGCGACCATCAAGGCTCCGACACTGCACGCTGGTCTTCCGGTCAAGGGTGGCGACGATCCGATAGCCAGGCACCACCTCGGCATTCGCCTTGAGCGTCTCCATGCGCGCCGAGGTGGCCACATGCTGGACTGCGGTCTGGACAACTGCCCGAGCGCTTCGGTTCGTGACCGCCAGCACGCCGTCCGTGAAGTTCTGCGCGGCGGTGCCGCGTATGGCTTGGGTGATCTCGGCGTTGGTCTGGCCCTGCACGACGCCCATTCGTATGGCGTTGGTTACCCTTTCCGACTCAGTGCGCGTCCACCCGCTCAGGAAGGGCTTGAGCAGCTTACCGCCATCTACGCCAGCAACCTGCAGGGGTTGCGTGTTGATCGCCGCCTTGAGCAGCGAGTCTGCCGGCATGACCGCATCGATGAGCAGCGCCTTGGCCAGGCTGCGGCCTTCGAAAGCTGCCTCGTACTGCGCGATGTCCACCAGGTCGGATTGCATCCGGTCGCTGAAGGCCTTGTAGATCTCCAGCAGCTTGCCGCCCACCCGCCCTAGGAACTCTTCCAGCCTGCTCCGGCCGTAGGTGGTCAGTTCCTTGCGGGTGAGCTGGTCACGGACATGGCTGTCAGCTCGGCGCAGGTAGGTCTCGAACTTCTTGACCTCGCCAGCCTTGAGCCGCTCAAGCAGCACCGAGTGGCGGCTTACCTGCTCCAGCAGCTTCTCGTCCGCCGTTTGATCCGGTTTCGTCGCCATCGTCTTTGTCCAGGTTGACGCCGTCCGCGCCGTGGTCGTCGCCGATTAGTTCGGCCTCTTCGTCATAGGGGTGCTCAGGCAGCTTGCCGGTGGTGAGGTACTGCCAGTAGGTTTCGGCGCTGATGGTGCCGGCCATGACGCTCTTCTGCAGCTCAGCCAGCACTTGGGCGTCGACCTCTGGGATTACGAACTCAGGTTTGACGGTAAAGACCACGTCATCCGGGTTGTACCCAGTCCACTCAGCTGCATACCGCAGGGCTTGCTCGATGGCCTCCGCCGCAGTGATGACGATACTGTGCAACGTGGCGTGCTGGTCGTTCTGGCGAGTCTTGCGGGCCTCTCCTGACTCAGTGCCCGAGACGTCCATGACCTTGGCGCCAGCCTCAAGGGCGGCGTTCTTCTGGTCTTCCATCGCGGTGCGGACGGCCTCAATGCCGGCGCCCTTGAACTCCAGATAGCCGCACGATCCTTTTGGGCCCAGGTCCCACGCCGCCGAAGGGCCGGTGACGCTGAGCTCCACGCTTTCGTCCAGGCCGGACACCCATGGCTGCGGGTGGCTGGTCTGGTGCAGAGCTGTGAAGTAGTCAGCGCTGAGCTGGTACGACTTCAGCGCGGCCCGGGCCATAGTCAGCAGCGGGATCTCGTCCACGTCCGGTGAGTTGTCCGTCGAGCCGCAGTAGATGACCGGGATGTAGCCCAGCCCGCGCACAAGGTTGGCGTTGCCGTCGACGGTGCCCAGCGGGCGGTCGTCCTCGATCAGCTCGCCGGCCTCGTTTCGCACGCCGGTGCGGCAGACCGCGCCGTCCATGTAGAACTCGCGATAGACCGTCTCGCATTCGTGGCTGTAGCGATCCTGCTCCTTGCGCCTGAACTCGCGGAACACGGACAACACCAGATCCTGACGGCCGCCTTGGTCGGCAGTGTCCCAGTTGATGGCGTTGCGCACCGCGTAGGTGGCGAAGTACGGCTGGCCCGCGTCATCGATGTTGACCACCAGCGGCACCCGGCCGTGAGAAATGGCCTGACGCACGATCCGTAAGAACAGCTGGGTCAGGCCGAAGCCATCAGCCGTGGCATTGTCCTCCAGCCCTTTGAGACCGGTAGGCAGTTTAACCTCGGGTATCAGCCGCGAGACCAGCCCCATCATCGAGCGCAGCGAATCCCGCACCCAGTGCTCGTACTGGGCCCGGGCGGTGTAGTTCTGGTACAGGTAGGCGTTGCCGGCGCCGTCCAGTTTCTCGGCCTCGGTCATGCCGCTCGGCTTGGGCAGGTTACGCGGACTGCGCTTGATAGCGCCCTCGCCTTCCAGAGCGTCGTCCATCATTCGCCACTCTTCGATGTGAGCGTCGTAGTCCGGGTTGGTGGATTGAACAGGCATTACGCCAAACCTCCGATGCGGCGGGTGCCGGCGGACTGAGTCTTGATCGGGAACCGCTTGGCGATGAAGTAGCCGGCAGCGTCGTTCATGTGGTCGTGCCCCTTCTTGGGATCCTTGTCCGGCTCACCCTTGTCGGTGTAGGTCTGCCGCTCTAGGCACTGAGTAAGCTGCGGGCATTGGTCGATGTTGACCTTCATGCGCCGCTCACCATAGGTGTTGAGGAACATAGCGTTGACCGCGTTGATGCGATCCTTCACACCGGGGTTCTGTGAGTCGACCACGACGGTGAAGCCCGCTTTCTTGAGCAGCGATAGGTCCGACTCGCTGGCGTTCTTGCTGCTGGTGTTCTGGCCGCTGGCGTCCGGGTACACGGAAACGCTGTGCCCCGAGAAACGCACCTTGATCTTCTCGATCATCTCCGGCGTGTCGCGCACCGAGTGGAACTCATCCAGGGCCAGCGGCAAGCCGTCACGAACCACGTACACAACAGCGGCCATCTTCATGACGTTGAAGTCCATGCCGATGTGTATGGCCTCGCCTGGCTTAATGCGCTCACTGGTGCGGCACTCAGCCCGATCGAAGGTGTAGTAGACGACCCCGGCATAGTTCTCGAACCCAGCCTCATATTCTTGGCGGAACGTGCGCGGGTCCATCTTGCGCCGGGCGGCGTCCAGCTCATCGGCCGGGACGTTGCCGCCCTGCAGCGAGGTGTATTGCCAGCTCTTGTGGTCAGGCTCCCCGCCCGGCTGCCCGTCGCGGTAAGTGTCATAGCAGTGGTTGAACCCTTTCGGCGTGCCGATGCGCAGCGCATGCCCGCCTTTGCGCGACTCTCCAGTCTGGGGAATCGTATACTGGCAGGTCGAGAGCATCGGCCTGAGCACTTCTTCCCAAGCTGCCCACGGGCAGTCCGCCCACTCGTCCACCAGGACGAAGAACAGGCCCGAGCCCCGCAGGTTGTCGTAGTTGTCCAGACCGACCACACGCATGATGTGACCGGACTTGAGAGTGATCGAGCACTCGGTCTCGTTCGGTCGCGCTGCGCGCCATGCTTCAGGGATGGCCTGCTTCAGCCGGCGCCAGAAGACTCGCTTGGCCTGCTTGAACGTCGGCGCGCCGTACCATATTTCGTCCTCGACGCTCACGCCCCATTCCGCAGCCAGTCGGGCAGCGCGGCGCATCTCAGCCTTGCCGAGGAAGGTCTTGCCGAACCGACGCCCGCATACCGCATCACGGAAGCGCGCCTGCGGCTGGAAGCCCCACACGTAGATGTTCGCCTGCTTCGGCGTCAGCTTCACCGGCGGGTCATAGGTACGGGGTAGTCGGGACACCTTCGTCTGGCTCCAGCTTGTACTCAGCAACGGCATGCGGCTGATCCGCCTGGGAGCCCAGGGGCTTGTCGGGTTCGAGCTTACGGTTGATGTACATGTCGCCGCACTCCTTGGCCGCCTGCTCGTACAGTTGAGCGGTCAGGGCCAGGTTGCGCATGTTCTCGGCCTTCTCGGCCATTCGCCCAAGTCCGCGCAGCCGGAACGCACGGTTGGCAATAGGGATCTCGGCTGTTTCCTCACGAAAGCGCTTGCGTGTGTCCTCGAACAAAGTGCGCCACTTGGCTGCCAGGTTGGCTCCAGCACGCTTCGTTGGGTCGTGCTGCTCCACCTGCTGCCGGGACACGTCAATGTTGAATTCTTGCTTTACGGCTTGTGAGACCTGGGTAGGCGTGTCAAAGCACGCCAAAGCCTGAACGATGAAGGCTTTCACATCGCTTTTCAGGGCTGCCATAGATTGGATTCCGTCTCATGCCTGTCTCACATCAGGCCAACTTGAGCAGACAGGTTCCGCAGGCCCTCGAAATGTTGATCTTGGCCACCTCAGGCGGCCGGCTTGCAGCGTCGATCAGCTGCTGTACGTCGTGGCTCGGACCATACCGGCGGACCACTCCGACGAACTCCTCGACGTCATGGCCGCGCATCTCAAGCTTGGGTAAGCCGTCTTGAGTGAATGCCGGGGCACCGTACTTATCGAGCTTGTGTGCTATGTGATAAAGCTCGTGTTCGACCAGGGCGCAGAACTCGGCCTCGGTGCACTGGGCGCAGTAGTCACCCGCCAGGGTGATGAGGAACTGGGGCTCTTCGCCGAACCAGTCACGCATTTGCTGCTCTTGGCGAGCCTTCTGCCATCCGCCAGCTCGGAACATCAACTGCTCGGCCTGGCCAA
>FUWD013229464.1_pt1 | contig 11762 bp, 15 predicted proteins | sample 1063281 | NCBI WGS metagenome assembly FUWD01 (sample SAMEA79048168, study PRJEB19326) | metagenome | biome: marine
GATATAACAAAACATAAATTAAAATAAAGAAATATATAGATAAAGATATAAAAATAAATTATTTGAAAAAAGAATATAAAAATATAGTAAATTTTATAAATACTAATTATGAAGATAATTATTTATACGATAAATATAATTTAGAATGGTTTATAAATAATATATATGGTGATATATTAATACCAAGTTTAATAAATATTCATAGTAATAATTTAATGGGAATTATAACTGGTAAAATAATAAATTTAAATATTAATAATAAAAGTTATAAAGTATTATATGTAGATTTTTTATGTGTAAATAAAAAATATAGATCTAAAAAATATGCTTTATACTTAATAAATGAATGTTTCAAATATATTAATAAAAATAATATAGATTTTGCTATATTTAAAAAAGATAATGAAAAACTGTATGTTGATAATTATATACCATTTAAATATTATTATCAGATAATAGAAGATATTGATATAAATCAAAATAATAAGAGTATTATTAATATAAGTCAAATAAATTTATCAAATATAGATGATACTTATAATTTTATATTAAATTATAATAAAAAATATAAAATAAACCAAGATTTATCAAAAAAAGAATATAAAAATTATTTATTAATTCCTCTAATTTTTGTCTATGGATATTATGAAAAAGATAAAGATAATAATATATTAAAATGTTATTATATATTTAAAAATAATTTGATGAAATCAATAAATAAATATGTTTGTCAAATTATATATATAACCGATAATAATAAATTTTATAAAAAAATTATTAATATATTAAAAAAACAAGATATATATTTAGTATATATAGATAATACATCAAATAATATAAATATAATTAATAATTTTAATTTTAAATTTGGTTATAAAAGTTATTTATATTTTTTAATTTTAATATATCTAATATATTTAACTATAATGATATATGTTTGCTAGTTTAATGTATATAATAATTATAACATTAATAGCATAATTAGAGTATTAATTTTAAAATAAAAATGAATAATTAAAATATTATATGTTTAAATATAATATTTTAACATAGATTAATATGGAAAATATGGAAAATATATATGTAAATAAATCATATGAATTAATATCGGAACATTTTAATGATACTCGGGTGTATTACTGGAAATCAATTAAAGAATTTGTATTATCATTTCCTTCAAATTCATTATTATTAGATGCTGGTTGTGGTAATGGTAAAAATATGTTAATACGAGATAATTGTCATATAATAGGATTTGATAATTGTAAAAATTTAATAAGAATATGTAAAAATAAAGATTTAAGCATTTTATTATCTAATATAAAATATTTACCATATAGATCTAATTTATTTGATGGTATATTTTGTGTAGCAGTTATTCATCATTTAGAAAATATAGATAATAGAAAAAAAGCTATAAATGAATTAATAAGAGTAACTAAACCAAATGGAAAAATATTTATACAAGTTTGGGCAAATAATATTAATAAAACTAAAAAATTTATTAATATAGATAATAATGATTATTATGTTACATGGAGATTAAATAAAACTAATGAAAATATAAAACGATATTATCATTTATTTACTAAAGATGAATTAATAAAATTAATTGATTTTAATTTAGTTAGTTTAATAGATATTATATACGAACTTAATAATTGGATAATAATAATTAAAAAAAATTAATGTAAATCTAAAAGTAATCTACAAAACGCAAATACTGGAATATAATGCCAAAATGAATGAAATATAAACCAACATTTATATTTCTTTTTATTACAAAACTGTCCAATTCTCCATAAAATAAATGATATGAATAATAATATATAATAATCATGTTTATATTTAGATTTAGTATTATATACAAATAAACAGGATACTATAAAAGTTACAATTGCTATTATTCTATCTAAATAATGATAAAAATTATTGTTATTGTTATTATTAATATTATCAAAATATTCGTAATAATCTCCTAAATAACTTATAATACTTTGAATAATTCCTAAAAATAAAATTAAATAAGAAAATCTATATTTTAAAATAAAAGTTCTTGTAATTATAATAATAGAAATTATACAAAATGATATACAACTTAATCCATAAAAATATCTATAAATTCTTTTTTGTAGATTCATATTATTTAATAATATTAAATATAGTTTAGATAGTTTTATAAAAAACAAATAACTATATAACTCCAAAATAATAATAAAATATATATAAATATATATACTATTAATGTTAAAAAAAGAAAAAAATAATATATATTATTTTTTAATATTATTAATAATAATAATAATAGTATTAATAATATTAAATATATTAAAATTATTTTATTTAAAAGAAAAACAATATTTTACTTATCCTATGACAATTAATGATGTATTAAAAAAAAAAACAATAATTAAACTATTATTAAAAAATAATATAAGTCAAAATAATAATAAATGGACTATATATGTTCCATTAAGTTATAATAATATAGAAAAAGAATTACCTAAAATAATAATAAATAAATATAGTAAAATAGTATTTGGAATAAATGGGTCAGATTCTTTGATATCCAAAAATAGATTATATATAAATTTAAAAAAATATTATAGTAATTCCGAGTTAAAAAATATGATACCAAACACATATTTAACAAATTCACAAACTGATATGAATTATTTTAATAAAATATATGATAATAATAAATTATATATATTAAAAAAAAATATTCAACAAAAAAAAGGAATATTATTAACAAATAATTTAAATATTATTAAAAAATCTTTACAAGAAAATTATGTAATTATTCAAGAATTTATTAAAGACAGTGTTTTAATAAAAGGTAGAAAAATGAATTTGCGTTTATATTTAATTATTATCATTAAAAATAATAAAATTAAATTTTATGTTCATGATTATAAAAAATGTTTATATACAAATAATCTATATAATAATAATGATTTAAATAAAGATGAAAATATAACATCTTCAGAATTAGATATTGATATTTATAATGATTATCCATTAACATTTAAAGAATTATGTAGTTATTTAATAAAAAATAATTATGATGTTACATTATTAAATAAAAATTTAAATAGTTTATTAAAAAAAACGTGTATTGTTTATAAAGATATATTATATCAATCTAAGAATTTAAAATCAATAACATCTGTTCAATTGTTTGGAGTTGATGTTTTAATTAAAAATAATATGAATACTATATTACTTGAAATAAATAAAGGTCCTGTAATGGATAGTAAGTATACAAAGGACCAGAAATTAAAAAATAGAATATATGAAGATATTTTTAATAAATTAGGAGTAAAATCTCAATTTAAAAAAAATAAACTTATTAAAATTATTTAATATTGAATTTAATTTTAAAATTAATATTGAATTTAATATTAAATTTATTAAAATTATTTTCTTTATATAATTTATAAAGATGACATCTAAAAAAGAATGTAAACAAATTTATCAAAGAGATAAATTAGCAGGTAAAAGACAACACCCCACATGGGCTAAAACCGTAGATACTTGGAACAGAGACCAATGGTTAATTCCACCTGCGTATTTTAAAGACAAACGTCCTTATTTTAATATGACTAATCCAGATCCTTATACTTATTTGCAATATTGGAGAAGAAGAATGTGTTTTGATAACTATAGAGGTTATATGGGAATGCAGACAAGTGGTAGAAATTGTGCCGTGTGGAATTATAATAATGTTGCCGGGAGATGTAGATATCCAGCTAAAGGAAGTTCCTCAGAATATCCAGTTGTCCCTCCTGGTACGCGTAGATAATTTATAAATTATTTTATTATACAATATACTTAAATATATATAATATATTTTATTATATATATTATTATGACAAAATCATTATATGAGATACTAAATGTCGACAAAATACCGATAATGAAACTTTAAAAAAAAGGTCAGTATATGATATACTGGGAATAGAAAAAACTACACAAATACCTACAAATCATCAAGATATATATTCAACTTTATTTGATAATAATGAATATTCTGAATCATTTGGTAATATGGATTATTGATTTATCATATATTTAAATATACAATCTACTTAAAAATAAATATTTAATAAATATATATATTATTATGACAAAATCATTATATGAGATACTAAATGTCGACAAAAATGCCGATAATGAAACTTTAAAAAAAAGTTATAGAAAAATGGCATTAAAACATCATCCAGATAGAGGGGGTGATACTAAAATATTTCAAGGGATTACAGAAGCATATGAAATACTTAGTAATACTAAAAAAAGGTCATTGTATGATATGCATGGATTAGAAGCAGCTACACAAGGACAAGAACCAACAAATGCTCAAGATATATTTTCATCCTTTTTTGGTAATAACGGTCCACCTGGATTTTTTGGTAATATGGGCGGACAACATCAACAACAACAACAAAAAGAAGCAGTTGTAGATCAAATTGAAATAACAATGGAACAAGTTTATACTGGATGTACTATTAATAAAAAATATAATATATTATGTAAATGTAATACTTGTAATGGTACTGGTTCTAAAACAAAAAAATCAATACAGTGTGTAAGATGTAAAGGAACAGGAGTTCAAACAATATTAAATAGAATGGGTAATATGATACAACATATGCAAACTAGTTGTTCTATTTGTAAAGGTTTAGGTGAAGTTATTAATGATCGTGATAAATGTAAAACGTGCAATGGTAAAAGAAGAAGTCATATCAATAAAAATATTGAAATTAAAATAAATCCAGGTGTTGAAGATGAGGAAAAAATTATATTTGAAAACCAAGGACATTATAAAAATGAAAAATCAATAGCTGATTTAGTAATAATTGTAAAAATTAAAGAACATGATATATTTAAGAGAGTTAATAAAAAAGATTTAATAACAAATCATACTATAAATCTTATTGATATATTAACATGTTCAACACAAAAAATAACATTTCTTAACAATAAAGATATATTTTTTAATTCATCATCATTAGTAAATCCGGAATCTACATATAAAATTATTAATCAAGGATTACCTACATCTAATGGGCAAATTGGAGATTTATATATAAAAATTATAGTTAAATATCCTACTAATTTAAATACAATTAATAATTATAAAAATATATTAAAAAATATATTAAATCAAAATATAATTAGCTATGATGTACCAGAAGAAAATATAAAATTATTATTAGAAAATGTAGAAAATATTGATGAAAAATATACATCAGATGACGATGATGCTGATAATAATACTCAAGATGAAGGTGGAGTACAATGTCAACAACAGTAAGGTATTATATACTAACTATATATTTATTATTTTAATTGGTTCATAATTTTTAAAAATGGTTTATTATTAATACTATTGTTGGTACTCTTCCTCATGTAGAATCCTTTATCATTTCATTTATATATCTATATAAATCAATTTCATTATATTTATCTAATGAAATTGATTATAATCAAAATTTTATTATATAATTGCATAATGTTACTGTTTTTAATAGCAATAAATAAACAACTTGTTATTATAATATAATTATAAATAAGTTTTAATAGTATTATAAATATCAGATTGTATTTTATGTTTTATTAATAATAAATTTTGATAATTATAATATCTATTACAGGAATTATTATATATTTTATTAACATGTTCTTTTTTAATAAGAGCAGAATTTATTTTTAACCATCTATAACTTAATTTATGAAAAATTATTAATTTATAATAGTACTTACGTACTTTAGAGTAATTATTTTTATTATAGTATAATAGTCTATAATGTTCTATTGTATTTTGTCCATATGCATTATATACCATAATAATTAATATTTTATAATATATAATTTATTAATTTTAAATTCATTTTTTTAATAATCATTTTAATACTTTTAATAAAATATAAATTAATAATATATATAACTTATATAATGATTTCAATATTATTAATTATTTTATTTACACTAATAATTATATTGGGAATAAACTGCGGAATTCAAAACAATGAAACATTTTTAAATAAAAAACATAAACCAAATAAAACACATAAACCAAATAAAACACATAAACCAAATAAAACCACATAAACCAAATAAAACACAATAAACCAAATAAAACACATAAACTGATATCTAATAGTCAAAATACTAAGACTAAGAATATACAAAATAAGAAATTAAACAATTTGTTTTTAAGTAATAGTGAATTAAATCAATATAAGAATATAGAAGGATTTAATATAAATAATCAAAGTAGATATTCTTCTATTATTGAAAATTTTATACCAGAAGACCTTGAAAAAAATGCTTCTAATTCGGATGAACAATCATCTGGTTCATCAGCAGAATATGGGTGGGGATTAAATAAACAGAATAATTCAGACAATCCTCCACCATCACCATCTCCGCCAACACCATCTCCACCATCTCGTCCACCATCTCGTCCACCACATTGTAATAAACCACAACCACCACCTCCTGCTCCTGATCCTGGACCACCACAAATTTGTTGTCCAGTTGATTATAATAATACATCAGTTAAGGATTGTTATAATTGTGATATTACTCTTAATAAAAATATTGATAAATATGTACTCAAATCTAGCGTACCCCCTTGTTCAAATTTAGATGATTATGCAAAAAAATCAAATTTATGCCCTTGTACCGATATGTCAAAATATATATTAAAATCTGATATTCCTGTATGTGAGAAATTTGATAAAAAGGATTATATTAAAAAATCTGACATACCACCGTGTCCAACTTGTCCAAAATGTCCAACTTGCCCAACTTGTCCAAAATGTCCTATTTGTCCAGATATACCCAATAATCCAAATAGACCCAATAATCCAAATAGACCCAATAATCCAAATAGACCCAATAATCCAAATAGACCCAATAATCCAAATAGACCCAATAATCCAAATAGACCCAATAATCCAAATAGACCCAATAATCCAAATAGACCCAATACGTCCAGATAGACCCTATAATCCAAACAGACCCAATCGTCCAGATAGACCCAATCGTCCAGACGACCAATGTAGACCCAATCGTCCAGACGACCAATGTAGACCCAATCGTCCAGACGACCAATGTAGACCCAATCGTCCAGACGACCAATGTAGACCCAATCGTCCAGACGACCAATGTGGACCTAATCGTCCAAATAGACCTAATAAACCCAATAAATCATGTAGATCTGATTGGAGTAATATAATACCACAATCAAAAAAAGTTAAGAATTTTCCTCCATGGTGTCCGGGTATTCCAACTAATCCGGGTTATCCAAATAAACCATGGGTATCCAATGTAAATAATAACCCAGATAAATTTAGTCAAACAAATAATAAAAATATCAATGAACAAGAAATTCCATATAAATCAAATAGACTAGAAAGAACTGGACATCCAAATAAATCTGGCAGACCAGATTGGGGTGATAAAATATTTACAAAATAAGACGTCGCTAATAATTTAATAAAAATGATTTAATATTTAATAGTAATATACAATTAATTATTTGTATGTCCACATATTTAAGATCCGGTAAATGTAAAAAAGAACTTAATTTGAACTATCATTTATATTTTATTAAAAAAAAAATAAATTATTCAATCAATAAAACAATAGATATTAGAATAAATAAAATAATTGAAATTTCTGATTATATAATATTTAAATGTAAAGATTGTTATTATGACTTATTAAAAATTATATGTTCTATATTAGATAAGATATATATAATAATTACTATGTATATTCCGACAAAATCAATATTAAATAATAAATTATATTATCTATTTAAAACATTATATTATCACTATAATCATTATTCTACAGATAAACATTTAACTAAATTAAATAATAAATTATTTAATTAATTAAATTAATTAATTAAATAAAATATTAAATGTTAAAAAATGGCTTAATAAAACTTATATTTTTATATTATTATAACAACTATATGTGATAATTATTATATTAATATATTTATTATATATTAATATAATAAAGATATATAAATATATTTATTATATTTATTTATATATATTATGCCAGGTGGATTAATGCAACTAACATCCTATGGAGACGAAGATTTATATTTAACAGGAAATCCTCAAATTACTTTTTTTAAAATTGTATATCGGAGATATAGTAACTTTTCAATGGAATATATACCACAAACATTTAGTAATATACCTCAATTTCAAACTCAACAAAATACAAAAGTACGGGCAAAAATTGAAAGAAATGGTGATTTAATATATGATATTTATTTAACATATAAATTACCAGCATTATTTTATAATAATAGTGATATAGATAATTCGGTAGTAGTTGGATGGACAAATAATGTAGGAAATAATATAATTTATAGTGTTGATATTGAAGTAGGTGGACAAAGATTAGATATACAATATGGTCAATGGATGACTATTTGGAACGAACTAACATTATCAGATAGTAAAAAAAAAAGTTATAATAAAATAATAGGAAATTTAGAAGAAGGTATGGTTGCTTGTTGTAGTTATAAAAAAAATAAATTAAATTCATCAAATAATTATTTGGGTTTAAGTGGAACTGATTTATTCATACCCTTAAATTTTTGGTTTTGTAATAATCCTGGATTAGCTATACCATTAATTGCATTACAATATACTGAAATTTATATTAATGTTGAATTTAATCCATTAAATTCAATATTTAAAATTGGTATTGAAAAATTAGATATGATATCACCAGAATATTTATTCTCTGATTCTCCAGAATTACACCCTAAATATAAACAGTTAGCTAATAACTTTATTAACGATGGGTATGATCAAACAAATCTTATATTTAGATATACACCTGGTTGGTCACAATATAGTGATTTATTAGTAAATTATATTTATTTAGATGAAGATGAAAGAAGAAGATTTGCGCAAGTTTCTCATGAATATTTAATTACAACAGTACAAAGATTATATTTTTCAGGATTAAAAACTGGACCTAATATATTAGATATATCAACATTAAATCATTGTATAAAAGAACTAATATGGGTTATTCAAGATCCAGATGTATCAAATTATAATAATTGGAATAATTATACATTATTACCAAATATAGATTCATATGATTATATAAATCAAATAAATTATATGAGTAAAAATAAAGTATATTATAACTCTAATATAGAATTAATAAAAGAAATAAAGAATAATGATTATATTAATCAATTATTTGAATCTATATATGATTTAGAATCAATTACAGAAGATAATATTAATAATCAAACAAAAAATATTATTAATATAATGCATTCTTCAAAATTAAAATTTAATGGAATAGATAGATTTTCAATTCAAAATTATAATTTTTTTAATGGTTTACAAATTTATAAATATCATACTAATAATGGATTAAAAGGAACATATGTATATAGTTTTTCATTAAATCCTGAAGATGAACAGCCATCTGGTTCATGTAATATGTCAAGATTACAAAAAATAGAAATAATTATTAATCTTCAAAATTTATCGCCTAAATTAAACTATAATATGGAGTTATTTGCTGTTGGTTATAATGTATTTAGAATAATGTCAGGTATAGGTGGTATAGTTTTTGCAAATTAAATATATATGTATTGTTTAAATTTAAAATGCTGAACAATTATATTTTTTAAATATTTTTGGTATTCCATTTAAAAAATCTAATTTTACAGATAATAATGTATTAATATTTAAATTACATTGATTTGTCCATATTTTTATTATAACATTATTTATTTTAGGACTTATTGATATTCCATTTATATATTTCATATTTTCAGGATCTTCTGTTAACGATTCTCCTATTAATGCCGCAACTAATTTAACCCAGATATCATCTATTACTTTTTTTGAAATTTTTAATGTTAATGCACCACCTTTTATATTTTGTTTATCTTCCCATCTTGGTGTTATTCCTTTATGTATAATAAAAAACATTCCAGCCATAACAGACTTAATGTTATTTATAATATTATTATAATCATTTATATTATATATAATTCCTAATTGTTTATAACTTTCTATATCCCATTTTTTATCATTAACCCCGTGATACCAAACAACCCAGTTTCTATTTAATAAATATTTATTATCCATATTAATTTAATTTAATTACAAAAATCTTTAAGTTTTATTTTGTAATTGAAATATTAAATTATTATATTTTTTAAATTTTAATTTTTTTTTTTGAGTTGGTATGCACATTTTACAAATAGGACAGCAGTAATTTTCAATATCTTCCTTGTTAGGTATAGCAAAATCTTGAGTTTTTGAAAATAACCATTCTTCTAAACATCCTCTGTGATGAGCATGTTTACACCGAAGAATTCTAATATCATTCGGTCTAATTTTATATAAACATATAGGGCATTGATTTACAATTTCATCAAAATTATATGATTTATGAGACTCGCAACAAAAATAAGATAAATCATTATCTATTCTTGTTCTACATTTATTTCCATTATTATTAAAACCCATACATCTTCTGTTTTTCATTATTGTATTTTTGTAATAATAGTATTTAATTATTAAATTATATTTAAATATTTTATAAAACATTTAAATAATAAAAAAAAATGATATTTTAAATAATAAAACAATTTAATTTATATATATACATGAAATGTTCCCATTATTATAATAATTGTAAAATATTAGCACCATGTTGTAATATAATATACAATTGCCATGAATGTCATGACCATAAAGAAACTCATAAAATAAATCAAAGGAATATAACACAAATTATATGTAATAAATGTAATAAAATACAAAATAAATCAAATATATGTATTAATTGTAGTAACAAATTTAGTAATTATTATTGTGATATTTGTAATATATGGTGTTCATCTAACAATACTTATCATTGTAATAAATGTAATACTTGTAGAGTCGGTAATATTAATAATTATAAACATTGTGATAAATGTAAGGTATGTATACATATTAATAAATACGAGAAACATAAATGTTTTTCTGATGGTATATTAGAATGTCCTATTTGTATTGAAAGTATTAATACATCGCCCAACCCATCATCTATACTTAAATGTGGTCATGCTATTCATATTAAATGCTTAAACCAATTAATAAAAATAATTTTAATAAATGTCCTATTTGTAATCATAAAATGTAATATTAATTATATTTAGACCATTTCATATCATCAAATGGAGATATATTATCATGATCTAATACATTAGCTGCATTATGATTTTTAGGTAATTCACAAAAATCTTTTTCAATACATATTGGTTTTTTGGGAATTTCAACTGCACCAATTGGTTTAATACCATAACAATTAACACCAAATTTTAAGGTAGGACTACTAAAATATCCTCCATTTATACCTGGTTTACCACATCTTTTAATTTTATTTTTATTATCTTTATTCTTTTTATCCCAATAACATTTTTGAATAGGATAATATGCGTGTTGTCCTTTGCTCCAGCCATAACTACACCAATTTGCACCATTATTATAAGCTTTAATTAATTGTGTTTTATCTGCTAATTTTGAATTATATGCTTCACATTTACATTCTGCTTGTTTATATGTATATCTTTGGTCTGATATATGAAATACTTCATGGTCATCTATAATTTTTCTTTCTTTATAAGTAGATGGTTTATTTACATAAACACATGGATCATAATATTTATGGTCAACTATATAATTCTATATGTTTTTTTT
>FUWD013188033.1_pt1 | contig 11759 bp, 10 predicted proteins | sample 1063281 | NCBI WGS metagenome assembly FUWD01 (sample SAMEA79048168, study PRJEB19326) | metagenome | biome: marine
GTCGTCGAAGTCGTCGAAGTCGTCGAAGTCGTCTTCCCCGTCAGTGGCTGCAGCCTTCTCCTCGGCGGCCACAGCCTTCTCCTCGGCGGCCACAGCCTTCTCCTCGGCGGCCACAGCCTTCTCCTCGGCGGCCACAGCCTTCTTCTCAGCGGCTTTGGTCTTGGCCTCAGCGGCCTTGGCCTTCTTCACAGCGGCCTTGGCCTTCTGTGCCAATCGGAAGGCGACGTCCTCCGGAACATGCTTCTTGCGAGCCATATGCACCACTGGGAGTGTGTGGAGCGTGGAATTGCATTTAATTGTCGCCCAGAGGGTGGCCCACAGCAACTTGGAGGGAGCGTTATTCTCAGGATAGTTCGTCGGCGCGCTCCTCGCATGCCCGAGCCCTGCCTGGACGGCCTGCAGAGGCGAAGTACGATGCGAGTCCCCTCCAGACCTCGGGGTTTCCTCCGTCACTGCTAATCAGGCCCTTTAAAACTTCAAGCGCTCCCTCCGAATTCCCTTCATCCGAAATCCCTGCAGCCTTGCCCAGTGAGGTTTTGGATTTCTCGGAATCGATCAAGTCCTCGTGCCCCCCAACGTCAGGTTCGTCTTCTGGAACTTCGACTGGCTCGTCGATAGTGGCCTCGGGCTCTTCCTCTGGTCTGCGCCTCCTTGAGAACAAGCCGCCGCGCTTCTCGGCGGGCTCCTCGGCCGGGGCCTCCTCGGGCTCTTCCTTGGGCTCTTCCTCGGGCTTGTGCCTCCTTGAGAACAAGCCGCCGCGCTTCTTGGCAGGCTTCCCCTCGGATTCATCTGCTTCCGGCTTTCCATACTTTTTCTCAGCCGCTTTGATTAGGCCCGACCACTTTCCCTCATACTTATCCAGAGTCTTGGGGATGGTGGCAAGTCTCTTCTCAAGATCTTCCCCCTCTAGCGCCGCATTGTAAATGGCCCCTAATCTCTCGATGGCTTCCTCACGTGTCAATTCGTCTGCCATCTCATGCAACCCCATCAGTCGCGTGACCCTAGTTCGGCTTTAATGCGCCGATTCACGAATCACTCCTCCTCATCCTGCTGCTTTTGCTGCTTGAACTTTCCAATGTCATCAACCGACTCCGAGAATCCCTTCCAATCCTGATTTTGCTTTCCCTTGGGGTGAGTGAGATTCTTCCATTTGTTGAATGCACTCTTGACGTTGCCGTCATCAAGGGATGCGGCAGCCAGATTGAGTGAGGTTGCAGCACCCAGCATGTTGACGAGTTCGGTGAATGCGCTGTTTATTCGGGCGATGCCCTCTTCGAGATGGTTGCGTTGGAGTCTTTCGGACTTGTCCGAGTCGATCCAAATCTTCTCGATAGCTGTCCCCGAATCGAGGAGGGCGATTTTGGAGCGGTCTATCTTGAGGCCCTTACGTAAACCGAATAGGAACAGGAGGAATGGTATGGCCAACTCAGCGTAGTCCTGCAGTGCCCATTCCAATGGCTCAAAGTCAAGAGAGCCGTCAATTAGCCCCAATTTACCCTCCCTGTTACCACCGACGACGCTATTCGCCAGTCCTGCAAACCTGCCAGTCTTGTTTGCAGTCGATAGCAGCCCGATGAACAGAGAGAAGATGCCCAGCCTCAGCCATCTCCTGGATTTGACGGAGATCAGTCGGTTCTTTTTCTTCTTCTGCTTGTACTCTGCCTGCTCCCTAGGCCTGTGCACCAACAGGCCAATCAGAGTGTAAATCAGAAAACTCACAATGGCATAGTCCCGCCAGTCTAGTCCCAGAACCCCCCAGAACTTCATAGAGAAGCCTCCGGGAACGATTAGGAGTTTCTCGTTGGGGCCGTTCGCGCTATCCAACAACTGGAGACCGTAGGCAATATCGTCGATCATCCCGAAGCTGTTCAGGAACTCGAAGACGGACAGAAATGTGGCCAGCATCAAGCCTAACGCAGTAGGTTCCTTGAAGGTGTCTTTCAGACCGACGCGACCGCCCCTGCTCCCGCTAGTCCACCTCAGCCTATCAAAACACCGAAAATCGATGCCTCATTCCGAGCTGCGCCCTCACGGGTCCGCGCATGCGTGCGCACTGCACCGAATATGTCTAAGAACATCGAGAGGAAGAACACGGTGATGGCGGACTATCTCGATAGGATCGGGGCAGGCAAGGTCCTGCTGACCAAGGAGCCATTCTCCTACGATTGGACTCCTCCAGAGCTAGTTGGCCGGAATGCCCAACTCGATGAGCTCGCATCCATGTTCATGGGGATCGAAAACCACAGTGTCAGCTGCAGAGCGATAATTACGGGAAACGTCGGCTCCGGCAAGACCGTACTCACCCATAGGTTCGGAATAGACCTCAGCAGCAAGCTCGAGGGGCGCAGGAAAATCGTACTCTCCCATGTCAACTGCAGGAACCACCCCTCAACATCCCAGGTCCTACAGCAAATCGCCCTATCTCTCGATTCGAGGCATCCGGAACGAGGGTTCAGTTCGGGGGAGATTGTCCAAAGCATTCGCCGGAACCTGAAGGCGCATGACAGTCACTTGCTTTTGGTACTCGACGAGGTGGATATCCTGGTTCGCAGGGACAGCTCTGACCTGATCTACAAGTTGCTCAGGATTGACGAGGGGCAGGACGAGTGGGGGTCGGTGTCGTTGATCCTAGTGAGCCAGGATACTACGCTCTTCAATCTCTTCGAGCGGGCCATCAAGTCGAGGCTCGGAGGAAGCGCAGTACTGGTTTTGCCACCATACGATGCTGATGAGTTGATCGGCATCGCCAAACAGCGCTACGAGGTCGCATGCAGGCCTGGAACGGTTGGGGAGGAGACACTGGCGAAGATCGGTAGATTCGCCGCCGAGGCGGGTGGTGATGCCCGACTGGCTATCGAGCTCCTCGAGACAGCGGTTCGTCGGGCTGAGAAGGCCGGACGCGGCGATGTGTTAGCCGATGACGTCAGGCCTAGCACCCGCAGGGCGGCGACAATCGAGCCGAGCCAGGTCCATGAGCTGAGCAAGCATCAGAAACTTGTCCTCCTAGGTATCTGCAGGAGGCTCAAGAAGGCTGAGGAAATCACCAGCGGAGATGCTCGGAAACTGTACGAGCTGGTATGCGAGGAGCACAGTTCCAAACCGCGTGGCTACACCACCTTCTGGAAGCACATGAAGCACCTTGAGGCCGAGGGCCTGATAGAGAGCAGGACTGCGAGTTCGACTCAAGGCAGGGGCAGGACTCAGTACGTCACCATGACCAACACCGCACCGGCTGCTCTGGAGAGCAGGATCGAGCGGGACCTCTTGCATGCCTGAGTGAGCGGCTGCGAGGATTCCGAACCGCTCTTATAGGGGCCGTATGTCGGGATGCCGTCCGAGGTGACTAAGTGGCAGGCGAGCAATCATTCAAGGCCGTTGTCAATGACACGGCCCCGACCTCAGGTGGCCGGTCCTTCGCCGTCGACATCGCCGGAGTGAACTACAACCACTTCCTGGGAAAGAGGATCGGTGACACCGTAGACGGGATGTTCGTGGGTGAGGGGGACAAGGCGCTGTCGGGGTACAAGCTGGAGATTACCGGAGGTGCAGATTCCACTGGAAGGCCAATGAGGTCGGATCTAGAAGGGAGTGGGGTCAAGTCGGTCCTGATTACCGCTGGGGTAGGCTTCAAGGGCAAGAAGTACGTCAAGAAGAATAGTAAGGAGTATCGCTACAAGTACGACGGGCTCCGTAGGCGCCGGAACCTCCGTGGAAACGTAATCAGCCACGACACCCGCCAGATCAATCTGAAGGTAGTCGAGTTCGGAAAGCGCTCGCTCGCTGGGATAATTGACGGCGAACCACTAGTCGATCAGCCCTCTAGCGAAGAGGAATGACGACTGGGGTGATTAGAGCTGACAGCGCCCCCTTCCAATCAGCCTGAAATCAACATCGGGATGGTCGGTCACGTCGATCATGGGAAGACAACCCTCACTCAAGCCCTCTCTGGGACGTGGACTGACACCCATTCTGAGGAGAGGAAGCGTGGCATTAGCATCAAGCTGGGCTACGCGGACACTGCATTCTACAAGACTGCCGATGGTCGTTACTACCCCAAGGGAAAGCACCCTGATGGAGAGGGGGGCGAGGGTAGCCTGCTCAGGATCGTGTCATTCGTCGATGCGCCTGGTCACGAGACGCTCATGGCAGTGATGATCTCGGGGGCATCGATAATGGATGGCGCTCTGTTGCTCGTTGCAGCTACTGAGAAGTGCCCGCAACCCCAGACGCGCGAGCACCTAGCTGCACTGGAGATTGCCGGTATCGAGAATATCGTGGTGGTTCAGAACAAGATCGACATCGTCAGCCGCGAGCGAGCCATTGAGTCCTACGCAGAGATCCAGGAGTTCATCAGTGGCACGATTGCCGAGAATGCGCCGATCATCCCTGTTTCTGCCCATCATGACGTTAACCTCGATGTCCTGATAGAGGCGATTCAGGACACTATTCCAACTCCCGATCGTTCCAAGGACAATGGCGGGCTGATGTACGTCGCCCGCTCTTTTGATGTGAATCGCCCTGGCATCAGGCCATCAGGCCTTAAGGGGGGAATCATCGGTGGCAGCATTGTTGAGGGCTCTTTCAGCATCGGTGACAGTATTCTGATCGCTCCAGGACGCAGGGTCAAAGACGGCAGCAAGACTCGTTGGGAGCCACTCAGAACGTCAATAGAAGGCATCCAGGGCGGTGGTATCGACCTAGAGACTGCCCATGCTGGGGGGCTGTGCGGAATCGCCACCCCCTTGGACCCACTGGCCACCAAGGCTGATGACCTATCTGGCCAAGTCATGGCCAGAGAAGGCGAACTGCCCCCCATTTGGGAGAAGTTGAACCTGGATCTCCAACTGCTGGAGACGACGGTCGCAAGCGGAACCGAGGAAGAAGGAGGGATCCGTCCACTACAACCAAACGAGATGCTGATGGTCAACTCAGCGACTGCGACCAGCGTTGGAACCGTGTCTGCAATCAAGGCCAAGAAGGCGAGGCTCGATCTCAGACTACCCATCTGCGCCAAGGAGGGCAGCAGGATCACCCTTTCCAGAAGGGTGGGCTCACGTTGGCGTCTAATCGGTCATGGGACCATCACAGGCTGATGGGATGGTCGGAGTACTGGTGGACACCTGCGGATGGATATCGCTGGTCGATGCTGGTTTGAATCTCGACTCTTCATTGGGTGAAGTGGTTGGAGAGGCCAATCTCATTCTCATCGATAGCGTCAGAGATGAGTTGGAGGCACTCGACGCAGAGAGGAGGGGCCTTCTGCTCGATCTGCTTTACGTGCGGGCTGATTCTGCCACTGCAGAAGGAATCAGCCACACCGACGATGCTCTCGTAACCCTGTCAGTCCAGAACTCGTGGCCGGTGCTGACTGTCGATAGAAGGCTCAAGGAGCGATTGATCGATGCAGGGGGATCCTACATCGAGGTCACTTCGGGGCCGGCTCTGCGCCTCGTGAGCGCCTAGGGCAGTGTGAACAGGCGATCGTCACCGTGTCCGTCCATCAGACCTATCCTCACAGCAGCATCAAGCCATGCATGAGCGTAGTTGATCGCTCCGAATGCACTTACGAGATCGCCCGTCTCCATGAAGTGGCGGGCATCTGCGACGTAGTCATCGCACATTCCCAGCATTGTGCGCAGCCTGATCTCGTCCTCGGGATTATTTGTTGCAGGAGTCGCCTTCGCCCTCGCCTCCGCGGTGAGCGTGAGATACCCCTCAATACGCTCGGTCGTGATGGTGTCGTCCATTCAGGAACCTCATTGGAGCATCTCTGTCGCAGCCTCACTCAGCTTGAACAGCCTACTGCGACCCTCTTTGCGAACCGATAAGATTCCAGATCTCTGCAGGGCATTGTAAATTTGGGATAATCGGGGGCGGCCGACCTCGAGGCGGGCTTGGATTTCAGGGTCGGAGGGGGAGACCTCCCTCTGGCCTGCAATTGAGATCACAAGTCGCTCGGCGTCGCTCATGGAACTCAAATGGGCCTCATCCAAGGCATCGGCAGACTCCCATCTCGGGGCTATGTTGGCCAGCGCAGAGGTCGGTGCGAGGTCATCCGCATTGCCCGAATCGCTAGAAATCTCCTCGAAGACTGGTTCCACTGCCTCGTAGGCCTCGGATTCAGGCGGATTGGATGAAATCTCCGGGAGAGTCTCCTCGAGGTCGGAATCTACGGTCCATAACTCCCCTTCAGAGGCGAAAACGGGCCTCTCGTCGATAGGTATGGCTGACGTATCGATGGCTTTCGGCGCAGCCCCCAGCTCATCGGGCTCCACAAGTTTGGGTTTGGGGTCGTCGAGGGGGGTCGGGGGCGGACTGGGTGGGGGGGACTCAATAATCGGGGTGTCATTGTCAGAACCAATGGGCATATGGTCCGAGACCTTCCTGGATCTACCCATCAATCCGGAGAATCCCCCTGATCGCGTCTGCTTGGGAGGTGGTTCGGTACCTTCGTCCATAAGCACGAAACCGCCCCTTTCTGACGCCCAATCGGTTATTCTGGAGGATTCTACCCCTGCGCGTTCCGTGGTCGGGGCATCGACTTCCACCCCCTCCCATTCCCGGTGTGTAGTCTCCATCTCCGGCTCTGGCTCCGGCTCCTCTTCCGGTTCGGGATCCTCCTCCTCGCTCCCCCACATGTCATCCGGCTCGACATCCCAGTCATCCTCGATTTCATCCTCCACGGGAAGGGGTAACTGAGGCTCATCCACTGGTTCAAATTGCCCCTCTGGCTCGGTTTCCACTACTGCGACTTGGGCGGGTTCGGGCTCGAAGGGCGCCTGCCAACTGAACAGCCTCTGAAACGTGCCCTCGGCACCCATTCCTCGCTTTTCGTCAATCAGGTCTCGAAGTAGGTGAATAACATCTCGAGGATTTCCCCCCGTGCTCGCACGCACTGAATCTAGCAATCGGGGGTTTATCTTCCACCTCTCCCTCGCCATCCTCCTTACTCTGATATTTGCCAGATCCTGTATCTGCTTGCTCGTAAGTGGCTCTAGGTACACCGGTTTGTCGTAAAGTTCCCGCACTGGTTCCTCGAGTGCAGCAAGCTGCGCATTGGTGAGAGATACCACGACAAGTGCCCTGAGGCGTTGTAGTATGGGTGAGATGAGGTTTAGGAATGGGGTGAAATCTACGTTTGAGGGGTAATCGAGGGCGATTAGGGGCAGTGGTCCGTCCCCGACGTCCAGGGTTTCAATGAGCCGCTCGACCGTCTGATGCATGGTCTGTGGCACCTCATGGCCGCCGAAAGTGACTGAAATCTCGCTCAGTACGCGTTTTAGGGGGTCCTCGTCGTGCCAGTACTGGCCGACGAAGTGCCTATTGGTCTGCGAGGATATGGTATTGATCAGGGAGGTCCGGCCAGACCCCCTCTCTCCCACTAGGAGCAGCATCCTTGGTGACTGCCCGTGCATGTGCTCCTTCCAAGCAGTGAGGATTTCGTTGCGCGCCACGAGATCCCCTGCCCTGGATCTCTCGATGGGACGAAGGTCGAACGGGTTGCCCCTCATTGGAGGTACTTCTGGCATCGAGACCTCGCTGACGACCATAGGCTATCAGCGAGGTCCGGAATTCTTAATGTTCACGCATCCTCACGCTTCCCAGAAGGCCAATTTACGGGTTTTAGAGAAAAACCGAGAGGGGAGTCTGTAATTTTACAACTTAGTGAGTTGGTTTATGAAATGAGGGATTAACGGGTGGCTAACGCTTCATCAATGCGTTAACGAAGCGTTAACGACTGGATTAACGCTTTATTCGAAGTGGCTTGGATCGAATCGCAAAAGGTTAGAAGCCCGGGGCACCGTGAATTGGAGTGAGGAACATGCCCATAGAGAACAGTCGTCTTGGAGGATTCTACAAACTATCGGTTGAGGAGAGGAGGGCGATGCTCGCCGAGATTGCGGGACTCACCCCCGAGCAGGTCGAGGCTTGGGGGGCTGCAGGAGAGCTTGACGAGGAGGCGGCAGACAGGATGATCGAGAACGTCGTCGGCACATACTCCCTCCCAATAGGTGTGGCGACGAACTTCGTCATCGATGGTGCCCACTATGCGATTCCATTCGTCCTCGAGGAGCCGAGCGTGGTAGCGGCTGCGAGCAATATGGCCAAGAGGTGCCTTGCCAATGGCGGCTTCACATCGAATAACGACGCTCCAGTCATGATTGGACAGATACAAGTGGTGGACTGCGAGGACCCAGGGGCTGCCAAAGAGGTGATAATATCGTCGAAGGGGGAATTGATTGCTAGTTGCAACGAGGTCGATCCGATACTGGTCAAGTTCGGCGGGGGTTGCAAGGACCTCGAAGCGCGGGTTTTGGATACTGACTCCGGACCCATGGTCATCATACACATACTGGTTGACTGCAGGGATGCCATGGGTGCTAATGCAGTGAATACGATGGCCGAGACGATTGCGCCCACAGTAGAGGGTCTGACTGGTGGAACGGTGATACTGCGAATCATCAGTAACCTCGCAGTACATCGTTTAGCACGAGTTAGTGCGATTTTCACCCCCAATGAGATGTCAGATTCGGGCAAGGACCCGGAGCAGGGCTCAGAGATCATCGAGGGGGTATTGCAGGCCTATCACTTCGCCAAGGCGGACCCGTTTCGAGCCACCACGCACAATAAGGGCATCATGAACGCAGTTTCTGCCGTAGCCATCGCGTGCGGCCAGGACTGGCGGGCCATAGAGTCGGGCGCCCACAGCTATGCGGCCCACGAGAGGACTTACGGCTCTCTGACGGAGTGGTCCAAGGACGATGATGGCAACCTAGTCGGCTCTATCGAGATGCCGATGGCGGTGGGACTGGTCGGAGGGGCGGTCAGAGTACACCCAGCCGCTCAGGCAAACGTTGCACTGCTTGGCGCAACGACGGCTGATGAGCTCGCCAAGGTGATTGTTGCGGCGGGGCTCGCCCAGAACCTAGGCGCATTGCGCGCTCTGGCAACGGTTGGAATCCAAGCGGGACACATGAAACTCCACGTCAGGAACATGGCAGTGACTGCGGGCGCAGAGGGCAAGGAAGTCGATTTAGTAGCAGCAAGGCTGCGTGAGAAGGGGGGGCGTATCACCCAAGCGGCTGTGATCAATGCCCTTGGTGAGTTGCGATCAGAGGGCTAGTCCCCGATAATTCCTCGGTTTCTAGCATCTTCGGCTGTGGCATCCTTCCTCCCCTCTTCGACATCGACCATCCTCATCATCAACGTGCCAATCAAGATAAGCATGGAGATACTGAGAATTCCAACTCTGCTGTCGAATGTGACAGTCATGAACCCGTATAGAAGTGGGCCGATCAAGGCTGCTACTTTCCCGAAGAAGCCGAAGAAGCCGAAGAACTCAGCACTCCTAGTCTCGGGGACCATTTGTCCAAACATGCTTCGGGCAAGCCCCTGTGACCCGCCCAGCAGCGTACCCATGGCACAGCCCAGAAGCAGGAACTGGAGGCCTACTGCAATTCCCAGAGGCCCCCACACATAATCCCTAGCGGCCTTGGGGATGGCGTCCAACTTCCCATCACCTAAGTTGGTTGGATGGTCAATGCCAATGTTCGACTCCTCATCCAATGTCCCTCCCGAAACGCTTGCACTGAATCGGGATTCATCAAGGGTTGAGAGGAATGCCTGGATTTCATCATTTTCGACTCCGATTAGCAAGACAGAGTAGGGTTCACCAGCGTCGTCTTCATATGTCCAACGGTTAGTTCCCGCAAACTCGTCAATTTCAACTGGCAACAGGTGACCCCATGTGGTCGTCCACCCCTGCTCGTTGAACTCACTCCCCTTATACTCCAATTTCTGAGCGATCTCTGGGATATTTTCATCGACTTGCACGGAATATGCACCAGATGTCTCATCCCAATCATATCGAATCTGATGCTCACCATGAGAATCCAACTCAAGCGGAGCGAAGGCCAAAGCAGCGAAACACAGAGCGACCCAACCAACCAGTGCTACGGTCAGTGCTTTCTTTGTTCCAATTCCATTCTTGAATTCAAAACCGGCCGAGGTATACGGAATCCTGATCCAACCCCCATTAGACAAAATGGTGAACCCTATTGCTGCGGGTGCGGCAACGAACTGTATCGCTAGGATTGTGACCATCAAATCTAGGCCAGTAATGCCTAGAACGACCGTTCCAAATATCCCCCCCAATGCAGTAACGCTATTTATCCCATCAATGAAGAAGAAATAAGCCAGCATGTAGATGAACAGAGTCCTGAATTTGTCCACCTCACCTAGGGTTTTCCTGATCTCCTTGATTGCTAACGACGCTGAATCGAGAATTCCCAACGACTCCATCTCGTTTTCGATTGGCGGTTCTGGGACCCACTTGAAAGTCAGCAGCGCGAAACCATACCACCAGATGCCAGAAGTGACCATGGCGGCTTGCGTTGCCCATTCAGCATATCCGGTCGCGATCAGCAATACGATGTGCAGGACAAGCAATATCCCACCCCCAAAGTAGCCATAGGCGAATGCGAGATTTGAGATCCTGTCCATTTCGTCGTCCTTCCCCATGTGAGGGAGCAGAGCGTTGTAGAATACCCCTGCACCATTTAGGCCGATATTCGCCAAGACGAACATCACCATCAACCACACCCATTGGGTGCTGACGGGCAAGAAGGGTGCAGCGAAAAGGAGGAAAGTAGCCCCTGCACCTACGTATGTAAGGATTCTGAGCCACCACATCTTGATTGCCCTGCGATCGGCAATTACTCCCAAAGAGGGGCTGACGATAGCCACTAGAAGTGCCGCCCCTGCCACTGAGAAAGACCAGATTGCATCGCTGGACAACGATTTTGACAGCACTGTTGTCGTCAGACCATTTGCTTCCAGAAATAGGACGCCGAACCAGAATGGCAGGATTGCCGTGGTTACGCTTGTCTCAAAGGCTGACTTCCCCCAATCGTAGAATGCGTATCCCTTAACCGCTTGGGGATCTGATGCTCGGTCTAGCTCTACTCTCTCATATCGCAATCTTGATTCGGGCATGCCACTCTCTGCTGCGCTGGGAGTGCCATGGTAAGAGCGTTGGGGCGAAACCGAACATGTTCCGCCCGTGCATTCTTGGACCGATTGCCACACGCGTGGCCTGTCATGGCAGCCTGGAAGCACCCCAAGGAGAACTCGGTTGACGCACTGCAGCACGGAATGGAGTTCTCCGACGGAGTGGAGTTCGATCTCAAACTGAGCAGTGACGGGGATTTCGTGATCTTCCACGATGAGTTGCTCCCGGGGACCGGGCCCCGGGGAGAGCGTTGCATCGAGATGCTCGGGACCGATGAGGTTCGCTCGCACGGTGTGGCGACCTTCGACGAGCTCCTGACCGACAGGGGCTTCACGGAGGCGTGGGAGTCCGGTGGGAAGACTGCCAATATCGAGTTCAAGATGCCGCATCCTATTGCCAAGATCAAACGCGACGGGCACCTGAGGTCGATGATGGGTTTGCTCGAGCAGAAGTTGGAACCATTGGACCTGCCCGACAGGTCGGCGCTCGTGTACAGCTTCTCCCCGCGGATTGGCCCAGTGGCGAAATCATGTGGGTTCGGAATGCCGATTACCCGCTTGGTCCCCCATCTCAGGCCATGGGGGCACTGGAAGGTAAAGCGGGCCGTGGGTACGCCTCACTTCGCCCGCACCTCGGTGCCAGGGCTGATCAGGAACCTCCGCAGGAATGGGATGCCCGTGATGGGGATGGCCCTCGAATTCCTCAACGGATGGACCCGCTGGATCAACCCTGGCCTCCCAGTCGGCCT
>FUWD013172930.1_pt1 | contig 11748 bp, 11 predicted proteins | sample 1063281 | NCBI WGS metagenome assembly FUWD01 (sample SAMEA79048168, study PRJEB19326) | metagenome | biome: marine
GAGGGGGATTAAGCTCCTCCCCTTACGAAGGGGAGGCTGGGTGGGCTGGGAACCGGGCAACTATATCATCAAATCAGTACATTCTGATTGAACACTTCGCGTCCTTCCAGTATTTCCAATTCCAGTGCAACTTTATAAAACGGCAGGTCGACTGACTCGGACTTCAATTTGACGGCGTCTTTCTCTGTGGTGAGGATGAGTTTGGCCCCCGCTTTGCGCGCTGATTCTTCAACGGATTTAAGATCGGCCGCTGTGTATTCGTGGTGATCAGGAAAGGGATGATAATAGACCACCCGCGCTCGAGTTTGTTCCAGAATTCTGCGGAAGTCGTCTGGGTTGGCGATGCCGCAAAAGGCGGCGATGGGCTGGTCGTGCAGTTCCTTCACATCGATAACTTCTCCGCCATCCAGTTTTAAGAGTGAGTCCAGCCGCAGTGTCGATTTAACGACTGGCAGATCCTTGATCAGTTGCTCGCCTATGCCGGGTGGATAGCTCGCTCCCGAATACCGAGTGATGCACACGAAATCGGCGCGACGTGCTTCCTTTCTCGGTTCGCGCAGTTCACCCGCAGGAAATAACTGACCGTTGCCAAACGGTCGCTGATGGTCGAACAGTAAAATATTCACGTCGCGCTTGAGACCCAGGTGTTGGAATCCGTCATCGAGGATCAGTGTATCCACCCCGAAATGTTCTATCGCATAACGCCCTGTCTGATAACGGTCGCTCCCTACCAGCACGGGAACATTTTTCAGTCGTTGCGCCATCATCACCGCTTCATCCCCGACAACATCGGGGGAAAGAAGAATATCCTTTCCATCGCAGACCACGTTGACTTCATCTTTTGAATTTCCACCGTAACCTCGCGAGAGGATGCCGGGTTTTTGTCCGTTGCCGCGAAGGGTTTCCGCTATCATCATCACGACAGGCGTTTTTCCCGTCCCGCCGAGGGTCAGGTTGCCGACGCTGATGACTCTGCAGTCCAGTTTATGCGAGGGGAACAGGTCCCAGCGATAGGCCCACATGCGGAAGCAATGCCCCCAGAAGTATACAAGTGAGAGCACTTTCAGGATCAGGTAAAGTGGGAAGTGATAAAACTTGCGCTGGGGAGAGATAACCCGGTAATAAAGCCGTTCAAATTTCATAAATTAAAGCCGCCTATGTCCCGCGAATTGGGTATACTTTCATTCCTATGAGCCTTGCTTATCATATCATCATCGGATTAGCCATCCTAGTTGCATTGCCTTTCGTTGCCTTGCGGATGGTTTTTGATTCCGGATTCAGGACGGGCCTGCTGGCGAGGCTGGAGGGATGCAACGACCTTGAACCGATGAACGATTGTTTGTGGATTCACGCGGCATCGGTGGGTGAGGTGCGGCTGGCGAAAATCCTGATTACCGCGTTAAAAGAAAAAGGGGAGACCCGTCAGATAGTTTTGTCTACGTTCACGCCGACAGGTTTTGAGCAGGCAAAGAAGGAGGGGTTGGAGCATGTGTTCCGAATGCCCCCCGATTTTCCATTGTGGCTCAATCCAGTTTTCGACCGTTTACATCCCTCATTTCTCGTTCTTATTGAAGCGGAAATGTGGCCGAGTCTTCTTCATGGATGCAGGCGTAGAGAAATACCTGTTTTGCTTGCAAACGGACGCATAACCCAGAGGTCCACAGATCGCTATCTGAAATTTCATTTTCTGTTTAACTGGATCGCGGGAAACGTATCTTTTTTTTCCATGCGAACGCAACAAGATGCCGACCGATTGCGGAGCCTGCGAGTCGACCCGGATAAAATGAGTGTAGACGGCAACATCAAGTTCGATGCGCTCATAGCAGATACGGACATACCTGCGGGAGCTAAGGAAGAATCTAACTGGGTAGTCTTCGGGTCAACGCGACCGGGTGACGAAGGGCCAGTGATGGAAGCGGTGGTCAAGTTGCACGAAGAATACGCTAATCTAAAATTTGTTATCGCTCCGAGACATATAGACCGTTTCCGTGAAGTGGAAGAACTGATCAGGGAATACGGGGTGGAGTTTCAACTTCATACCGAGCGAGGCGATTCAGCAGACTCCCGTCTTGTTCTGCTGGATTGTCTGGGGGAGTTGAACGGATATTATGCGAAAGCCTGTCTGGCTTTTATTGGCGGCGGATTCAACCCAAGGTTCGGCGGTCAAAACATAATCGAGCCTGCATCTCATGGACTGCCCGTTGTGTTTGGCAGGCATATGAATAATTTCGAAGAAGAGGCTCGAGTGTTGATAGAATCAGGCGGCGGAGTCCAGATCAATGGTCCGGCAGACATGTATGATGCCTTGAATCACCTGTTGGCCGACCGGGAGGAACGTCAGCGGCGCGGTGAAAAAGCCCGCGCGACAATCATTAAAAATCGTGGCGCAGTGGATAAAACGATAGAACTTATTGGGAGACTGGAGACCGAAGGCAGGAAACCGGGCAAAGAGGAGTAGCTTATGGGAGGCCCGGTCCAAAAATTTAAAGACCTTGAAGTCTGGAAAGAAGGAATGCAACTTGCCGAGAGTCTGTACCTTTCCTTGAAAGACTGTCGGGATTATTCTCTTCGAGACCAGATTCAGCGTTCCGCTGTTTCCATACCTTCTAATATTGCAGGAGGTTTTGAAAGGAAATCGAATTAAGGAGTTCATTCAGTTTCTTTTTATCGCTAAGACCTCCTGCGGGGAATTAAGAACCCAACTCTATCTGGTTGCTAAAATTGATATGTTGGATAAATTAACGATCAACGACATGTTGGAAAAGAGTAGAAAAATTTCGGCTATGCTGGCCAATTTAATTAAGACTCGACGGGAAAACCTCTGATTTTTCCAGTCTCCTGTTTCCGGTCTTCGGTCTCCGTTTATGATTTATCTTTATCACCTCATTTCAATATTCGCGTGCCTGATAGTCGCACCCTGCTTTGCTCTTTTTTCTTTGTTAAGTAGAAACAAATGGCGCAGGCTCAAAGACCATTTTGGTTTTGTTCCCTTAGGGGACGCGCCGGACAAGAATCAGAAAACTATTTGGTTCCATGCGTTGTCGCTAGGCGAAGTCGTTGGAGCAACCCCTGCCATCCGCCTTCTCAGGAAAAACAGACCGCAGGACCGCATTGTTGTCTCGGTGACAACCGACTCCGGATTTGAAGCCGCCAAAAGAAAGTTACCGGACATCGACGTTTTAATTTTTCACCCTCTCGATTGTTTTCCTTTTACCTGGAACGCCATCCGAAAAATTCAACCGGATTTATTTGTGTTGATCGACACCGGATTCTGGCCGGGATTCATTCATCTTTTGCATTTGAAAGGTGTGCCGGCGTTATTGTTCAACGGACGTATTTCCAGCCGGTCAATGCGGAGATACCGGATGTTCGGTGCATTTTTTTCGCCACTGTTCAACTGGTTCACAATGTTGTGCATGCAAAATCCGCACAGCCGCGATGGGTTGGAATCGATTGGCATCGACAAGTCCCGCCTTATGGTGATCGGCGACCCAAAATTCGACACGCTCCCTTCTCACTCCAAGGATAAACAGGATAAGGTTCGTCAGAAACTGCGAATCGCTCCACTTTCCATGGTTTGGGTGGCGGGAAGCACCCATGAAGGAGAAGAGGAAACCATACTCGATGTTCACAATAGGTTGAGAGAGCACTATGGAAATTTGATTCTGGTTCTGGCTCCGCGCAGACTTGAAAGGACTCTGCATATCGCCCGGACCATTATGTCAAAAGGAATCAGCTTCGTCCGCCGGTCCGATCAATGGGACAAGGAGAACACCGACTTTTCAGTTCTTCTATTGGATTCTATGGGCGAGTTGGCAGAGGTTTATTCAATCTGTGACCTCGCGTTTGTAGGCAATAGTTTTATCACCCCGGGTGGCGGACACAACCTGATTGAACCTGTCGCCTACGGCAAACCAGTTTTGTTCGGACCTCACGTAGAAAACAATCAACATAACGCGGATGCATTAATAGAAAGCGGGCTAGGTATTAAGGTAAGGAATGCAGATGAGATGGAAACGGCAGTCCGTCGCTGGTTATCAGAAGAAGCTGAACTCGCAAGGCTGGAAGGAAAAGCAAAAGGATTTGTCCTCCATCATCAGGGCGCATCCCGCCGCATGGCCGATATCATCAACGACCAATTGAAGGATTGATATAATTATAAAGAGCCCAAATATTCAATGAGTTGATTTGATCGTACTATAATTGATTCTATTTTGGATATTTCGGCTGTCCCATGCTTGCATTGTACGGTTGATTCTATTTAGGGGTCTTTCGAACGCCCAGTCCTCTCGGTCCAATGCAACATTGATTAATCTGACCCCTTCCTGCTTGGTAAGCAAACTTAAAACCTCTTTAAAAATTTCACAGCGGCGCCATTTTATGACGACTTGATCAGAAATATTTCCCCGTCCTGAAACAAATTCCCAGGCATGTAACTCTTTCCTGATATAAATTCCATCAGAATCTCTGATTTGCCTCCTAAAGATATGAATGGTATCAAAAACAGATCTCCACTGTTCTTCAGGCATGGCGATTGCGGAAAAGGTATAAAATTTTCCAGGGTCTGAAGAATCATCAATGTAAATTAGGTGCCTTTTATTAGGCTCGGTTAATTTTGTTTTTAATTTGTATGCGACTCACACTCCATACCGCGAGGGTGGAGAGTAGGAAGGCAGGGACGAGTTCGTAGATGATGCTGTCTGATAATCCTGTTACTTTCCAGATGATCGTGGTGAAAAATCCGGTCAACATTCCGGCGACGGCTCCTTCACGGGTTACTTTATTCGAGTAAAGGGTGAAGAGAATTACGGGGCCGAAGCTTGCGCCGAGTCCGGACCAGGCGAACAGCACAAACCAGAAAATAATTTGTGTCTTGGCGAGGGCTACGGTCATCGCGCCGAGTCCTATCAGCAAAACGGTAATACGACTGACATAAATTATTTGTTTGTCGCTGTGTGCTTTGTGCATGATTTTGCTGTAGAGGTCGTGTGCCACAGTGGATGCGGCAACAATGACCTGTGAAGATGCTGTCGACATGATCGCGGCGAGCACACCGGTCAGAACGACCGCATGAAGGAGAGGTGGAAGTAAATTTTCAGACGCGATTGGAAACAGGTGCTCGGGATCAGCCAGTCCGGGGTATAGTGCCTGCCCGCAGATGCCAAGGAGAATTGCCGAACTGTAAATCAGAGTTCCCCAACCCAAGGCTATCCACATTCCCTGTTTGATGGTTTTCGTGTCCTTCGCCGCCATGTAACGGGTGATCACATGCGGTTGGCCCGGGTAGCCCAGACCAATGCCTAACAGGCCGACCATCGATCCGAAAAAGACGGCGATGGATTTGCCTCCCATCCATGTAAGCGCCGTCGGCGAGGCCCCGTTTACTTTTTGGATCATTGCGGAGAATCCGCCAAGCTCAACCAACGCTGTCAGTGACAACACGACCAGTCCGATTACCATAAGGATTCCCTGAATCAGGTCGGTCCAGGCCACGGCGCGAAATCCGCCCATCATGGTATAGACAATGATAAGAGTTCCGCCTACAGGAATACTGATCAGGTGCGGGATACCATAAATGGCATCGAAGGTTTTACCGATTGCGGTGAATTGCGCCCCGATATAGGCCATCATGCAGGCGAAGATGATAGTAACGGAAACTATGCGTATAAGATCACTGTAATCGTTTAAAGATGTCACCAGATAATCTGGAACGGTGAGTGACCCGTTTTCGCGGGAATATTTTCTGAGACGCTCAGCAATGAATATCCAGTTGAGGGCATATCCCAGGAGACAGCCGGGAAAAAACCATAATGCGGAGAGTCCTTCTTTATACGCCAGGCCCACGGTTCCAAGTACGGCCCAGGCGCTTTCAGAACTGGCCGTAGACGAGATGGCGATGACCCAAGCCTTGAGCGATCGGTCGGCAAGAAAGAAATCCGATGGAGAATAAGTGGAGCGGGATGCAGAATAGCCAATCCACAACATGACTCCTCCGTATATTATGAATACCGCTCCAATGATTCCAGAAAGTTCTGTCATAAGATTTCAGATACAACTCAAATTATTCAAGAAAGTTCCGTCATGGAAAGGATTATAACATTGCGGGGCCTGCGTCAAAAGAGGTGGCTGGCTACTGGCATGGGTATAACAGCGATTCTTCGTCGCTTTGCTCCTCAGAATGACAAAAAGACCCCATATTGTCATTCTGAGCCTCGTCAAAGACCCCTTTCAATAAAACTGTGGGGTGTCGAAGCATCTCGCAATGGTTCCCAGCACTTCGCCTTTCCGCTTTATCGACTTCTCCTACCAAGGAGGGTCGATTTTTTGGATTAATTTCGTTACTATGTCGATTCCTCCGGCGAAGGGTCCATTCCTGTCATCGGCGTACCTTTCATTTAACAAGAAGGCACATGTCGAAATACGATTTTAAATCTATAGAAACGAAGTGGCAAAAGTACTGGGAGGAAAACAAATCCTTCAAAGCGGAACGCGATTCCTCGAAGAAAAAATATTACCTGCTGGAGATGTTTCCTTATCCGTCAGGAAGAATTCATATGGGCCACGTGCGCAATTACGGGATCGGTGACGCGGTTGCCCGGTTCATGCGTATGAAAGGTTTTAATGTGTTGCATCCGATTGGCTGGGACGCGTTTGGATTGCCAGCGGAAAACGCCGCGATCCAGAACAAGACGCACCCGGCTAAATGGACGGAAGAGAACATCGCCTCCATGCAAGTGCAGTTACGGAGTCTGGGGTTCAGTTATGACTGGGATCGTGAAATTGCTACATGCCGTCCTGAATATTACCGGTGGAACCAGTGGTGTTTTTTGCAATTCTATGAAAAGGGCCTGGTCTACAGGAAAAAATCCCAAGTCAACTGGTGTGAGGCTTGCAACACGGTGTTGGCAAATGAGCAAGTGGTCGATGGATGTTGCTGGCGTTGCGATGGAGAAGTGGAAGATCGCTTTCAGGAAGGATGGTTTCTCAAGATAACAGACTACGCCGACCGTTTGCTGGAGGGATGTAAAACGCTTTCGGGGAAATGGCCCGAACAGGTGCTGACGATGCAAGGCAACTGGATCGGCAAAAGCTACGGCGCTGAAGTTGATTTTCAGATTAAGGAAAAAGATGAAGCGATCAAAGTATTCACCACGCGACCGGACACGCTTTACGGAGCTACGTTTATGGTGTTGGCACCTGAGCATCCGCTTACCCGGGAGTTATCCCGTGGTACGGGGCAGGAAACGGCGGTGGATGAGTTCATCAGCAAGGTAAAGCAGGAAGACAATATTTCGCGAACCAGTGAAACCGGAGAGAAAGAAGGCGTTTTTACCGGAGCGTATGCAATCAATCCACTCACGGGCGAAGATGTTCCCGTGTGGGCGGCCAACTTTGTGTTGATGGGTTATGGGACAGGCGCGATCATGTCGGTTCCGGCTCACGATCAGCGCGATCTGGATTTTGCACGCAAGTACAGCCTGCCAGTACGCGTTGTCATAGAACCTGAGGAAGGTTCACTCGACGCGGCGACTATGACGGAAGCGTTTTCCGCTAATGGGAAGATGGCAAGATCGGGTTCCTTCGACGGACTCAGTGGTGATGAAGCCCGACAGAAAGTTTGTGAGTTCCTGCAGGAAAAAGAAATTGGCAAGGCCACGGTGAACTTTCGGTTGCGTGACTGGGGAGTGTCGCGCCAAAGGTATTGGGGTACGCCGATTCCAATCGTTCATTGTGATGGCTGCGGTTTGGTGCCGGTTCCCCAGGACCAGCTCCCGGTACAACTTCCGCTTGATGTTGAGTTGGGTGATCGAGGGCGGTCTCCTCTGACAACACTTGCTGAATTTTACGAAACTCAATGTCCTGCCTGTGGTAAACCCGCACGCCGCGAAACGGATACGCTGGATACCTTTGTATGTTCCTCGTGGTATTTCGACCGATTCACATCGGCGGGAAACGATCAGTTTGCGTTCGATAAAGACGATGTGGACTACTGGATGCCGGTGGATCAGTATGTCGGTGGAATAGAACACGCGATTCTCCATTTACTTTATTCGCGATTCTTCCACCTTGTGTTCCACGACCTGGGGCTGGTTAAGTCTGATGAACCGTTTGAACATTTGCTCACTCAGGGGATGGTTATTAAAGACGGGGCGAAAATGTCCAAGTCGAAAGGCAACGTGATTGATCCTGACGAGATCATTCGTAATTATGGGGCCGACACAGCCCGGTTATTCATTTTGTTTGCCGCCCCTCCCGCAAAAGATCTTGAGTGGAGCAGTCAGGGCGTTGAAGGTTGTTTCCGTTTTTTAAAACGTGTCTGGAGGATTTTTGATGATTTTGCGGATGAGATTAAATCCACCGGTTCCGTTGCCCACGGGTATGAAGCGGACACTAAAGAATTACGCGAATTGAGACGCATAACTCATGTGACGATTCGTCGTGTGACAGATGATATTCAAACCCGTATGCAGTTCAACACTGCTATTTCGGCGATTATGGAATTGGTGAATCATCTTTACACTTTCCGCGATGGGTGGACTTCACAGGAATCCCAAAGCGATGAAGCCAAGGCGGTGGTGAGGGAAAGTTTTGATACTTTGATTTTGCTCCTTTCTCCGTTTGCTCCCCACGTAGCCGAGGAGATGTGGTCGCTTTTAGGTCATAAAACTTCGCTCGTTCAGATTGAATGGCCAATCTATAATGAAAGTTTGACGAAGACAGAGGAACTGTTGATCGTGGTTCAGGTGAATGGTAAGGTGAGGCAACGGATCACGGTCCCAGCGTGCGCCAGTCAGGATGACATCAAGAGCCAAGCTTTGGGTGATCCTAAGATAGAAGAGCAAACGAAAGACAAGGAAGTTAAAAAAGTCATCATGGTTCCCGGCAAACTGGTAAATATTGTGGTGAAATAAAAAGAATGAAAATTTTGCGTTCCGTTTTTTATATTCTGATGCTTGTCCTTCCAATTTCCAGTTGCGGTTACCATCTTGCTGGTTATGGGTCGGCGCTTCCGCCGCACCTCCGCACAATTGCCATCCCTGTATTAGAAAACTCTTCCCCCGAGCCCAATATTCACCGCGATGCTACCGATGCGATCCGCATGGCTTTTATAACGGATGGTCGGCTCAAGGTGGTTGACACGCGAAAGGCCGACTTGATATTGCGTGGAACTTTGACCAACTATCATCTTCGAGCAGTATCTTTTGGTGACAGTGACGCGGCAGAAGAATATGTTGTTCGCTTGGGAGTTGGCATTGAAGCATACGACCAGGTGAAAAAGAAAGTGTTCCTCAAACATGATTTCACCACTCAATCGGATTACCGGGCCGCCTCCGGTGTTATAGATTCTGAAACGGCACGATTTGACGCCCTTAAAGAAGCCTATGATGATCTGGGAGGTCGACTGGTCAGCATCATAATCGAACAATTCTGATTAACTTCCAATGACCCCTGATCAGATTTTTCATGATATTAATGAGGGAACGGTTGCCCCGTTTTATTTTCTTTACGGACTGGAAAGTTTTTACCGTGTGGAGATTGTTCAGGCACTCACCCATCAACTGATCACTGCGGACAACAGAGATTTCAATCTGGAGAATTTCGAAGCCCGGGAAACATCGGCAGGTGACTGGGTGGGAGCGGCCCAAACCCTTTCCTTTATGGGAGGCTCCAAACTGCTAATCGTTCGCAACCTGCATGAAACGACCCTGGGAGATTCCGACCAAAAAACACTTCTTAATTATGTCGCCGACCCGGCACCTGACTCCTGTCTGGTCATAACCGCAGACAAGGTAGACCGGAAGCGAAAACTTTATAAAGCTCTCACCTCTCACAAAGGAGCCGTACCTTGCGAAGCGCCTCAGGAAGCGGGGCTGATTCCCTGGTTGAAACGGCGTGCAAGATCTTTGGGCTATGAATTGCAGGCAGAAGCGGCACGAAAGATGGTGGAGCGGGTTGGAGCCAAACCCGGAATTCTTGCCAAAGAGCTTGAAAAGGTAATCACCTATGCAGGGAAAACCAAAACCGTCACAGGGTCAATGGTGGGGGAACTGGTAGGGGAAATAAAGATGGAAAACGCTTTTGCTCTCACGGAGGCTCTTAAAGAAAAGAAGTCGGAGAAGGCCTTGCGTTTACTGAGAAATCAACTGGACCATGGGGAAGACCCGGTGAAAATACTGGGCCTAATCGCCTGGCAGTTTAGAACATTGTGGGAAGTTAAGCATTATCAGGCTCAAAAGCTGGGAGCCCGAAAAATAGCTGAACAGATGGGGGCAAAGCCATTTCTCGTGGAAAAGGCCATGCAATATACAAAAAACTTCAACCGTGCAACATTGAGAAACGGTATCAAGAGTTTGTTTGAAGCGGACCGGGAACTTAAAACTTCCGGAAAGGATCCTCAGGGGATTCTTGAGTCTCTTCTTTTACGACTCTGTTCAGGCTGAAACAGAAACTTGATGTACTTTTCTAGCGAGGCCAGAAATTTTTCTGGAAGCGGCACGTTTTGGGATTGCTCCCTTACCGGCATTTTTTGAAATAATCCTCGATGCTTCCTTCAGCGCTTTTTGAGCACCCTCTTTGTTTGTCTCATCTACTTCTTCGAGAACAAGCTTAATTGCGTTTTTGATTCGGGTACGTCCTGTCTTGTTTCGTTCGTTTCGTTTTGCGTTTTGACGGTTGCGTTTGAGCGCAGATTTATGGTTAGCCAATGAACTCTCCTGAATTAAAAGGGTCTACACACACATTTAGGGAAACAATACATATACTTTATTTAGGGCGAGTTTGTCAAGGGATAGATAGATTATAAGGACAATACACCCTCTGGAGCCTAAAAAGCCCTCCACCCTACCCTTAAAACTCAAAGGAGTGCCAGTTTAGGTTCAACCATAGAGGCCAAAACCGCTATAAATTATTACTAAAAATTATTAAAAAAAGACCACTTAACTAGTCATGAACCAAAACTTATTCATTTTTCGGGTATTACAGAAGTCTGACTGGATCATCAAAATGCTTATCCTACCTACCGACCAAGGTATTTTATGAGCAGTTTTGATTCCAGGATTTGTTTATTACCATCCGCAAATTTTCGCGCCAGTTTGAAGTGATCTTTTGCTTTGTCTTGCTTGCCTTGTTGATGTTGCATTAAAGCCAAGTTGAAATGAATCTCTCCAGCTGTACTGTCGGCGACACTGGCCTGGGTAAACGCGATCAGGGCATCCATATACTTGCCCTTGTGAAAATATTTAATTCCCCGATCATTATGATTTTTCGCCGAAGGTTCCGCCGCCGATGGCAAAAGCAATGGAACCTCATCCATCTTGTCGCAACTGGCGAGTGCAAACGCGAACAGTAAGACTAAAAATAATCTTTTCATAATCGAGAAATTGATGGGGTAAACGAAGTTAATTAAGGCCATAAAGCGAAGGGTAGCGCAGTGGATCTTTAATGTAGTATTCATGTTGCATGTAGGCGGAGTAAAAATGAATCAATCCTTCTTGAAATGCGGGAAACGGGGTGCGACCACATTGGCCAAGGGCATATCCAAGATAATAAAAATACCTGATAACTCGATTGGGTATCATTGCAGACTGTAGTCCCAGCTATTATAAAGTCACCAAAATAATCCTATATCGTCCAAACTTCAAAGCAATTTTCCACTTATGCCTAAAAAAATTAGCAGGCTTCTCAGAGTTGCCTATTTTTAGGCAGTCTGCTATTCCCGTTTCGCCACGGGAATAACTGTATAATATA
>FUWD012859130.1_pt1 | contig 11745 bp, 12 predicted proteins | sample 1063281 | NCBI WGS metagenome assembly FUWD01 (sample SAMEA79048168, study PRJEB19326) | metagenome | biome: marine
AGCTCAAAGAAGTGTTGCAATTAATAGTTGAACTTAGGGGAGGTCGATAATCGGTTCGCGCAATGTCCTTTCATATGGAAACCGGTTTGACTTCAGGAAAAGACTCTCATAGACTGTCCGTCATGCGGTCTGTCGGAAATCCTTTCCGTCGTCATATGGAATTCGAAGATCTGGATCGGTACGGATACGCGCTTCCTCCGGAGGCGATACGGAAACGGGGTGTTGAACCGCGGGATTCGGCCCGCCTGTTCGTCTACGACACGGCGTCCGACCGGGTGTTCCACGACACGTTCGCGAATCTTTCGACGTATCTGCCGGAGAAGTCGGTCCTGGTCTTAAACGAGACGCGGGTCGTTCCTGCCCGGCTCATCCTGCGGAAGGAGACCGGCGGAAAAATCGAGGTCTTCGTCCTCGCGAACGAAATAGGGGAGCAAAGCGTCGATATCCCCGTGCTCGTGGACCGGAAATGCGTGCCCGGCATGAGGCTTTTGTTTCCGGACGGGAGTTTCTTCGAAGTCGTCTCCCAGGAGGAGAACCGTTTTTTCACGAGACTCCATTCGAGCCGGTCGCTGTCGGAGCTGCTCGAGTCGTACGGCGGGACCCCTCTCCCGCACTATTTGGAAAACGGCGATGAGGAGCGAGACGAGCCGGAACTCAGAAAACGGTATCAGACCGTGTTTGCGCGGACCGGCGCCTCGGTCGCGGCGCCGACCGCGTCGCTTCATTTCACCGACGGGGTCCTTGCGTCACTCGCGGATAAGGGAATTGAAGCCGTAAAAGTCGGACTCGATGTCGGACAGGGAACGTTCGCCCCGCTCCGGCCGGAGCATTTCGATATGGGGACGCTTCACCGCGAACGGATAGATGTTTCCTCGGAGAGCGCGGAGCGTCTCAATCGGGCGAAGCACGGAAGGGAGCCGATCGTCGCTGTCGGAACGACCGCGCTTCGGACGCTCGAATCGGTCGTCACGGACGATGTGAAAAACCCGTTCCGCCCATGTTCCGGAGACACGGACATCTTCATCTATCCGCCGCACCGGTTCCGGTCCGCGGAGATCCTCCTGACGAATTTTCATCTGCCGAAAAGTTCGCTCATGCTGCTCGTCGACGCGTTTCTTGTGGACAAGGGTGCGAAGCGTGGCCTCGTCTCCCTGTATGACGAGGCTGTCCGCGAGGGCTATGCGTTCTATTCCTTCGGCGACTCGATGCTCATCCGATAACGCCCGCCACGTTGACGGAACGGTTTTTTTCGGGTATCTTCATCCGGATACGGGATGGAGGTTCTTTCATACAACACTGAAACAGGGGAGGGGGTATGCATGATGTCATGGATGTGCTGGGAAGAGTCACACAGAGTCACGGGATATTCCGATCGGATCTGAACGAGGTCCTGACGGCAATCCGTCGGGACGGTGACCGGACGGAAGTATCGATATCGGACGCCGAGTGGCTCGGAAGCCTCGAGTCGTTTCCGAATTACGCCGCGTTGTCGGCGCGGAATTACCTTCCGGCAATCCTGATACGGAGATGGACGGATCACGGTCCGGGAGGGAAATCCCGCCCCGGAACGGGCGAGATCTGCACCTTCGATACGGACGTTCCCGAACGGGAGGTCGTGGCATACGTGATGAGCCGTATCTGTCGGAACGAGGCGGAATGGAAGCGACTGTACGTGAAACGGGCCGCGAACGCCTATCGGCAGATCGGCGTGAATCTTACCGAGGCGAAGGTCGGGTATGCGCTGTACGGCATCATGGACACGCTCGGATTGTCGGGTGTCTTCGTTGCCGTCACGAGGGGGTGAAGGACACGGGGGCCGTCGAAACGAAGGTTTCGGCGGTTTTTTTTATCGTCCGCGTATGCTATGCTTCCGGCATGAATCCGAATCCGAATCCCATGAAAACGGTCGTCATCCTCGGTGCGAGCGACAAGGTGGAGCGCTATTCGAACAAGGCGCAGAAACTGCTTATGGAACACGGATACGCCGTCGTTCCCGTGCATCCAACACTCGGGATGACCGAAGGGGTTCCGGTGGTACATTCCCTGCGGGAGGTTCCGCGGAATCCGGATGTCCTCACGGTCTATGTGAGGCTAGAAACGAGTTCGGAACTCGGAGAAGAGATCCTGTTGCTGTTGCCGAAAGCGGTCATCTTCAATCCGGGAACCGAGAATCCGGAATTGGAACGGAAACTCGAGGAAGCCAGAATCCGTGTCGTTCGGGCCTGTACGATTATGCTGTTCTCGACCGGTCGCTTCGAGCGCGTCATGTTTCCGGAACCGTCCGTATGAAGTAATCCGCCTCCTGGATATGTCGAAAAGGACATTCACCCGCCTGTCCGTCGCCGTCGCGATACTGTCAGGACTCATCCCGGCCTTTTTTCTCGTTTCCAGTTCCGGTCGGTCGTTCGGGGTCGTCCGCGCTTCGGCCGGATCGTCGCCATCGATCCCGTCGGAACCGTTTTCCGTGGTTTTTTCCGAGCCGATGCCCGAGGACGCGCCTTATATCCGACCGATCCTTTCTCCGGATATTCCGTTTCGGACCGAATGGAACACCGATCGGAAGCGTCTTTTGATCATTCCCGAGGGGCGATGGGAAACGGGAGGGAGCTACCGGCTCACGGTCGGCGGCACCCGGATCGGAATCATGAAAACGCTGGAGGCGGCCTCGTTTTCCTTCGAGATTCCGGAATATCCCGAAATCGTTTCCGTCACCCCGTCGGACGGCTCGACGGATGTCCTGCTCGATATCGAGGATCCGATCATCGTCCGCTTCGATCGTTCCGTCCGTGATTTTTATGTCGACTTCCGGCTTTCCCCGGAAATGGGCGTCGCGTACGAGAGTGACGGCTTGAGATCAGAGTTTCGTATCCTTCCGAAGGAGGCATCGTTGCCCGGGACGCGGTACGGGCTGTCCGTTTTCGTGAAATGGCGCGGGGAGCCGGATGAAGCCTATCGCGAAACGGGACGAGTGTCGTTCACCACGCTGGCCAAGGAGCCGGACGAATGGTCTTCGGATCTCGCCGAGCGCGTCGTTCAGGCGAAACGCTTCGCGCGGCCGGCCGTCTTGACCGGAAAATATATCGATGTCAACCGATCGAACCAGATCATGACGCTGTTCGAGGACGGCCGACCGGTCGACGCGTACCCGGTTTCGTCCGGTAAGCCGGGCATGGAGACGCCGGCGGGACGATATGAGATCCGAAACAAGGCCGATCGTCCGTGGTCTTCGGCGTACGGACTCTATATGCCGAACTGGATGGCGCTCGTTTCCGACGGAAAGTTCGGCATCCACGAACTGCCTGAGTGGCCCGGCGGGTACAAGGAGGGTGCGGACCATCTCGGTATCCCGGTCTCGCACGGTTGCGTTCGGCTCGGGGTCGGTCCGGCGAAACGTGTCTTCGACTGGGCGGAGATCGGCACGCCGGTCATTGTCCGATGAGTTTGTCCCGTCCTTGACTGATTCGCTTCGCGGCCCCATGATGGCGGTGGAACGTTTCCAACAACCGAAAGCGGGAGGCATCATGAGAATCCGAGTGATCGCACCGACTGATTCCGAGGTATTCGAGACCTACCTCGGCAACATATTCCCGCATGAGTTCGAACGGGAACAGCTTATATTTTCTTGGGAGAATCCGGAATCCATGTCGTATCCGGTCCTGATGATCCCGGACAATCACGAGTGGGGTCCCGGAAGGAGCGATGTGTTCATGTCGACGCGTGTTTCCCTGTCTCTTGCGAGGGAACTGAGGAGACGGCACGAGGTGAACGACCGAGATTTCGCCCGAATCTATCTCGGGGCCAGCCTGGTTGTACGGATCCCCGGACTCAGCGAGATATTCGCCCCGAGAAGCGCGGATGAGATGATGACCGTTTTCGGACGGTATCCCTCTCCGAGCTGTCGGTTCTGCCTGTCATACGCGATCGAGAATCCGTACGATGTCGAAGAACCGTCGATCGTCATGTTCCTTCAGGATTCACAGGGACGGTCGGGAATCAAGGAAGAGCCGGACGAGGATGACGAGCATTTCCTGGCCTGCTATCCGGACGATCCCATCGGGACGTTCATCCGGTTCATTAGGATGGATCCCGAACTGGAAGATCAATCCGACACCTTCGCGTCCGAGTTCTTTTCCGCCCTGGAAGACATCATCGCTCCCGCCTTTTCCGCGAGTTTCAATTAGGTCACGGAGCCGTTCTTTTTCCGAAACCCCGTTCAGGGAGTCATAATGACTCCCTGTTTTTTATCTCGCGTCGCGGACGGCCGATGTTCCCGAGGTTGCCAGTGCGGTCGAATCGTCGTAAAATGGGGACACGATGATGGATGATCGGCCCAGAGCGCCCGAACCGTGTCGTCGTTTCTTATCCGTGAATGACATGTCGAATATGAAAGATCGGAAACCGGAACTGTCGGCGGTGGTGCCGCTCTATAACGAGGAGGGGAACGTGAAGGAACTGCATCGGCGGGTGAAGGAGTCGTTCGAGAAGATCGGCCGTCCGTACGAGATCATCTTCGTCGACGACGGTTCAACCGACGGGACGGTCGCGGATTGTAAGGATCTTTCCCCACTCCGCCTGGTCCGCTTCCGTCGGAACTTCGGTCAGACGGCCGGGTTCGATGCCGGCATCAAGGCGGCCGAGGGGGATATCGTCATCACGATGGACGGGGACCTGCAGAACGACCCGGCCGATTTCCCGCTTCTTCTCGAAAAGATTGACGAGGGATTCGACATCGTTTCGGGATGGCGGCACAAGCGAAAGGATTCCGTGACGAAGAAAATCTTTTCCCGGACCGCGAACCTGCTCCGGACGGTACTCATCAAGGACGGTATCCACGATTCCGGCTGCAGCCTCAAGGCATATCGCCGCGAGTGTTTCGACGGAGTCGACCTGTTCGGCGAGATGCACCGGTTCATGCCGGCCATGCTGCAGCTCGACGGGTTCCGCGTGACGGAAGTGAAGGTCTCACATCATCCGCGCGTGCACGGGGTCACCAAGTACAACTGGAAGCGGGGTATCAAGGGGTTCGTCGACATGATCTTCCTGTGGTTCTGGCGGAAATATTCCTATCGCTCCCTGCACCTGTTCGGCGGGATGGGTATCCTGTCCATAGCGCTCGGTTCGGCGGTGCTCGCCTGGATGTTCGTGGAGAAGGCCTTTTTCAACGCCTCGCTTTCCGAGCGTATCTGGCCGCTGGCAGGGACGCTGCTCATCCTGGTGGGTGTCCAGCTGTTCGTGTTCGGCATTCTGGTCGATATTTCGGTGAAGACCTACTATCGTCAGCGGAACCGGATGAACTATTCGATCCGGGAGATCGTCAATTCATAAGACGCGCAATCATATGAACATCGCGGTAATCGGAACCGGATATGTCGGGTCGGTGACGGGCTCCTGCTTCGCGGAGATGGGCAACACGGTCATATGCGTCGATAAGGACCAGAACAAAATCGCGCAGTTTGAATCGGGGAAGGCGCCGCTTCACGAAAAGGGCCTGGACGAGCTGGTCCTTCGCAATCTGAAAAACAAGACATTATCGTTTACGACCGATTTCGGAGACGCCGTCAGGAAAAGCGATATCGTCTTCATCGCCGTCGGAACGCCGCCGAACGGGGACGGAAGTGCCGACCTGAGTCACGTATTGGGAGTGGCGGCCGACCTCGGACGACACATGGACCACGAGATCATCGTCGTCGACAAATCGACGGTTCCGGTTGGGACCGCCGCGCTCGTCGCGGAAAAGATTTCCGAGCAACTGAAGGCCCGCGGCGAGGATATTCCGTTCCACGTGGTGAGCAACCCGGAATTTCTGGCGCAGGGGACCGCAGTGAAGGATTTCCTGGAACCGAGCCGGATCGTGGTCGGTGCCGACGATCCGAAGGCGATCGAGACGATGCACGAACTGTACGAGCCGTTCATGCGTCGGGAGGGGCGGTTCTTTGCGATGGACGCGAAGACGGCCGAGATCGTGAAATACGCTTCGAACTGTTTTTTGGCGGTCAAGATCTCGGCGGCGAACGAACTGGCCAATATCTGTTCGAAGGCCGGTGCCGACTATGAGAATGTCCGGAAGGCCATGGGTGCGGATCCGCGTATCGGCGAGGCGTTCCTGTACGCGAGTGCCGGTTTTGGCGGCTCCTGTTTTCCGAAGGACGTGAAAGCGCTGGTGAAGACGGCTGCCGATCTCGGATACGATGCCCGGATGCTTCGGCAGACGCTCGATACCAATGACCGGCAGAAATCCGTTTTGTCCGGCATGGTAACGGACGAGTTCGGCGACGACCTGACAGGGAAGACGTTCGGCGTGTGGGGGCTGGCATTCAAGGCCGGTACGGACGACATGCGCGAGTCTCCCGCGATTACGCTCGTCAACGACCTGGTCGGACGGGGAGCGATTGTCCGCGCGCATGATCCGGAAGCCATGAGAATGGCGGCGACGCCGGATTATTTCGGCGACAACCCGTCCATCTCATATTTCGAAGACAAATACGAGGCGCTTTCCGGCGCCGACGCGATGGTCGTCGTCACCGAATGGAAGGAATTCCGTACGCCGGATTTCGACCAGATCAGGAAAGCGTTGAAACAGCCGCTCATATTCGACGGCCGGCTGCTGTACGAGCCTCGGAAGATGAAGGCGCTCGGCTTTGAATATCACTCGATCGGACGATAGTATGAAGGTTCTTTTCCTCAATTACGAATATCCTCCGCTCGGAGGCGGGGCAGGGAACGCCACCGCGTATCTTCTTCGCGAATATGCGGACATGCCGGACCTCACGGTCCACCTGGTCACTTCCGCTATCGGCACGGAGTATTCCCGCGAGACGGTCGGGAAGAACGTTGTCGTCCATCGGATCCCGATCGGAAAGGACCCTGACGACCTGCATCATCAGACGAAAGGGAATCTGCTGTCATATTCGTGGAAGGCGTATGCCTTTTCCCGGAAACTGATCCGGACGGAACGGGGGTTCGATCTCATCCACGCGTTTTTTACCGTCCCGTGCGGGTTCCAGGCGCTCCTATTAGGAACGGAATTCCGACTGCCGTACGTCGTCTCGCTTCGCGGGGCCGATGTTCCGGGGTACAGTGAGCGTTTCACGGCGATATACGCCTTCATTCGGCCCCTCGTCCGACGTATCTGGCGGGGGTCCGTGCGGGTCGTCGCAAACAGTACCGGTCTCCGCGAACTCGCACTCGAAACCGATCCGAAACTCGATATCCCGGTCATACCGAATGGCGTCGATATAACCGAATTCGCCCCGGCATCCGGAAGAAAGGACGATGACGTCGTTCGAGTCCTCGTCGTTTCGCGTCTTACGCCGCGCAAGGGGATCCGCTTCCTGATCCGTGCCCTGTCGTCACTTCCGGAATCCGTCCGACTGATCGTCGCTGGCGACGGGGACGAGCGTCCGGCACTTGAGTCACTCGCATCCGAAGTCGGTGTTTCGGAACGGACGGAGTTTCGCGGACTGATTCCGCACGAAGCGTTGCCGGAAGTCTATCGCGAGTGCGATATCTTTTGCCTGCCGTCGCTCAACGAAGGTATGAGCAATACCGTTCTCGAGGCAATCGCGTCCGGATTGCCGATCGTGGCGACGGTGACCGGCGGGACCGATGAACTCGTGACCGATGGTGAAAACGGCTTCTTCGTGAAAAAGGAGTCGCCGGAAGATCTCGCCGACAAGATCGGGGCGCTCGTGTCTGATTCTGACCTGCGTGCCCGCATGGGCGGGTCGAGTCGTTCCCGTGCCGAAACGATGAGTTGGAATGCCGTCGCGAAGCGGTATGTGGAGGAATATTTTCGCGTGACGGCATAATATGTTCGCAGCGCCCCGGTATGCTGAAAAAAAAGGACCCCAAAAAGAAAGCGTTCCTGGTCTTCAAGATCGTCATGGCGGCCGTATTGATAGCGCTTCTCATACGGAAGGTTGACTGGGCGACGATCGGGGGCGAGATTTCTCGGGCATCCTGGCCTTTTCTGCTGACCGCCGTCATACTGTACGTCGCCGGACTCTTCATGTGCATCGAGCGGTGGTGGCGTGCGGCCCACTACAAGAAATTCTCCATGTCGTTTCGGAATGCGACCGAGTTTTATTTCGCGGGACTGTTCCTGAACAATTTTCTGCCGTCGTTCGTCGGCGGGGACGCGTATCAGAGCTATATTCTTGGCAAGTCGGAAAAACGATACCCCGCTGCGATCTCGACGGTCATGTTCACGCGCTTCATCGGTCTGTGGGCGACGATCATCCTGTATTTCGTTTTCGGTTTTCTCGGGTTCGGCCTGATATTTTCCCGCCCCGTCTTCGCATGGTTCGGCGCGGGGTTGTTCCTGTTCCTGCTTGCGGACATCGCGCTCACCTTTATCTATGCACAGCCGCGGTTCCGGGGCCTGGTCGACCGGCTTCCCGGGAAACTTCGGAAATTTTTCGGCGAGATCGGCGGCTACGCGCACTGGCCGTTCCTGCGTGAGAACTTCATCCTCTCGGCCGTGTTCGCGATCGTCGGCGTGGGTTCGTTCAATCTCATGATCTTTTTCGCGCTCGGCGAGCAGGTGCCGATCCTCCCGTACTTCGCGGTCACCTTCCTGATCAGTCTCGTGTCCAGTCTGCCCGTCTCGATCAATAATATCGGGCTCAAGGAATGGGCCTATTACACGTTCTTCCCGCTCATCGGCATCCGGCCGGAAGCGGCACTCGCCGTCGCGCTTTTGGGACGGTTCATACAGATCCTCGTCAGCCTCGTCGGGGCGCCGTTCTTCCTCAAGGAAAAGAAGGAGTACGGCGACGGGACAGACGTCACGATTTCGGACGGAAATTCCGCCACGGCACGATGAGAAACCTTTCCGACAACCTGCTTTCGGCCTTCCTGTTGCTTCTGCCGGTTCAGACGGTATGGATTCTCCGTGAAGTGATGCTCGGCGGAGAGAAATGGCAGTACGGGACGATTGGAATATACGCGACGGGCATCGCAGCATCCGTCGCGCTTGTCACGTACCTCCGTTCGGTCATTCGTGACCGGCCGTTTCCAAGCATACCGTTTTCCGGTTCCATCGGATCGTTTCTCAGGCGGTATCCGGAAACCGTCGCGCTCGCGGCATTCCTGTCGTGGGCCGGCCTGTCCGTATCCTGGTCCTCCGACCATGCCCTGGCCGCATATTCCTTCGCGAACCTCGCGCTTTCGGTCGGTATCTTTTTCCCCGTGCGGGATGCGGTTCGGAAAAACGGCATCGGGAGCGTGGCGGATATCCTCATATTCTCAGCGCTCGTCCAGGCCGCGATCGGCATTGCGCAATTCTTCCTGCAGGATACCGTTTCCTCGACGATGTTCGGCATGAGCGTACACGAGTCCTGGCGGGCGGGAACATCGGTACTCAAGATCGATGCGGGCCGGTTCCTGCGCGCATACGGTACCTTCGCGCATCCGAACGCGTACGGATTGTTTCTTTCGGTCGGACTGCTTCTCGCCGTACGGAGCGTGATGAACCTTCCGGAAGCCGGCGCGCGAAAACCGAAGGATATCCTGATACTTGCCGGCATACCGGTCCTCGTCCTCGGATCGCTTGTTTCCTTCTCCCGTTCGGCATGGATCGGTTTTGGTCTCGGCTTGTTCGTTCTTACCATCCGGTCCTTTCCGGTTTCCGGAAGAATCGTCGGCACGCGTGTCGCCGCCGCCGTTGCCGCGGTGCTGCTCCCGGTCATCGTTTTTTCGTGGCCTCTCGCGGACATCGTGTCCCCGCGATTTTCGGGGGAGACAATCGCTACGGAGGGTTCGGCGACGGATCGGATGACGACCTATCGCGATGCGCTCGATATCGTACGTGCGCATCCGCTGTCCGGTGCCGGCATGGGGAGCTTGACGGCGGATCTGATACACATGCATCCGGAACGGCCAATCCGGGATATCCAGCCGGCCCACGATGTCCCGCTCATTATCCTTGCCGAACTCGGTATCGTCGGGTTGCTGCTTTCGGGATTCCTTGCCTTCCGATTCTTCCGGTTGCTTGGGCGAAAAAGCGACACTGTCGCGATCGCGATACTTTTTGCGGTGCTTCCGAGCCTGTTACTCGATCACTTTCTCTGGACCTCGACATTCGGACTTCTGTTTTCGGCGACACTTTTCGGCATCGTGGCCGCTTGTCTTTCCGGACAGAACAATAAAACAGATGCCGGTCCGGACCGTTTGCGAGCCGGCGCCGGTCGGTCCGGGCTGTTCGATTCGCGGATTCCGATCATGTGAACGAAAAAAAGAACCCGTACGTTCCGTACGGGTTCGGCATCGGTCTTTCCTGTCACCCGGCTTCCGTCGATCGGCTTCCCTGCCGTACCTGGGCGAGAAGACGTTTTTTCGTCGGTTTGTCCGCGGGTGTACGACGAAGTTTCCAGTCGACCCGTTTTCTTGCGGTGAGATGTTTCTCCGGGATCAGCTCTGGGAGGAGCCCGATATCGTCCGTCGAAATCCCTTCGGAGCTGAAGTTCCGATGAATGGTGGCGACGTGCATCCCTTCGAACAGGATCTCCTCGATTTCCACGATGTAGTTGCGGTATCGGAAATACGAGTGTCTTCCCGATACTTTGACCGGTCGCATGTTTCCCCGTCGGATTTCCACGACCTCCCGTTTTCCGGGGCGATATACCGTCCGTCCGGTCGGGACGATTTCTTCGATCGTGCCGCGCCAGACTTCGCCGACGACACAGCGAATCCGTTTCCCTCGTGCCGGAACGGGAATGCGGAATGTCGGACCGCCGTGTGCAAATCTGTCCTCCCGTTTGTGCGACGCTTCCAGCACGTTCTTCCCTTCGCCGTCTTGTAGGATCGGGATGATCACATCGTCTCCGAGCCAAAGTTCGTCGTCGTGAATCCGTTTCACGGTCTTCTTCTGAGGGGTGGGTTTCATTGGAAACTCCTTTTTCGGGGTTTGGGGAAATGAACTCTTTTTAAACAACCTTCTCTTTTATCCCGTTTCCAGCCGACTGTCAATGTGGGTGGCATTCCATTCCCTGCCATATAAAACGCCTCATCCCGGAAGGGGACGAGGCGTGCGGTGTTTCGGTGGTCAGTACCGCGGATAATACCGGCGCGGTGATGGCATCGGTCGCATCGGCCGCGGAGGATAGTATGACGGCGCTGCCGGTCGTCGCACGTCCGGATAGTAGACTGGAGGAGGCGGTGGAGGCGGTGGCATCCGGTGTCCCCTCGGCGGCGGCGGAATGGGAGCGATCAGCATCGTATCGCATCCGGAAAGGCTCACGGAGGCGATGAGGGCGAAAAGGACCAGAAATCTCTTCATTTCTATTCTCCGTCTGGATTTTGAAAATACGAAATTACCTTCACTTGTTTTTATTATAGATCATAAATGCTGTTTTTGTCAATATTTTCAAGGTGGAGGAAACACGAATGTCATGCTATCATGCCTTCGGTCCGATGAATGAAAAACCATATGACAGGAAAACCGAAAGAGCCGGAAGCGCCCGGGCAGATTCAGATCAAGGCCGACGACGAAGTCCTGAAAGGGCGGTATTCGAATACTGCGAACATCTTTCATACGAAAGAGGAGTTCGTTCTCGATTTCATGAATATCTTTCCGCCGACGGGGACATTGAATGCGAGGGTGATCGTGAGTCCGGGGCACTATAAGCGCATACTCCGGGCGATGGAAGAGAACCTAAAGCGGTACGAGGCCGGCTTCGGCGAGGTGGAGCCGTCGGAAGAGCCGAAAGCGCCTATCGGGTTTCAGGCGGGCTGATGGGTCAACCG
>FUWD013022728.1_pt1 | contig 11738 bp, 5 predicted proteins | sample 1063281 | NCBI WGS metagenome assembly FUWD01 (sample SAMEA79048168, study PRJEB19326) | metagenome | biome: marine
CCAGTACGTACAAAATATTGCTGTAGCGAAAGAACGGCTTAAGGGTCTTGAGCAAGAATCCACCCTGTCCCAAAAACTCACGAATACGTACAACGAACTGACGGCTAAACTTTCTCCGTTGTATAGCCAGTACGTACAAAATATTGCTGTAGCGAAAGAACGTCTTAAGGGTCTTGAGCAGGAAGCCGCATTCTCTCAGAAGCTTGAGAATACTTACACATCTCTTCTGATCGCCGCACGGTCCCTTAGAAACGGTAGAGCACACGACATTGCACAACAAAAGGAGGTAAATAAGGGGTTAGAACAAGCCGCCGCTTTTTCAGCTAAATTGGATAATACTTACAGGCAGCTTCTGAAGACCAACCAGTCATTAAGAGGAGGGATGGCGCAAGACATTGCTAAACTAACTGAGATCAACAAAGGTCTTGAACAGGCAGCTACATTCTCCCATAAACTTGATAATGCTTACACGCAGCTTCGGCGTACAGAACAATCTCTTAGCAGCGGTAGAGCTAGAGATGTTGCCGTTCAGAAGGAGATCAACAGAGGTCTCGAACAGCAAGCAACATATTCAACTCGTCTTGCGAACGAACTTAAAAAGCTGGAAGCACAGAACGCCTCACTACGAAACGGAGAAGCCACCGCAATAGCGCAACTCAAGGTTAAGAACCAGTACCTAGAAAAAGAGGCTTCGTATACAGCAAAGCTTATAGCCGAGAAGTCGCTACTTGCGACTATGTCAGATCAGCTTAACACGGCCTTGCGCCAAGAGAACATTCAAAAACAAACCGAGATCAATCTCGGAGACCGTCTTGCTAAGATCAACGCCGAATACGCTTATGCGACCAACGCTATTACTGGAGCGCTTTGGAAACAAGCTCAGGCTACGTCTGCTACGCTCGCCGGGATGCGCGAAGAGGCGACATACGCCGAGCGGATGAAGAATAAGTACGACGAGCTACGTCGCTCCGTCGACTACCTTGCCTCCGCAGAAGGCAAGAGGCACTCAAATCTCACCACCCAAGAACAACTCCAGAAGCGCCTCAACGATCTCCTGGCCAGATCCACGAGCGAAAACCGCAAGCTCCTCGCGCAAATCACAGTCTTAGAAGCTGAAGAGCGCCGACTTACCGGCACCACACGCGGCCTCACTACTTCCTTCGGCGCGCTCCAGCAGGTCGCTGCAGCCACGCGCGCCACCATGTCCGGCCTGGGAGCGGCGTTCGGCTCCTACACCTCGGCGACGCTGCTGGTATCGCTGGCGACGTTTGCTGTCGTCAGGAACATGAGCGAGATGGTCAAAGTCGGTGCGGAGTTTGAAGATCAGATCACGCGCGTGGCAGCGATTTCAGATAAGTCCGCTAAATCATCTGAATCGTATGCTACTTCTTTGGCGGATCTTAAAGCCAGAGCTATAGAGGTCGCAGCCTCTTCCCGCTTCATGTCGTCAGAAGTCGTTCAGGCCATGAATGAACTGGCGATGTCTGGCATGAACGCCGAACAAATCATTGTCTCAGTAAGAGATGTGATGAACTTAGCAATGATTGGTGCAATCGGCTTCGGCGAAGCGGCAGACATCGCGACTAACATCGTCATGGGCTTTCAGATCAACATAGAGCAGTTGGTTGATGTCGTCGACAAAATGGCGCTTGCCGTAACAAGCTCTAACCAAAACATATCGCAGCTCGGAAATGCCATGAGTTATGCGGCCCCGGTAGCCGCTGCTTTCGGCGTCAATATGGACGCTATCGTCGCATCGACCGAGGTTTTGGCGAACTCAGGTATCAAGGCCAGCCGAGCAGGAACGACTATACGCCGAGTGATTGTCAGCATGTTCACCCCGACCAAGAAAGGGTCGGAAGCGATGCGCATCATGGGTATCGAGGCATCAAAACTTGGGGCTGAGTTTGAAGACCTCGAAATGCTTGAAGGAGGAATCGGCAGCTTAGTTGACGGGGCAGACGGTACAGACGAGTACATTAAAAAGCTGGAGCAGTTCTACTTCGCTACAGCAGGAGCGTCTAAAAACATCGCGGCACTTCGCGATGTGTTTGATATTCGTGCGCTTCCAGGCACGATTCAGCTGATTAAGAGCTTGGACGACGGCACCAAGAGTCTTCAGAACCTGAAAGCAGCATTATCTGGAGCAGGCGGTACTGCTGAAGAGATGATGGTCAAGATGGCCGATACCCTGAAAAATGACTGGCTTGTCGCTAAGGGCGCGTTTGAGGCCATTCAGCAAGCTATTTTCGACCTCACAAAGACTAGACTTGACGACTGGTTAAACTCTCTAGTTTCTCAACTCCAGCTTTTGGCCAACAACAAGGATGCTCTCAGGTCAATCATAGCGGGAGCGGAGAGGCTTGCCAGCACCCTTGGGAGTGTTCTCAAGGTTCTGTTGTTGGTAAAAGCGGCGATGTTGGCCTTTGCTGCCATCAGGATATGGGCGTTCATTACAGCCGGTGCATTAGGATTCATAGCTGGGTTACGTGGGGTGGTTGTGAACACGAACGCGGCGACGGTAGCCCAAGCCGAGATGGCTGTTGCAGGACGTGCGGCCAGCGGAACGCTGATTTCTGGGGCTGTGGCGTCTGGTGCGGCTTGGGGTGCGGCGGCTCGCAACATCACAACGGCTACTGGGGCTACTGCAGCTATGACCGCGGCGACTGGAACTCTAGGAGCTACTATCAGAGCCATCGGCATTGGTGGGCTAATGGCCGGGTTGATTATCCCAGCAGCCGTTATTTATGGTGTTTACAAGCTCATCGACAGCTTTATTGGACTTGGCGACGTATTCGAGTGGCTTACTGGGGCGGCAGTAGATCACACCAAAACTATAGAGGAGATTACAGCTACGTATAACGAACTGACTGCACCAGATACTGGCAAGATGCAGAAGCTGTACCAGGAGCAGGCCGACTATGAACTTAAAATCCTAGAGCTTAAGAAAGACCAAAGCTTGTCTCAGACAGAAATCAACGAGAAAGTGGCTGAGTACGCAGAAATACAAACCAGGATAAATAAGGAGATAAATGCAGGAAACGAGAGCATTAAGAAGTATGCTCAGACTGTTCTTGGGGCGCAGATCGATAGTAAAAGGAATGAGCTTATCGAGATGCAGAAGTTACTTGAGCAGACGACTACCCGTAGAGCGTTGTTAGCCGGAGCCGGGGTAATAGGAGACAACCCTATTACAGGGTTTCTGACGGCTGGAGCGCTTGGAGACGCTACTAAAGCCTCAAAAGCTTACGCCGAAAAAATAAACGTAGTCCGCATGAACATGGAGACGCTGCGGCTAGAGACCGTGGCTCTTCAAGCCGAGCAGGCAAGACTGCTTGGAACGTCTCGTGCGTTTATTGAGTCTCAAGGAATCAAGGACACTAGAATTAAGAGCCATATAGAGGACGTAACCAAAGAGTACGAGAAGCAATATGAGGTACGAGAGAAGATAGCAGGCGAGCTTGACAAGGCTATAAGCGCAAACAACAAAGATGAAATAGCTCGTCTTCAGAATGAGTTAGAAGCACAAACCAAACTCACAGACGCGCTGTCAGGCAGAAAGTCATCTCTAGAAAAATTATTCGAGACGTTGCAGCGGATTGCTAAAGCTTCTGACTCAAGCTCACCTGTCCAGATAGAGACAGCTGAAGAGATGGTTAAGAAGCTGAAGTCAGGATTTGAGCAAACGATCTCGGCTGTAGGTAGAACACAAGACGAGCTTGACGCACTAAACCTGAACGCGACGATTATCCAAGCTGAACGCCTAGAAGAAAAGACCAGAGCCGGGTTCGCAAATCTAGACGCGATGCTCGCTGACATAAAGCTGGCGGAAGAAAATAATCCAGACGCCGTAAAGGCCAAGCTGGAAGCTTTATCGAACATGTATGCTACGGTCGCTGGATACGCCAGTGACCATGCCAAGACAATGGACAGTTACCTCAAGATCGAGGATCTGGCCAGAAAATATGACGAAGCGTCTGCTTCTGCCTACGAGCTATTTGAGCACGCACAAAACCTTGCCGTGCTTAAAGTCGGAAAGGATTGGGGTGTTGAAAAGATAAACCGAGCTTTTTCTGAGCAGCTTGGGACGATCCTTAAGATTGACGAGCAGACAGGGCATCTGACAGAGACATCTAAGCGCGCAGCGACAGAGCTTAAGAACGGCATTCTGCACGAGATGGAGCGTCTCCGTAGCGAGGTTGCAATGCTTAACGAGGGCGGCCTATTGCAGTCTGAGCTACCTCAGATGCAGGTCGTTCTTGGCAGAATACAGGCACTGAGTGACATGCTCGGTGTGTTGGATGGAGACCTCGCCGGTCTAGCCGCCCAGCAGATGCTGGCCAAAGAAAACACCAAAGACGTCAACGAACTCTACTCTGACCAAGCCGAGATCCTTAAACTCCTTGGCGCGAACACAGCCGCCCTAGCCCTGCAGCGTAAAGCCGAAACAAAGGAAGTCACTGGGCTTGCACTCAAACTGAAAGAATTTAAGTTCTTGCTGGAAGACATCAATAAACTTAGTGAGGACGCTTTAGCCGAGCAGTCGCTCGGAACAGAACTTATGGAGTTCTACAACGACCTCGACGTGGCCACGATGGATGTGCTCGGCCCTCGCTTCGTCAACGTCTATGACCCGACCGAGGTCTTGAACTCTACGCAGTCTCTGAAAGATAAAGCTCTGGACGCCATGCGCGGAGTGGGTGACCTTGGCAAGTCTATCGACCAGGAAATGAACACGGCGTTTGATACGCTTGAGCAGAGACTGGCTAGATTGACTGAGCAGTTTAGTAAGGCGATGCGAGAGGTTGTTTCTGGTATTGCAAATGCTGGAGCAACATCTTCATCTGGGGCGAAGGCTACTGCGACAGGGGCCGTAGGTGACTTATTGAACTTCATCGGAGAAGCTGAAGCTCCTGCTGGGTACGGCACTATCTACGGTAGTTACCAGAACAAGTTGAAGAAGCTAGACCCTTCATTTGATCTCACAAATCTGACGGTTGCTGAAGTCATGGCGCTACAGAGGGAGATGAAAAAGTCAGGGTCGGTGTCTACTGCGATGGGTAGATACCAGCTAATGTCCTACACCCTGCCGGAGGCCGTTGCAGCTTCTGGTGTATCTTTGGGTGACAAGTTCGATGCAGCAACGCAAGACCGTTTAGCTGTCTCTAGGCTTGAGTATCGTGGGCTTAATAAGTCAGGGATCACAGATGACCAGTTTGCCAACAACCTGACTATGGAGTGGGCTGCGTTGAAAGACGCAAGTGGAACTGGGCATTATGATGGAGACAAGGCAGGTAATAAGGCGTATGTTGAGTATGCTCCTCTTAAAGTACTTGCCGCAGCTTCTTTAGCAGAAGTACGTGGCGAGTCAGCACAGCCTTCAGCGCAAGCAGAGAAAACCATAGATTCGCAGAAAGCACTCAGCGAAGCTGTAAAAAACACCGCAATCACCATCGACAAAGGCCGCACCTCAATCGAAACCCGTCTCACCCAAGAACAGGTTTGGGAGAAAGCGAGCCAGCGATTGATAGATCTCCAGCAGCAGAAGAATACGCTGATCAAGGACTACGAGAACCTAGTCAATAGCTACTCTGCCGGACAACTTACGGCAGCCGAGTTTGAGGCAAAACGCCAGCCGTTGCTAGAAAACCTGAATAGTGTCACGGCTCAGCTAACCCTGACAGAAACAGCTCTCTATAACCAACAGACTCGGGCTATAGAACAGGGCAAGCTCCTGAACTATACGTACCAAATGTCTGAGGAACGAGTACGCGGGCTTGAGGACAAGTACAACACCGTAGCCTCAGCTACGCGACAGTATAACGTAGCTCAAGCTGAGACCAATGTGCTTGTCAAATCCGGTGCCCTCTCCCTCGGCCAAGCCCAAGCTCGCCTCAACTCTTACCGTACCGAGCTTCTCGAAGCCAGGGGCGGCTTCTCCAGCTTCATGGCTGGACTGTCAGATGACATCTACACGTTCGATGACATGATGAAAGATGTCGGATCCAGCATTCGTGACACCTTGGCAGATGCGTTGGCAAACGGCGAGTTGGATCTTGATAGCTTCTTGACCAGCGTTAAAGAGAAGCTCGCTCAGTTTGCTGTGGATAGCGTGTTTGATGCGATCACGGATGCCTTCACTAAGTCCTTCAGTGGTGGCGGGAGCTTCTTGTCCTTATTGTTTAAGGGAGCGACGAGTGCCGTTTCTGGCGGGGTAGATCCTGTTGACGACTACTTCGGGTTGGCAAAGGGAGGCGCTGTCTCCGCTTCTCTTTCACACGGCGTCTACACAAGCCCGACACTTTTCCCGATGAAATCTTCCGGCTTCAGCGCCTTCGCCTCCGGCGCCGGATTGCTTGGAGAGGCTGGACCTGAAGCCGTGCTTCCCTTGGAGCGAATTGGTGGTAAACTAGGGGTCAATGCTAACGTAGCCTCTGCTCCCGTCAACGTGAACGTCACCGTCAACAATCAAGCCGGATCGGATGTGAAGACTCGCGTCAGTGACGACGGCGAGGGCAATCTGACCATCGACATTGTGCGGGCCACGGTCGCGTCCGACATCCTGGCGGGCGGAAACAAGATCAGCCGCGCGATGGAAACGGCCTATCCGAACGTGAATCGAGGGCGGCGCTGATATGCTGTCTGAAGAGCTTCAACGGCGGTATCAGTCCGAGGTCGATGTCGACTGGCGGCACGTCTACGTGTTCGAGCATCCGCGAGCGCCGACGATCTATGCCATCAATCATCCGTATGAGACCGACGTGATCGGCCATGATGGCAAGACGCGCACGTTCCAGCCGATCCCGATTGAGATGACATTCCCGACCCGAGACGACGGCGGAACCTACGAGTTCAGCCTGACGATCTGCGGGGTCGGATTGGAAGCCAAGAACTTCATCGACAAGGCGTACCAAGACCCTACCAAGCCGATCAAATGCTTCTGGAGTGTGGTGATTCTCGGCTCGCCTACGCCACAGATTGACCCCTGGATCGAACTCGACCTAACTGGGATCTCGCTCTCCATCGAAGGACTGGCCGCTACCGCGACGCGCGTCGACATCCTCAACAAAGCGTTCCCAAAAAACGTCTACCGGCTGTCAAAGTTCCCTGGGTTGCGGAGACAGTGATGGACTGGGACACCCTCATTCGCGATCTGCTCGGCAAACCATTCATCTGGAACGGGCGCGGCCCGGAGGCGTTCGATTGCTGGGGTCTGGTCGCACATGTCCTCGACCGGATCGGCAGACCCTACCCGCGCGGAGACTGGTTCGTGAACCCTGAACACCCTGAGAGCGACTGTGTGCGGATGTTCTTCGATCAGGAGCAGAGCGGACGCTGGCTCAGAACCGACATTCTCTCTCCGGGGGATGTGGTCGCGATGACTCCACATCGGCGCGTGCGGCACGTCGGCATTCAGACTCCACGCGGCATCCTGCACACCACGGCTGAGCACGGCGTGATGCTGGCGACACCGGCCACACTCAGAGCGGTCGGCTATCAGCGGATCGAGGGATACACATGGGTCGGATAATCGTCTTTGACAATCTGCTAGATCCGAACGACAACCGGCAGTTCAATCATACCGGGCCGCTGATCGACTTCCTTCTGGCTCAGTTCCCTGCCGGGTTCGAGGGCGAGCATGTCGTGGTGTTCAACGGCGATAAGCTGCCGGTCGCTGAGTATGACCGCCCGTTGCGCGCTCAGGATTTCGTCGCGATTGTGCAGTTTCCGGGAGGCGTGGTAGCGGCGTGGTATGCCGCGCAATCCCTGTTCGTCAAAGCCCTGGTCAACGTCGCAATCTCGCTCGCTCTGAACTACGCGATCTCGTTTTTCACCGGCAAGACCGCCAGTCCGAGCTACACCAAATCCAGTCTGCCGTCCGCCGATACCGTCTACACCTTTTCCGGCTCGGCTAACTCTGCGCGCATTGGCGAGATCATCCCAGTGGCCTACGGGCGCAATCTGCTATCGCCCGATCTGGCGATGGCCCCGTACACCTATTACTGGGACAACCAGCAATACCTAATCCTGCTCAATTGCCTTGGGCAAGGCGAGTTCTACATCCATGACATCTTCATGGCCGGAAACTCGATCAATGATCTCGGCAGTGATGTCGTCACCGTCGATGTCTATCCTCCAGGACGACACTTAAATCGTTTCGGCCTGATTCAGTCTGAGACCGGACGCTATGAGAACGTCTATACCAGTCCGGCTGTTTCCGATCAGACGCTGGAAGCGCCGCCAATCGACCAAGGTGGCGGTGGCGGATGGTCGGCCTATGCGCGATCCGGGACTGTGACGATCTACGAGGATGACTACGAAGACGGGGACCGTTACGGGTACAAAGGCGGATCGCTATCCGTGGTCGCTGAGTATTACTCAGACCCCGGTTTTAGCGCAGTATTCAATCGTCTTGTCAATGGTCAGCCGGTCTACGTCAACGTCAACGGCTCGACGTATCGCCTGCATAGTCGTCGAGTGCTGTATAACTGGTCGAGTGATTACCCGCTGACCTTCCTCCTGGAAACAACCGGCGCTTACGACCCGCCTGGGTGCACCTACGACCCAGAAGAAGGCAACACATGCTGGAATCTGTGCGCCAACTGGCCGACGGAGATCCGAAACACGGTCGTCAACGTCACCTTTCAGTACACCCCAGAAGAGGAAGAGGAAGAGGGTGGAAAGAAAGTCGGTGACTTCATCGCCGTTCCGATAGGGCACAAGACTACGACGCTGATGTACGACCTGATCTATCCAGGCGGCGTCTACAAGCAAGACCCAGAGACCGGCAACATTCTGTCAGACACTGTACAGACGCGATTCACGGCGACCAATCTAGCGACGGAACAGACCTACGTCCTGCAGGTCACCCACACCTTCGCCACCACCACGCCGCAACGTGTCACGGTCTGGCACACGGTCCCCGAGGGCCGCTACAAGGTCCGCGCCTGCCGACTGTCGACAGAATCCACGAAGTCCTACGATCAGTCGAAGGTGACCTGGGCCGGTCTCAAGTCCGTGCTCGGGAATCCTGAAGGCGGCGAGGTCTACGGGCATGTGACGCTGCTGTCGGTAAAGATCAAGGCCACAGAAGGTCTTGCGAGCAACGCGCACTCGGCGATGACGGTCGACTGCGCGCGCACCCAATTTGCGTATGACACGCACAACCCGGCGGTAGCGTTCGTCGACATCCTCAAGAATCCCTTCTACGGAGCCAATCGACCAGACAGTGAGATCGACTTTGATACCATCGGGCCGCTCACTGACGCCTGGAATGCGGCTGGACGACGCTTTGATGCCGTCTTCGATAATGAGACGACGGTCTGGGATGCGCTCAAGCTGTCGTTGCAGATGCAGTCGGCGATGCCGGTCACGCTCGGTGCCAAGCTGTCAATCGTCGAGGACAAGTCACACGACCTGCCTGAAGTGATCCTTGACACCAGCCAGGTCAAGACCCTGGTGTTGTCCTACTCCTTCGTCGCCACCGACGACTACGACGGCATCGAGGGCAAGTACAAGAACAGCAAGGACAACGCCGACGAGTACGTCTATTGGCCAGCCGATTGCGTCAATCCAGAAGAAATGACGCTCTGGGGCTGCAAGACCAAAGCGGATGCCCTTGAGTTCGTCAAGACGACGTGGAAGAAACGCCGCTATCGTCGACAACTCTTCACGCTGGAATTGGAAGGCGATGGGCACTCCCTGTATCTCGGGCAGTGTATCGGTCTCAAGCATCCATTGGTCGGCGAAGAAGAGGCCACCAGAGCGATCATTTCATCCATCATGGCTGGCTCGGAGTTTGAGACCACGGTTGAGGGATTCATTTACAGAGACGAGGTATTCCAATGAGCTTTGAAATCCATGTCGATTTACTTGTGGCCCTGCACACAACGGTGAAGGAAGCCATCGACGACGGCACGGCAGGCAGTGTGAAGGTCAAGGACGCCTCAGACGTTGTCCTGGCCACGATTCCGCTGTCATATCCATGCGGCACAGTGAACGGCACCACGGCCAGACTGACAATCGTTGGCGGAGTCGACAGCAACCCAACCGGAGGCGGCAATGCGTCGCATGGGTACATCTGCGACAGCACCGGGAAGGAACTCATCAAGCTCCCGGCGGTGGCTGGCACGACCCCCGTGGACGACTGCATTATGCTGGACAGCCTGACCGTGGTGGCTGGCATCCCGCTTGAGATGGTTAGCTGCACGATTGGGTGATTGGTATGGGCGCAATGTTCTATATGCAATTAGCGGCAACCGGCACTGAAGGCGATTCGCCCGCGTATGCGCGGCTGTCGTCGTTCGTGATCGCGGAGTGATCTGAAATGTACGCCTCCGACCCCTATTACAGCTACGTCGAGTTGCTTTTGCCGATGTTTGGGAGTTTTGGCGATCTAAGCAAAAACCGACATCAAATCACGCCTAGCGGAAGTGCGGAAGTCACAACGGCGCAGTCAAAATACTACGGGAGCAGTGGCTACTTTAATCATAGCGATGGATGTTTTTTGATCGGCCCAGCGGCGTTTGATCTTGGGGCAGCGGATTTTTGTATTGAATTCTGGCTTCGTATTCCGTCATTGCCGGCAGCGAATGACTGGCAAGAGATCATCTCAAAGCGTTATAATTTCTCCGTGCGTCATGGATTTACAGTGGTGTTAGATCAGTTAACCGGCATTCCGTTTCTTACCTGGACGTCTGATGGCTCAACCGTAAAGACGTTTTTTATGGGTGGAGCGGCGTTTCCGACCAATACCTGGAAGCATGTTGCGTTTACGCGGTCGGGCGGTACACTGCGTAGATTTATCGACGGCGTTCTCTCCTGGACTGACACCACACAGATCGGAACATCCGCTATCTATCACACGACCAGTGAAGTGTTGTCGATTGGGCGTATCTTGCTGAATGGCTACCTGCAAGACTTGCGAGTGACAAAAGGTGTCCCACGTTATACGGAGAACTTCACCCCACCACGCCGATTGATAGAAACAATGCCGTGGGGGTTTGCGGCGGTAGATGCGAACGCCACTCTCGGGAGCATCAGCGGCACCATTACGAATCGACTCGGGGCAGGCTGTCAACGCAAAGTCTACGCCGTCAGCCGTTCCGATCAGATCGCTGCTTTGTCGGTCATCATCGCGCATACGTTGAGTGACCCGGCGACCGGCGCGTATGAACTGATCGTCCCCAGCGGCGAGGAAGTCACCCGCGTCGTGGTGTCACGAGACTTTGATGACTCCCCGCTCCTGAACGATCTGGTCGACCGCGTGATTCAGACATGAGCCATCCGAGATACGCTCGTCCGCCGTCATACGATGCTGATGCGTCTTGGCAGGGCGCGCAGGAGTACACGCGCCCAGGCGGTGATGCTTATTTCTTTTGGTGGAGTCCGATCGGCACCGTCAAAGCGCGTGTCGGAAAAGAGCCGACCTATGCCACCATCCGCATCCCGCGTGTGCTCGGCACCGTTCAAGCGCGTATCGGTAAACCAAACCGCGCCCGCATCCAAATTCCGCGCGTGCTCGGCACGGTCAGAGCGCAGGTTGTCTCAGATGACAACCCCTGGCTGCGGTACGGATTCCCGCTCCCGACCCAGGACAGCTACAGCTATCAGCCGTCCGAGTCATTGGTGCGCACGCAGATGTTCGACGGCTACACCCGGCAAAGGAGACGCTGGACGGATGGCTTCAGACAAGCGTCCGTGACTCTCGATCTGACGCACGCACAACTGGCCTCATT
>FUWD013022858.1_pt1 | contig 11738 bp, 13 predicted proteins | sample 1063281 | NCBI WGS metagenome assembly FUWD01 (sample SAMEA79048168, study PRJEB19326) | metagenome | biome: marine
CGAACACATCAGGCGCTATATACCTCAATAGATGTTTTAACGGAGCGTGAGGCTATAGCTACAGATCGACGCCAAGATGCGTGGGCCATGTTTTGCCTTGCGTCCCTCGCATTTATCTTGGCATGGGGGTGTTTAGCGTGGGTAAGTCAAAGAGATCCCCTTATTGGCTGGTTTAACCTGAGAACAATTACTGCCTTGGCTTATATATTCTTTTTATTGGGATATGGGCGGATGTTCCTCTCTAGTGAGGTGCCTGAGCCACTAATAGATCGCCTTTTTAATATTAGCTTATGGAGCTTTGTTGCAGCCGCAATTTGGTTTGATGCGCATTTGCTAAGTGAATTTAAAGCAAATCGTTGGTTGGTTTATGCGGTCAAAATGCTCGTCATAATGCTTCCGATTGAATTGCTAACCATTCTCTTTGATCGCATTGATATAGGTGTTCGGCTTAACTTCTTAGTGACGATGCTCGCTACAGTCTTGGTATTTTTTGCTGCCATCTCTACGCGTGCATGGAAGGATGAGGGCGTTAGCAAAGAGCCGACTCAAAGGCCGGCTGTACCAAAGTATGTTTTTGTGGGCTTGTATACCTTGGCTATTCTGATAGTGGTGTTTAATCGATTGGCTATCATGCGCGTGATCCCGCCACCAGAAAACTTACTGGATTACATCTTGCTCTATCCGATGCCGATTAGCTTCTTTATGATGCTGCTATTACACCTTCGCTCGCATCAGCTGAAATTGCAGCATCAAGCAGATTTAAGGGGTTTGGATATCGCAAAGCGAGAGGCTGAGTTTGAAAGAAGCCGACGAATTGAGGATGAACGTTTTATTTCCATGTTGACTCATGAGCTCAAAACCCCCATTAGTGTGGCCAAGATCAATCTGGGGATGTCTGGATTGGAGGGGAAAGAGCGCGAGCGGATTGAGAGGGCGCTTAAAAATATGAATGATGTAGTGGAGCGCTGCCGCATCAGCTCAGCTATTGAGGATGAGCGCCTTAAAATTGAGGTCGAGGCCTTTAGTGTTCGAACGGCCATCGAAGATTTGCTGGGTTTAGTGGCAAATCCGGATCGAGTGAAGCTTTCTGAAGTAAATGATGAAATAGTTCATTCAGACTCTCAATTATTCGGCATCGTTGCATCTAACCTTTTGGATAATGCATTGAAATATTCGCTTCCAAACACAGAGGTTTCTGTTAGTTATATGCAAAAAGCGCATCAAGGCAAACTTGGCTTGAGTGTTTTTGTATCTAATCAAATTACCCTCGATCGAATACCAGACAGCTCGAAAATGTTCACTAAATACTATCGCTCAAGAAGCGCAGAAAGTAAGAGTGGGTCAGGCTTGGGTTTATATCTTTCCTCTGGGATCGCTCAATTATTAGGCGGTTTTCTGACATATCAAGCAACTGACCACATGATGGAGTTTGAATTTTGGCTCCCAGCTTAAACATTGCAATCGTTGAAGACAACGATGAGCTACGCGAATCTATTGCTGACGCCCTACAAGCTGCCCACCATAAGGTGGTGGCACTAGATTGTGCTGAAGCATTGCCTGAAGTAGCTTCATTTCAGGCATTTGATCTCATTATTATTGATATCAATCTGCCTGGAGAGGATGGCTTTTCATTAACTAAGCGCATTAGACAGACACAGTCTGATGTGGGCATCATCATCATGACCGCTCGAAATGAATCACGTGATAAAAAAGAGGGGTATGCGATTGGGGCGGATATTTACATGACCAAACCTCTCGATCTGGATGTACTCATGGCTGCTATTGAGTCGTTGGGTAGAAGGCTTTCTAATCAATCTACCGTCAATTACGAGCTCGTTTTGGATAAGCATCACATGAGCATTAGCAATCATCAGGGGCAGAGTGCGCATCTCACTCCTACCGAGATGAGTTTGTTAATCGGGTTTAGCTTGTCAGCCAACTTACGCCTTGAAAAATGGCAGATTATCGAAATCCTAAAAAAGGATGAAGCTGATGATCCTGCTCGCGCAATGGTGTTAATTATTGTTCGCTTGCGTAAAAAGCTTGAATCTTTGGGAATTGGCGAATCAGCCATCCAGATGATCAGGGGCTGGGGATACCAGCTTTGCTTAGCACTCAAGGTGACCTAACTATAGCTGCTAATTTCTCACGGAATAAACCCTAGTATTTTCTGAAGTAATCTGAAGTATTCGCATTAAATCCCCTGTTAAAAAGTAATTAGTTAATGACAGAACTTGTTTACAAGGGGCCTTCAAATGCGTTTTTATACATGCAGTATTTCTCTCATCGCAACCACAGTTTTAGTGCTAACAGGCTGTGGGGGAGGCGATAGCACTACAAGTGCTGCCCCTACTACGCAGACAGCCAATCTGGTAGGTGGCATTATTGAGCATGTGCCTTATACCTGTGGGGCGCAAAGCGGAAGAACGGGCCGTCTTGGGCAATTTAACTACATAGCGGGTGATTCCTGCGTGTTTACAGTTGGCGCTATGAGTTTTCCTGTTGCCTCCAGCAAAATCGCAAAGGGTTATGTGACCCCTTATGATCTTACAAACTCTAAGGAACAAGCCTGGACGCTCATGGCAATTTTGGACTCCATCTCCTATGGGCGCCCCAGTACAGACTTGTTTGTAATTGTTGATAGCAATCTAGAGCGACGCATTATCTCAGTGGATCTTAGTGCTGGTGATACTGCAGTAACCAGGGCTTTATATACGTTTAATTCCGCTGCAGTAACTGTAAGGCAAGTATCAGTAGCAGCGGCTAAGACACGTTTGGCTAAAACCGTCAATGAAGATAATTCCTTGGTATCACCAATAAGCTTATTGCTAAGTCAAGGAACGACAGTACTAAACGCTCTTCGCCTTCCGGCTTTATCTGGTCAGCCTTGGGTGCCCCCTAGTGGAGGCCTTGGCGAGATTGATCACCCAAATCTGGTGAACTTACGTTTTTATGATGGTAATGGGAATCCGTATATTTACTCCCCCGCAATTACTTTTACGCCTGTTATTTTGAGTTATGAAAATGATGGTACGAATATATACTCCCAATACGTTACACCTAATCAGAATCCTAATAAAATTATTCCTGTGTGGGGTACTTCATATAGCGATATTCCGAGCGACATGGTGGGCGCCCCCCCTATGAACGTTGATGCAATAATGCTAAAAGTCGGGCGTCAACAAAGTACGAATTCGGGATCCGCTTTTAAAAATGCTATGTTTTATGGAAGTACCCCGGCATCTTTACCTATCACGCTTGCTACTCACGGCGCCGATCCTAAGCCTGGTACAAATGCACATTTTCCGCCAAGTCTGAACTTTTCATTTTCTGGGAATCTCGAGTTCATCAGTCCCGATAATCAGCATTGGGTTACTTGTCCAAATCTCGTATTTACTCAAGGAGGAACCACGGCGTCACTATCAGCATGGCTAGATGTACTAAAAGATCTTTCAGACATGACCATTGATGCTGCCGATATAGCTTTATCAGATGGCACAGATGTCGCGGATGATTATAAATTTTTGATGAGTTTAGCCACTACCGCCCTCGATGTAGCTAAGCTTGCATCGGAGAACTGGTGGTTAGTTGGCGTAAATGCACGAACTCAAAGTTCAGGGGTAACTTTGAATGGCCTACCTGGGTTATTTATGACCTGTCAACAGACTGGCTCAGTGTTGTGGCCCCGGCGGCCGTCAGGTAATACAAATTGGCCAGTAGTGATTCAGTCAACTTATGATGATCACACCTTTGATGTTCATGTTGCGCAACCCAATACACAACTTAAGGGGTTTAATAAATAAAGCTTGGGTTATTGAAAGCATATTTAAGAGCCATAGTTGATCTTGATGAAAAATAAATACATCGCATTACTGATGACAGCATCACTCAGCTTATTGTCAGCTTGTGGTGGAGGCTCATCAACAACCGCCAGTACTACTCCTGCTGCAGATTACTCTGCACTCTGGCAGGCGATTATTGATCATCCAGATCAAGCGATGGAAATTGCTCCGACATTCTTTTACGAGCAACCAAGCTGTATGCCAACGCCAGATCCGGTAACAGGGTTAATGCAGGTTTCGGTAACATGTCTTGAGCAAATGTATGAGGCAGCATTTTGTCAATTGAACGCTAAGCAAGGGGTAACACTTTCGTCACCGCAGTGCCAAGCAAACATTGCCTACATCAAAAGTCAAAGTGGTTCGGGCAATTTTGATTTGCTGGCAAAACCGATTCTAAATAATCCACTTGGGGTTACTGGTGTTCTTTTCCAGAAAGTGAACTACTCAACCACAGTGCTATTGCCTGCTGGACCGCAGACCTTTACTGTTTCTGGGGGCTTGATATTACCCCAAGGTATTACCGGGGACAAAGTCAAAGGGGTGATTACCTATTTTCATGCGACGGCCTTTAATAAGTCCAAGGTGGGGTCTAACTTTTCTGAAAATGGAGAGACGCAGCACGTGGCAGAGGTATTTGCATCACAGGGATATATTGTGGTGATCCCCGATTATGTTGGTCAAGGTGATGATTGGCAAAACGTGCATCCTTATGTGCTTTATCCCCAAGTGAGCAATAAGACTGCGGTAGATATGCTCAGCGCCGTAGCGCCAACCATTCGCGCGGCCTATACCGGCCTGCCATCGCAGCTCAAACTATTTTCAGCAGGGTATTCAGAAGGAGGGGCTTATTCAGCTTGGTTCCCTAGCTTTCTTCAGGCCAACCCAAGTACTTTAGATTCCTTATACCTATTTAAACATTCCGTGGGCATGGAGGGTGCATACGCTACCTCAGCCGTCATGAAGGATTACTTATTCGGTAATGTGAGTTTTCTACCGCTAAATAAATACAACATCGAATGGCAAGTATTGCCTAATGTTTCCAAACCCCTGCTCAGCGCAGACGCCTTTTTATCCTATGCCACCTACCAGTTTGGCGGTGATATGAGCTCGGTCTTTAATGCGGATTTTTATAATATGAATTGCCCAATTGGGAACCCTCCGGGGCAAGATCCTCTTTGTAATGCTGTACCGCCAACTTCCTCTACTGGCTCTAATACTCAAGGGACTATAGCGCAAGCTTTTGCACAGCAAAATAAGAGTCCTGCGATAACGGTTCTTTTGAGTGCCTTGAGCAAAACTGCTAATAGTTCTACCTATCCCAGCCTAGCCAACATAATGACTTCTGATCTAAATAGCGTGAATTCACTGGTGAGTTCTACGCTCATTAACTCTGGGCAGGCGACATTAAATACAGTCCTTACTAATGCACAAGTTAATCTCTCTAGCTTTACCAGTAAGCCGGTCAGTATTTTGAGTCTTGATTACGACTCAGTGGTGACTCCGAATAACTACTCTTGGTTATTAGAGACTTACCCAAACCAAATTTATAGTCATTACCTGTTGCCCGCACAAACATTGCAGGTTGTTTCCCCAATGAGTAAGTATCTGCCTAAACCAACCTACGTGAATGTCGATCATCTGCAAGGATTGACCTATGAATTCCTATACGCCTTAAATATCTTTAATCAGTTTTAGATAGGATGGTGCCCATATTGATGGGTGGGGATATTTTCAAAACTCTCAGCTTGGATTTGCGGAAACTTTCTCCGCCAGTAATTCTGGCAGCCTACCTGCTTTTTGCCATATACAATAATGACTTAGCCCCTTAATTGTGGCTTTTTCTTTCCTTAAAAATACTCCCGCTTACCGGTACGCTTACCACCCAAACAATATTTGATTCCAGACATGTGGCTAATGCAGTGGAAGCTATGAATCTCTTATTTCACTAAAAGATCAATAGGGCTTGCTTGCTGCGCAGATACCAGCCAAGTAAAAACCATTCTTGCCTTGTTCGCTTAGTATCTTGACGCCAAGCATCCAGAATTCAGGATCTACATAATCAATTGCTGTTACTTCCTTGTTCTTGCCCAGAATGCGGTGGGTGAGATCTAACAATAGTTCGTATATGGCTTTCAATGCCGCACCTTCATCTGCTTGCTGGCATATTCGCTAAATCCCATCCGTTTCTACTGTTTGAGCCTTTTTCTTTGTGCGCTTCATTATTTATTACTAAGGTTCACAACTTCACAACCTCACAACTTCTGTGGTATAGTGTTATTAAAGGAGGGTAAATGAGAAGAGCGATACCAAAAACACATCAAGCTTTAGATTGGATAGGGAAGGGAATGACCGCAGCTCAAGCCGCTAGGAAGATGGAAATTTCAGAATCTAGCGTCTACGCCGCCTTAAGAAAACAAAGCGAAAGATTCAGGTTGTTGTCCAACGTGTGGTCGCAAATTAAGGAAATAAGATGAAAAAACTCTATTAGCTGTCGCCTCAATCTCCGTAGCTGCATTTGCATACGCGAATACCTCATCTGATTCTTCTGAGTTGTTAAGTCAGCAGTGCAAGATCTCAGCTGAAGCAGTTTCCACATTGAAAGGTTTACGCTACGGCAATACATCTATTCGCAAGGATGTGGCCGGTCTAATTAATTTGAATCTCAAGGTTCAGGAAAATAAAGATGCAGCGCAGATGACCTTAAACCGCATGGTTGATGATCATGTAAATTCAGCATCTGCATTGGAAGCAAAGTATTGCTCTTAATGCTGTGTGAATGGGGTGAATGGGTTTTCCCAATCATCGATAAAGGTGTGTGATGACCCATTCATTTGAATGTCCAGATTGTGGCAACCCAAGGGGGATGCTCGCAGAATGTCGTCAATGCGGCAGTGAGGAGCTTCCCATCCCGCATAGCGACACCATGGTACTGAATTTGAAGTTCGATAGTCCAAGTGCTGAAGAGGCATTGGATCGCTTAACCGTTGCACTGCGCCGTGCATCAGAAGTAGGGATTAAGGCAATGATCTTGATCCATGGGTATGGAGCAAGTGGAGAGGGCGGAAGGATTAAGTGGGCTGTACATGATGCCCTCGAAAATAACTATTTTTCAGATCGGGTCGATGAATACCATTTTGGCGAGCAAACCGCCTTTGGTAGCGAGCCCTATCATGCGCTTTTACGAAGAAGGCCAGGCCTTAAAGCCTATCTTAAGCACTTTAAGGAAGGTAATGCTGGGATGACAGTCCTAATACTGTAATTACTTAGTGGAATTGCTTAGAATGGATCTATAAATTCCTTTAAGTGCTATCAACTAGGAGCGGTAATGACTGCTAAAAAATCAACTATCCACCATGAAGAAGCTCAGATCAACTCTGAGAATTTGATTGGCGACTTCAAGGCGCTCATGGCGGATGCTGAAGATCTTATTAAAGCAACAGCAAGCCATGAGGATGGGCCTCTGAGTGCTATCCGCTCAAAGGCATTGGATACTCTCAATAATGCTAAAGAAAGCCTATCTTCCGTGGAAGCTACTTTGACTGAAAAGGCTAAAGTGGTTGCTGAGGGTGCCGATGAGTTCGTTCATCGCAATCCTTGGGAGGCAGTCGGTGTTGCTGCTGGTCTTGGTCTGTTAATTGGCCTTTTTATTCGTCGTCGCTAGGCACTCATGTCCCAAGAAAATCTTTTATCGTCCCTTAAGAATCTTGTCTCCACTGGAGCGTCAATTGCCCAGACGCGTTTGGAGTTGATTTCTACTGATGTTCAGATTGCACGCGCTAAGTTTCTGAGCCTGCTGGTCATGATCATTTTTACTTTATTTTTCTTGTTTTTGGTTTGGTGATGTTGGCTTTACTTATTGTTATTTACAGCTGGGAGACCGATCGCATCTTGGCATTAAGTTTGCTGACTGCTGGTTTCTTATCCGTGGGAAGTATTTTGGCTCTGGTAGTCTTGCGCTCGCTCAAGACCATGCCTAAATTATTTGAGGCAACGATTACTGAGTTATCCAAAGATCGCCAGGAGCTTGCTAAGCGATGAGTCGAAAGATATCAGAGCTTCTGGCTCGGCAGCAAATGCTTCAGGAGCGCGCAGCGCAAGAGCGCGCTGAGTTTGCCTTGCATTTCGAGCCGATAGAAAAGCCCTTATCTTGGGCTGATAAGGGCATAGATGCCTTTAATTTTGTGAAGGACACCCCTGTGCTCTGGACTAGCGCATTTGCCGTATTGGCCCACTACAAGCCCAAGCTTGCCAGTAAAGTGCTGGCTGTAGGTTGGGGCGCTGTCAAATTGCTCAAAACTGCCAAGAAACTGGTGTAACTCTAGCCCTTAGGCTATTAATACAGTTTTATTGGTAATGCCATTTTGAGTTAGCAGGACGCCGCCATTTAAACCGGCGATTTCTAAAAAAGTTAAGGCTCCGGCTACTTCAAAGCCTGCTTTTTTAAGTAGTTGACTGGCCGCAATGATAGTTCCGCCGGTAGCTAAAACATCATCCAAGATCAAAACTCGTGACCCAGCTGGCAGGGTAGATTGCTGGATCTCCAGAGAATCAGAGCCGTATTCCAGGCCATAAGATTCTCGATGGCTGGCCAGGGGTAGCTTATTCGGTTTTCGGGCTAAGGCTAGCCCCTTATGGGCTTGGTGAGCTAGAGCAGCACCAAAGATAAAGCCACGTGACTCAATCCCTAAAATATGGCTGTAGTCGAACTGCTGGGCCAGTGCCTCTAGTTGTAGTGTAGCTTCCTTAAATGCCGCTGGATTGGCCAAAAGGGGAGAGATATCCCTGAAAAGGATTCCTGGCTTAGGAAAGTCGGGGACTCCGGGTAGATAATCTAATAAATTCATTTTTGACTGATATGAAAACACAATTACTTATTATTACCGCACTAGAGTCTGAGCTTGATAAAAGCGCATTGCCGGCTGGTGTCGAGATTGTGTATTCGGGGGTTGGAAAAATTAATGCAACAGCGGCAAGTATTCGGGCAATTCATGAATTTCAGCCAAAGAAGATAGTGAACTTTGGAACGGTTGGCAAAGTCAACTCTGCATTGCATGGCTTATTAGAAATCGGCAAGGTAATACAGCGCGACATGATGACAGTGCCGCTAGCTCCTCGAGGGCAGACTCCGTTTTGCCCCAAACCTTCTCAATACCTATCCTTGGGTGGCGATCATACATGCGGTACTGGCGATAGCTTTGTAACCGCCCATGATCCTTGGCTCATTTCTCAAGGGGTGGATGTGGTGGATATGGAGCTATTTGCGATTGCCAATATGGCCTATCAATTCAATATTCCCTGGCAGTCGTTTAAGTACGTAACCGACGATGCTAATGCAGACTCTGGCAATGAATGGACTCACCGTGTTAATCATGGTCAAGAACTCTATCTAGAAAAGCTCAAAGAGCTGATGAGTGCTTAGTGAGAGCTAAAGCACAGCCCAATAAATAGTCCAGCAGATGAATGCTCAAAAACCTTGGCTAAAAAACTATCTCGAGGGCGTTCCTCATGAGATTGATTTAGTAGGCCATACATCAATCATTGAGTTAATAGAAGAATCTTTTAGCAAACACCCCGAACGTATTGCAATAGAGTCGATGGGTTACAAAATCAGTTACCGTCAACTGGATATTCTATCTAAGGACTTTGCCGCTTATTTGCAAACTTTAGGCCTTGAACCGGGCGCTCGTATCGGCATCATGTTCCCAAATGTTCCGCAATACTTGATTGCAATGCTGGGCACTCTGCGTGCGGGTTTTGTGGTGGTGAATATTAATCCGCTCTATACCGCTCGTGAACTTGAATATCAATTGCAAGACAGCGGGGCATCCATCTTAGTGATGCTAGAAAACTTTGCGCATGTATACCAAGATCTAGCCAATCAAGGCCTTGTCAAAAAAGTGATTGTGAGTAGCTTGGGCGAGGCTTTGGGTCCGAAGGGCGTCATTGTGAATTTGATTGCTCGCCATATTAAGAAACTCATACCACATTGGAATTTTCCTTACGCTAAATTTAACCAGGCCCTCAAAATCGGCTCTGGACATGGTTTTACTAGGCCGAATATTGCCTTAGACGATATTGCTTTTTTGCAATACACGGGTGGCACCACTGGAGTTTCTAAGGGCGCTATTTTATTACACCGAAATATCTTAGCTAATATCATTCAGATTGAGTCTTGGCTTGAGCCTGCCTTGAAGGATCGACATCAGCAGCTTGTTTTTTATGCGCGCTACCAATGACCCATATTTTTGCGCTCACTGCGTGCGGTTTGCTTGGAATGCGCAAAGGTGGCAAATTGTTGTTGGTGGCCAATCCCCGTGACATTACCGGTTTTATTAAGCTGCTGATGAAGCATCCCGATATCAATATTTTCCCGGGCGTGAATACGCTTTTCCATGCACTGATTCACCATCCTGAATTTAAGAATGTGAGATTACCCAATTTATTGGTAACGATTGGCGGTGGCATGGCCGTACTTAAGAAGACTGCTGATCTTTGGCAAAATCTTACGGGTGTTGTTATTGCGCAAGGTTACGGTCTTTCTGAGACTTCGCCAGTAGTCTGCGTCAATACACCTCTTGTAAAAGAATTTACTGGATCCATTGGTATGCCAGTACCTAGTACAGATGTGGTGATACTGGATGATGATGGAGTGGAAGTTCCCTTTGGTGTTCCAGGTGAGATCTGCATCAAAGGGCCACAAGTGATGGCAGGCTACTGGAATAGGCCTGAAGAGACCGAGCAATTTATTACCCCAGAGGCTTACTTCAAGTCTGGTGATATTGGCACTATGAGCCCCGAGGGTTTTGTGCAGATTGTGGATCGTAAAAAGGACATGATTGTGGTTGCTGGCTTCAAAGTATTTCCTAATGAAATTGAGGAAGTGATTTCACTAATGCCGGGTGTCAGGGAGTGCGCTGTGATTGGATTCCCGCACCGCAAGCTTGGTGAGATTGTGAAGGCTTATATTGTCAAAGATAAGTCTGAACTGACTGAGGCTCAGGTTATTCAGTATTGCAAAGAGCAAATGACGAGTTACAAGCGCCCCAGAAAAATTGCCTTTATAGATGAAATGCCAAAGTCCAATGTTGGCAAAATTCTGCGGCGACACTTGCGTGATTTATAAAATACTACAAATTGGCGGCTAGCTGAGTACGGGTTGTGCTGCCGTATCAAAGTTGAATAGATTGATATTAAACGCGTCATAGCGGTAGTTTTTATCTGTCCAGAAAGTGTCTATATTTCCATAGACTTGCCCAATCAAATCGGCGTTGCCTGAGAAGTTGGGTAAATTTAATATTTCAGATCCCCTAACTTTTCCATCCCCATTGGGGTCAACTAAGTCGATGCCCCAATCCGATGAGATACCGAGTCCAGCACCGACGCTGGCATACATGAGATCTTTCACGCCCGCGCCAAGAAATGCCTTTAGGGTTAAATCAATGCTAGCCTCTAATTCGGGTAAATCTACTAACTGACCACTTGCATTCAGATGCTTGTCGGAAAGATAAAGGCTATCCCAAATAGTAACGTTAGGATCGCTTTTATTAATAATTGCGTAGTTGTCAATTCCGGCTTCAATTCGCGGAATAATTGAAAGGTCAGGAGTAACGGATAGAGGGAAGTCAATAAATTTGGCAGCTGGAATCAGGAAGGCTAATGCTGGAATGGACGCAGCAGCATCCATTAAATCCACCAGTTGAATATCTGAATCGATGTTGCTTAGTGCAGCATCTAGTGAGTCAAAATTTGGCTTAAAGGTGATGAGGTTAGCCGGCTTATTCATTAGCGCATTAACAAAATCCGTTGAATTGCTTAAAAACGTGAGATCCAGTCCAATTTTACCTCCCAGTTCCATCAGTTGTTGCCATCCTGTGGCTGGATCTACTGATGCCGGGG
>FUWD013024052.1_pt1 | contig 11737 bp, 15 predicted proteins | sample 1063281 | NCBI WGS metagenome assembly FUWD01 (sample SAMEA79048168, study PRJEB19326) | metagenome | biome: marine
ATTTAAAAATGATATTGGTATTATGTGTGATGTAGCTTTAGATCCATACACTACTCATGGACATGATGGAATTTTTAGAAATAATGAAATTGAAAATGATGAAACTATCGAGTCTTTAATTAAACAATCATTGCTTCAAGCTGAAATGAAGTGTGATGTTATTGCGCCATCGGATATGATGGATGGTAGAATAGGTCAAATAAGAAGTGCGCTAGATAAGAAAGGTTACAAAAATATTCAAATAGTTTCTTATGCTGTAAAATATGCTTCAAATTTTTATGGACCTTTTAGAGAAGCAGTTGGTTCCAAAAAAAATTAAAGGGTGACAAGAAAACTTATCAAATGGATTTCAAAAATTCATTGGAAGCATTAAGAGAAGTCGCATTAGATATAAAGGAAGGTGCAGATATAGTAATGGTTAAACCAGGAATGCCTTACCTTGATATTATTAAAAACATCAAAGATAATTTTAAAATTCCAATTTTTTCATACCAAGTATCTGGTGAATATTCATTAATACAAAATGGCATTAAAAATAATATTATTAATAAAGATGCTATTATGGAGAGTTTAATATCCCTAAAGCGAGCTGGCTCAAACGCTATAGTAACGTATTTTGCCTTAGAAATTGCCGATCAATTAAAATAATTTTCTAAAATTATTCTAGATTTAGGAAACATTAAGTTATTTGGAATAAAAAATTTATTAACTAATAAATTTCTCGTAAAGCTAAGTGCCAAAACAATCTCTTCATTATTTTTGGTATCAGGAAAATTATTATTTATCAAAAATTTTGGAACTTGATAATTTACATTATCAACTTCTATTTTAATGTTTTTAATATTTTCGACAGTGCTTGAATTTTTAAATTGATTTAAATATGGATCAAAACCCAATTCTTTAAGTAGGTTAAGTTCCCAATAAATATAAAAGTATATCCAATCATTATCATTAAAATTATCCAAGAGTTCCTCTAGTGAAGTAAACAATTTTTTGTAAGGTTGAGACTCTGGTAGTAAAAAATTTAAAATAGAAGATAACGATAATAAAGCTGCGGTTCTTTCTTTGTCATTAAAGAATTTTGGAGAAATTGCTTCAACTAACTCTGTTTTAAAATAACCAATTTTATTTTCTGATTTACTAGAGTGAAATATGTATATCTTGTTAGAGATTTGTAGATAATTTCTTATCTTTCTTGAGTTACCCCCATAAACAATTCCACTAACCTTGCCTCTCTCATTTGTAAAAACATTAATTATATTCGCATTTTCTCTAAATTTAATTTTTGAAAGTAAATATCCCTCATCTTGCCAATTCATAAATATATTTTAAAGTTTTAAATCTAATAATAATTTTTTGGCTGCATTCTGTTGTGCATTTTTCTTTGACGTTCCTTTTGCAAAAAACTTTTTAGAATCCTTAATCTGAACTTCAACATTGAAAATTGGATTATGATGTGGTCCAGATTGTTTCTTAATTGTATAAACTGGAAGTGTTTTGTATTTTTTTAAACTATATTCTTGAAGTTGTGTTTTGGCATCAATTTCAGTTACTGAAGATTTATCCAGATGTTCTTTCCAATTATTTAAAATAAATTTTTCAACAACAGACATTCCTTGATCTAAATAAATTGCTCCTAAAAGTGCTTCTAATCCATCACTTAGAATTTTATCTTCTGATTTGTTAAGTTTTTTATAGGAATTGCCTGTTTGGATAAAATTTCCTAAATCTAATTTTTTTGCAATTTGTAAACATGTTTTTTTATTAACTAAGTTAGCAAACTTTTTATCAATAATGCCCTCTTTCTCGTTTGGATATATCTTTAATAAAGTCTTAGCTAAACTTAGCCCTAGGACTCTATCTCCTAAAAATTCTAATTTTTCATTATTATCTGAATTATTATGACTTTTATGAATCAGGCTTTTCTTTAATAGTTCTTTGTCTTTAAATTTAACTCCAATTAATTGTTCTAATTTATTTAAAGTATCTGTCATTTTAATATCTCAAAAAATCTTTTTAATCGTAAGGATTCATTCCAATTCCAAAATTTAAATATACTTCCTGACATAGTGTCATTTGAAAAAAAAATCATCTTTGCATTTCCTACTAGATTTTCTTTTGATACATATCCAACGCTAGATAAAAATCTGCTATCTTTTGAACAATCTCTATTATCACCTAAAAAAAAATAATGATTTTCTGGAACAATGTATTTATCTGTATTTTTCATAGTTCCTTCTCTGTTATAAACCGCTACGTATTCTGTCCCATTAGGTAAAGTTTCTATAAATCCATTAACTTCTGGCGTGTACGATCCACATCTTATGTAAAATGGATTTTCTACTTTTTTTCTTTGTATTTCTTGATCGTTTAAAAAAATCTTCCCCTCTATAAATTGAATAGTATCTCCAGGCAAACCGATTAACCTTTTTATGTAATCTGTTCTATTATCTACAGGTGTTTTAAAAACAACCAAATCTCCATATTCTGGTTCATCAGAAAGAATTCTTCCTTCAAATATCTGAGGGCTAAAGGGAAATGAATGTTTACTATAACCATAAGTATATTTAGAGACAAATATCCTGTCACCAATTAGTAATGTTGGTTCCATTGATGATGATGGGATATAAAAGGGTTGAAAAAAAAGGGATCTAATTAAAACTGCTATGATTAAAGCGTAAAAAAAGCGTTTTAAGATTATCAACAATAGTATTTATTAATTTTTTTTTCATTTAATTAATCATCACCATAGCGATGGCATATTTTTTTTCATCCGATAATGATAGAAAAATTTTTCTTTTTTTATTTTTTTGTTTACTATTATTTTTGTTTTACCTAGCAGTTCAATATAAGGTTGGCCTTTATCATTATTAAGAATTGAGATCTCATTAAAAGATATACCTTCGGATATACCTGTGCCAAGAGCTTTTGAGAAAGCTTCTTTAGCTGCAAATCTCTTTGCGTAATATGAGTCTAATTTTGTTTTGAGTTTCTAATTTCTTTATTTGAAAATATCTTGTTAATAAATTTTTTATTCTTAATACTTTTTTTAATTCTAGTAATATCTACAATATCAGTTCCTACACCATAAATTTTGTTCATTATTTAATAATTTTTTTAAATTCTTAATTACGTTTTTAAGACCATAAAAAATTGATTCACCAACAAGAAAATGGCCAATATTAAATTCTTCTATAAATCTAATTTTTTTAATGATTTTGGCAGATTGATAAGTTAATCCATGTCCTGCATGAACTTCAATACCTTGTGTTGATGCCAATTTTGCAGCTGCTTGTATTCTATCGTACTCACTTTTGTAAGTTTTTTTTTATTGATCAAATTACAAATTTTTCCAGTATGGAACTCAACGCAATGAACACCAAGTTTTTTGGAAAGCAAAACATCTTTGAGATTTGGTTCAATAAATAAACTTACTCTGGATCCATTTTTTTTCAATTTTTGAATAACCTCTTTTAAAAAATTTATTCTATAATTTAAATTCAATCCACCTTCGGTTGTAATTTCTTTTCTTTTTCAGGTACTATACAAACAAATTTGGGTTTGTTTTTTAAAGCTATACTTAACATTTCTTTTGTAGCTGCGATTTCTAAATTTAATGGAATTTTAATTTTTGATTTTATTATTTTAGATCTTCGTCTCTAATATGACGTCTATCTTCTCTTAAATGTATTGTTACCGAATGAGCACCAGATTTTTCTGCTATTATCGCAGCTTGTAATGGGCTCGGGTAATTTTCTCCTCTTGCATTACGAACAGTAGCTACATGATCAATATTAACGCCTAGTCTTATATTGCTCATTTTAATTCTCTGCTACCAGGTTTAACTGCAGGTATAGAATTTAGCTCTTTTGGTAAATTATCTTTTGTGTAAGTGGGTATATTGATTTCAATTTGAGAAATGATTTTTTTATCTAATTGAGATTTCCCATTTGAACGGTCTATCAAGCACGCATATGCAACCACTTCGGCTTCTGCATTTTTGACTAATGATGAACATTCAAGACTGGATTTACCTGTGGTAATAACATCTTCTACAATTAAAATTTTTTGATTTTTTTTAATTTGAAAATCTCTTCTTAATTCAAATTTACCATTTACTCTCTCTGAAAAAATAGTTTCTTTTTTTAAAAGTCTCCCTATTTCATAGCCAATCACTATGCCACCCATTGCTGGGGAGAGAATTAAATCAATGTGTTTAATTTCATTATTAATTTTATCAGCTAATGATTTACAAAATTCAGCAGATTTAAAAGGCTTGCTTAAAAGTTGGGCGCATTGAACATATTGAGAACTATGTAATCCAGAAGATAAAATAAAATGTCCTTCGAGCAAGGCATTAGTTTCTTTTAAAATTTTTAAAGAATCGTTGTATGAAAGCATTTTTTTTCTGTTTATGTCTTATTATTCTAAATGTTAAGTTTTTTTGCTTAATTTGACTTATCAAGTTTGTAAAGTTTTTTAAATCATTTATTTGTATATCAAAAGAAAACTGCAGGTGACTAGTTACTCTTTTTAAAAGTTCAACATTTAAAATGTTGCATCCATTAAGACCTATTAAGGTGCTTATCTCACCAAGCATCCCCGGTTGGTCTGGTAAGTCAATTACTAGTGTGCTGGTATATTGTTTCTCTTTCTTACTTATTGTCTGTTCTGATTTATCTTGCCAATATCTACGAATAGCTGCTCTAGCCTTTCCTGTAGCTGCAGATGATATCCAATGCATAGATGGTGAAACATTCTTAGAGATTATAATATCAACTGTATCACCGTTTCTTAGTTTTGATTGTAATGCAGCTTCTTGTCCATTCACTTTGCACCCAATAGCCGTGTTACCAATACTTGTGTGCACGGCATAAGCAAAATCAATTGGCGTAGCGTTTTTGGGAAGTTTAATGACGGCACCTTTAGGGGTGAAACAGAAAACATTTTCTTGAAACATTTGAAGCTTTGTAAATTCATAATAATGTTCTGGACTATTTCCTGTTTCGATAATTTCAACCAAATCTCTAAGCCAGTCATACTCTTTCCAAGAAAGATCTGAGAATTTTTCTGATGATTTATATTTCCAATGAGACGCAATGCCTCTTTCTGCAAAATCATGCATTTGGGCAGTTCTAATCTGAACTTCAATTCGTTGTTTTTTGGTCCAATTATAGCTGTATGTATGGATTGGTATTTATTGATTTTTGGTGTGGATATGTAATCTTTAAATCTAAATGGAATTGCTGCATACCTGCTATGGAATATTCCTAATGTCTTATAACATTCTGAAATATTTTCTACGATAACTCTAAATCCAATAATATCGGTTAAATGTTCTAAGGAAATTTTTTTATTCTGCATTTTTCTCCAAATAGAAAAGGCAGTTTTTTCTCTTCCTGCAAAAGTAGCTTTTACGCCGTTTTCCTTTAATAAAGAAATTAATTCTTCTGCTATGTCTCTAAAATTATCTTCTCTATTATTTTTTATAAATTTTAATCTCTCAATAATTAAATTTCTAGCTTGTGGATTGAGTACTGAAAAAGATAAATCTTCTAATTCATCCCTAATCGAGTTCATGCCCATACGATCTGCCAATGGCGCATAAATTTCCATTGTTTCTTTTGCTATACGCAATTTTTTTTCCTCAGATCGTATTGCATTTAAAGTTCGCATATTATGTAAACGATCCGCTATTTTGACTAATAAAACTCTAATATCTTTAGATGTAGCTAGAATTAATTTTCTAAAATTTTCAGCTCTTGAATTTTGTACAGCTTTTTCTTCTAGGGCAGATATCTTTGTAACGCCATCAACTAAATCAGCAACTTCTTTACCAAATTCTTTAAGCACAACATCATATGTTGCATGAGTATCCTCAATAGTATCATGTAACAAACCTGTAATTATTGTTGCGCTATCTAATTTTAATTCAGTAAGTATATCTGCAACTGCTATTGGATGAACGATATAAGGTGCACCAGATACTCTTTTTTGATCTTTATGAGCGTCTAATGCAAAGTTAAATGCTTTTGTTAAAATTTCAGGATTTGAAAATTTATTATAGGACTGAATTTTTGTAAGTAGTTGATCACTGTTAATCATTCTTAAATTATAACACTATCTTTAATTCTTGTAATCTCATTCCTTAATTTAAAGCTTAATTTTTTAATAAAAAAATCTATCTTTTTATTATAAACGGGATGAAGCCAATCAGGGCATATTTCTTGCAAAGGCAATAGAACAAAATTTCGCAAATGTGCTCTTGGATGAGGTATTGATACTTCTTTTAAATTTAGCATTTGTCCCTTGTAATCAATTAGATCAATATCACAAGTTCTTGGACTATTTTTAATTCCTTTAACTCTATTAAGTTTTTTTCCAATTAATTTAAATTTTTTGATTAAAGATTGTGGTTCAATTTGTGTATCGATTTCTAAACACAAATTTAAAAATTTTGGATTCTTTTCATTTGGATAGGAAGGAGTTTCATAAATATGAGATTTTTTTTTTATCTTAATTTTTTCAATTTGAATTAATTCTATTGTTTTATGAATATTAAATAATCTATCACCATTTCTTGAATTTAAATTAGAACCAATATTTATGTAAATCATTTTTTTGAATTACTTAAAACTCTTCTTTGTTCTCTATTCCAATCTCTTTTCTTTTTGACCTGTCTCTTGTCATATAATTTTTTTCCCTTTGCTACTGCAATTTGAACTTTGGCTTTTCCTTTTAAAAAATATAATTTTGTAGGAACTAATGTAAGACCATCTTGGTTCATTCTTCCAATCAATTTGTTGATTTCTTTTCTTTTTAGTAAAAGCTTTCTATCGTCTTTTGGGTCATGATTATTGTAACTAGATTGTTTATACAAAGGTATGTGAGAATTGATTAAAAATATCTCACCATTTTTATCTACAGCGTATGAGTCTGCTATACTAGCCTTCCCTTCTCTTAAAGATTTAACTTCTGAACCTTTCAAAGCAATTCCAGCCTCTAATAGCTCATGAAAAAAATAATTAAAACTTGCTTTCCGATTTAGACAAATAATTTTTTGTCCAGGAGAAGTTTTTTGTTTCATTAAATTAATTTTGCGTGCTGTAGTGCTTTTTTGACTTCTTCTTTTGTAGATTCTTTAATTTTTACTAATGGTAATCTGACATCATCTGGAGATAAATTTAATAATGATGCGGCATACTTAACTGGTGAAGGATTGCTCTCGATAAATAAAGCTTTGTTTAAAGGCATAAGTAAATTATTGATAGTTTCTGCCTTACTTAGAGAGTCTGCTGAACCAGATAAAGATAGTTCTTGAAGTTCTGAACACAGTTTAGCGGCAATATTTGCAGTTACGCTTATACAGCCTTTCCCTCCTCTTTTGTTAAATTCTAAAGCATTTCCATCTTCACCAGTCAACATAATGAAATCTTTACCCATTGCTTTAAGTTGTTGATCAGCTCTGTTTAAATCACCTGTTGCATCTTTTACGCCAACAATATTTTTTAATTCAAAAAGCCTAGTCATTGTTTCTACGCTCATATCAATTACAGATCTTGAAGGAATATTATAAATAATAATTGGTATACCAACGTTATCATTAATTTTTTTATAATGTTGATACAAACCTTCTTGAGTTGGTTTGTTGTAATACGGTGTCACGATTAAAAGAGCATCTGCTCCAGCTTTATCTGCAAATTTTGATAGTTCAATTGCTTCTGCAGTTGAATTTGATCCAGTGCCAGCAATTACAGGTATTTTTCCTTTACATTCCTTAATTGATAAATTTATAATTTTTTTATGTTCATCGTGAGATAAAGTTGGTGATTCACCAGTCGTTCCACCAGGAACAATTCCATGTGTTCCATTTTTAAGATGATAATGAATTAGATCAATATAGTTTTTTTCATCTAATTTATCATTTTTGAATGGGGTTATAAGAGCTACAATTGATCCTTTAAACATATAATAAAATAATATAATTAATTTTTTAACCTTTTATACAATATGCATTATCAAAAGAATAGTCTACTACTACCATTTATTGTTTTAATACTGCTCTTTTCAATCAATAATGTTTATTCAAGTAAACATGAATTTATATTTCCAAAGAAAAAATTAGATACAATTAATTCACCAAAAGAAAATTTACGTGAAAAAAAATCAGACCTTATTAAAACTACTAAAATAGACGAGAAATCGAATGATAGTTTTAATTTCAATATACCTCCTAAAAAACCATCTTTAAATAAAACAATTACTTTGCAAAATATAGAACCTGTTAAATCTAAAGAAATTAGTGAAAATAAAGAAATTAAGAATGTTGAAACCAGTACACAAAATAAAGTTGTAGAAGTTGTAAAGTCAGAAAATACATTTTTACTACCTGTAAAAAAACCATTAAGTTTTATTCCTTCAAACTCTAAGATAGCGAGTAAATCTGAAATTCTTGATGAAAAAGATTTTTCTAATGCAAAAGAAATTTTTAATTTAATCAAAAAAGGTAAATGGAATAATGCAATTTCTTTAACTGAAAAGGTAAAAAATAAAGAGTTTAAGAATTTAGTTACATGGTTGTATCTGTTAGAGTCTGGCAACCAAGCAACTTTTAATGACTATCAAAATTTTATTTCAAGAAATTCAGATTATCCAAGAATTGGAAGGTTAAAGTATTTAGCAGAACATAAAATTATAATTAAAAATTCGAGTCCTCGAGTTATCATCAATTGGTTTAACGAAAATGAACCATTAAGCGGTATGGGAAAAATAAAACTTGGAGAGGCTTATCTTGAGCTTGGTAATACCGAGCTAGCAGTAAATTACATCAAAGATGGTTGGATAAATGCTGATTTATCTTCAAACGATCTAAAATATTATAAAAATAAATTTAATAAGTTTTTAACTACAAAAGATCATCTCTCTCGAGCTGATTATCTTGCTTGGGACAATCAATATTGGGATTTAAAGAGAATGCTTGTTTATCTACCTAAAAAGGAACGAGCTCTCTACAATGCTAGATTTATTCTTATGACCAATTCTTATGGCGTAGATAAAGCGATATCAGATGTTCCAGAAGATTTAATTAATGACTTAGGACTAGAATATAATCGTCTGGCTTGGCGAACACGAAGGAATAGATTGGAAGGCTCACTTGAAATATTAAGAAAATTTCATGGAGAAGAAACTTTAGTGTATCCAGAAAAGTGGTGGAATCTTAGAGAAAACATAACCAGAGATTTAATTTACGAAAAGAAATATTCTGATGCCTATGAAGTTGCTAGCAATCATCATTTACAAAGTGGAGCTGATTATGCAGATGCTGAATGGATTTCAGGATGGCTTAGCGTAAGTTTTCTAAACAAACCAGATGTTGCTATCAAGCATTTTGAAAATTTTTATAATAATGTCAGCTATCCGATCAGTTCATCACGAGGTGCTTATTGGTTAGCTTATGCATATGAAAAAGCTGGTAATAAAGACAAGTCTACCTTTTATTATAAAGCTGCTGCTAAATTTACAAATACTTATTATGGGCAGCTAGCATTTATCAAAATTAATGCTGGAGATGAATTTAAATTAAATGAAGAATTCAAAGTAAAAGAAAATTACGAAAAAGAATTTAATAAAAATAAACTAATCAATTTAGTTAAATTGTTGTTTGAATTGGATAAAACAGAGTTTAGTAAAGATATAATTAAACATCTTGCTACTTTAAATGTTGAAAGTGGTAGTGAAGTATTAGCTGCAAAACTTGCTACAGATGTTGGTAGATATGATTATGCAATACAAATTGCAAAAGATGCCTCTTATGAAAAAAGATATATACATACCTATAATTATCCAACAATTAATATACCTGAAATAATTAATAATAAGGTAATGCCCCCTCCTCATTTAGTTCACGCAATCATAAGACAGGAGAGTGAGTTTGATGCAAGAGCGAATAGTTACGTGGGTGCACAAGGACTAATGCAAATTATGCCTAATACTGCAAAGATTGTTGCGAAGAGTTTGAACACGACTTACAGCAAGAGCCTTCTAACTAATGATCCAGATTATAATATAAAACTAGGAACTTATTATTTTAATGGACTGCTTGAAGATTACGATGGTGTTTTTCCTTATGCTATAGGAGCGTATAATGCTGGTCCAAATAGAATTAAGTCTTGGATAAAAAGATATGGAGATCCTAATAGAGGTGAAATAAATTTTGTGGACTGGATAGAATTGATTAGATTTAGAGAGACTAGAAATTATGTGCAGAGAGTGATGGAAAATATTAACGTATACAAAATAGTATTAAATAATTCTCCAAATAATTTAGATAGTTTTTTTAGAAAATAAGTGGCGGAAGCGAAGAGATTCGAACTCTTGGTACATATTGCTACGTACGACGAGTTAGCAACCCGTTGGTTTAAACCAGCTCACCCACGCTTCCTTATCCACTTGCTATCATGAAAGAAAAATCTGGGTAAATTAATCTTCCGTTTAATTAATATAACAGACAAGAATAAATTTTCGAGTCTTAATATTTTTCAATTAAATTTTATAAAAAATGATACATAGACTCAGAATAAGGTATGAAAGCTGATTATCTAAAAGGATCTGTATTAACTGTTGTTGCTTCTTTGTGGTGGGGCGTTCTTGGCGTTTTTTATTTTAAAAGCCTATCTTTTGTAAATCCAATAGAATTAGTAGTTCATAGAACTATCTGGACAGCACTTTTGTTAATAATAACAACATTTTTCTTATCTAAATGGAACATCTTTTTTAAAATTATAAATAATAAAAAATTACTTTTTCTGCTGCTCGTTTCAGGTTTTTTAGTGATGACAAATTGGCTTACCTGGCTTTATGCAATATCAGTTGATAGACTAATCGATGCTAGTTTAGGGTACTATATTTTTCCTATTTTAAGTGTTTTCTTCGGAGTTATTTTTTTAAAAGTAAAAATAATAATAGAAATAAAATCTTATCTGTACTTTTAGTTTTTTTTTCTAATTATTTATTTAATTATTCATTATCAAACTTTGCCTTGGATTGGATTAACGGTCGCTATTACCTTTAGTCTTTATGGCTTAATTAGAAAAAAAATAAATGTTGATACTGATATAGGTCTATTAATTGAAACACTTCTTCTTTCACCATTTGCGATAGTAGTATTTTATTATCTTGTAGAACAAAATTTAAATATTTTTTCTTTTCAAAACATTAGCATATCTTTTCTGCTGTTATGGGCAGGTCCAATGACTTTAATACCTCTTTATTTGTACTCTAGGGGTTTTCAATTAGTGGGTATTGGAGCGGCTAGCATGATTTTCTTTTTAACGCCAACAGCTCAGTTTATATTAGGTATTTTTTACTATGGTGAGACATTAGATATTCACAAATTAATAAGCTTTATTGTTATATGGATAGCTGTGAGCATCTACATTAACGAACTTCGAAAAGAGTAACTACGTCGTTACATCCTTTATTTTTTTAAACTCAAATAATTAAAATTATTATTATTTTTTGAAAATTTAATTATTAATAATGGAACTAAAAGTGCAAAAATAAATGACCAAAACAGTAACGCTGTAGAGAACCAAGTGGGAAAATATTCTATATCAATTAGATTTCCCACAACTAAACTTTTTTGAAAAGATTGATCAGGAAAAAATGCCAAACCAAAAATGAGTCCCATTACAATTGATCTAAATGTAATTTTGCTTGAAAGTTTTTTTTGAATACA
>FUWD013232660.1_pt1 | contig 11734 bp, 22 predicted proteins | sample 1063281 | NCBI WGS metagenome assembly FUWD01 (sample SAMEA79048168, study PRJEB19326) | metagenome | biome: marine
CCTGTTATGTTTCAATCACAGAAACTTATTTTGATAATATCACATTTACTTTTGATTTAGATGGATCACAAACAGAATATTTTTATGATAATGATACAAGATTTATTAACAAAAGTTTTGTAGATGGAAATTGGAGTTATAATGTAACTGTTTGGACAACAACAGGAGTAAGCAATACAACAGCAACAAGAAATATATCAATTGATACAACTCCTCATATTCAATTTGAAGATCCAACTCTTGCAGATTATTCAAACATAACTAATCCTTACATCCCTGTTAATGTTTCAATCACAGAAACTTATTTTGATAATATCACATTTACTTTTGATTTAGATGGATCACAAACAGAATATTTTTATGATAATGATACAAGATTTATTAACAAAAGTTTTGTAGATGGAAATTGGAGTTATAATGTAACTGTTTGGACAACAACAGGAGTAAGCAATACAACAGCAACAAGAAATATATCAATTGATACAACTCCTCATATTCAATTTGAAGATCCAACTCTTGCAGATTATTCAAACATAACTAATCCTTACATCCCTGTTAATGTTTCAATCACAGAAACTTATTTTGATAATCTCACTTTCAATTTTTGGTTAGATGGTGCTGTTACAGATTATAATTGGAATGATGATACAAGATTTTTGAATGATAGTACATTTACAGAGGGTACATGGGAGTATAATGTTACAGTTTGGACTACAACAGGCCAATCAAATACAACTGCAACAAGAAATATTACTATTGATACAACTTATCCAAATGTGAGTGCATCAAACCTTACAGATATTATTACAACATCATTACCAACAAATTCAACATGGATTTATACAAGTGCAGATACAAACATTCATCTTTGTTATTATAACACATCTGAAAGTGCAGTTTATAATATCACAACATGTAATGTAACAATCACAGATCTTGCATGGGCAACAGGAGGAAATAAAACAATTCAATTCTGTGCCAATGATACTTTTGGTTTGGAAACATGCAACACAGAATATATTTGGGTTTATTCAATAACTGAAACAAGTGCTGATAATCCTGATCCTGTTGGAGAGGGAGGAACTGCAACATTTAACTTTACAATTGGCCTTGCAGATATTCCAATAACAACTGCAACTCTAATGATCAATAGTACGATTTATTCTCCAACTACAACAACAGCAGGAACTGATGGATATTATTTTGAAACCTCTTTTGTAATTCCTGATACATGGGGAAACACAACAGGTTATCCAATGGATTGGAATTGGAATTATACAATTACAGATGTAACAACAAATGAAACAACAGATACAGAAAATATTACAATTTATGAATTAGCAATTGATGATTGTTCAACTTATACACAAAATATTTTGAATTTAAGTTTAAGAGATGAAGAGGGAAACTCTGTGATTGATACAGATGTTTATAATTCATCAGTTGAAGTTGAAATTGTTATGACATCAACAGTTGATCCAAGCATCAGTATTGAATATAGTGTTACTTTTACAAATGAAAGTAATCCACAACTTTGCATGCCTTTTAATTTATTAAATAATACAAACTACACAGCAGATATTACTGTTGGTTTTGATAGTTCAGATCATGTTTGGGAGTTTTGGCATTTAGATGATGGTATTATTTCTATTGCAGGAGATTTTGATGATCAAACAGATACAAATGTAAATCTTATGGATCTCTTAACCACAGACAGTACATCATTTTTATTCAATTACTTTGATTTAGATGGACAAGCAGTTGATGGATCTCTTGTGCATGTGTTCAGAAAATTTATTGGAGATGGAGAATATTTAGAAGTTGAAAGATCACAAGCAGATGAAAATGGAGATACAATTGTTCATCTTGTTGAAGAAGATGTAATTTATTACTTTGAAATTTCTCTTGCAGGTGTAGTACTTTATACTTCATCAGATTATACTGCTTTATGCCAAGCAGTACCTTGTACAATTAATCTTGAAGAGGGTGGAGAAAGTGCAGAATTTGATACAGATTATGATCTTATTGAGGGAGGAGGATATTCAATAACTGATGATGTTAGTACAAGGATTGTGAGTTTAAGTTATGAATTAGAAGATCCTGCAACAATTAATTTTACTTTATATAGATATGAAAGTGATGGATCTTATATACAAATTAATACATCAGAAGATACAGATACAAGTGGAATTTTAACTTTATATGTACCTCAAAGTGCAGGCAATATTTCATTCTTTGCAAGTGTTGTAAAAGATGATCAATTTATTAATTCAGAATGGATTGATTTTTCAGGACAAGCAGTTGATTACTTTGGAACTGTTTTATCAATCTTTTTGGGAGGGGTATTAATCTTAACTTTGGGATTGATGGCAGTATCAACAGGTGCAGGAGTTTTGATTTGGGTGATGGTTGGAGTTGTTGTATCAGGTGCATTTGGATTGTTTGCAACAAAATTAAGTACAGGAGTTAGTGTTGTGGTTTATTTGATTTGTGCAGGAGGATTATTACTTTGGAAGATCACAGGAGGTAGAAAATAAATGGCAAACGACTATAAAACATTATTATTTGGATTAGTATTATTTGTTTTATTTTCCTCTTTAATATTAGCAGTTGCAATTGATTTTGGTGCAGAGTATGATCATGAGGCATCAGAAATTGGTGGAGGATCACTTAATCTTACTTTATTCCAAGAAGATGCAGAGGGAGTTGAAAGTGATGCACAAGGATACAGATCAAGATTTGAAAGTGGAGATGTAGATGATGTTGATGATCCATCAGGTTTATTTTCAGTTATAACTGATATGGTTTCAATGATCACAACTCCTTTTTCATTATTATCAAGAGTATTAATTAATCTTTTACATCTCCCATCAATCTTTATAAATGTGGTTTTGGGATTGTTATCAATCAGTGTATTTTTAGCAATTTGGAAAATCATGAGGGCAGGTGCTTAAAGTGGCATGGATTTCACCCACAACTATTAATTCTTCGGCAGGGATAGGTACAACTTTTGAATTTCTAAACACAGTAACTATTGGTTGGTTTGGAAGAATGTTGATGATCTCAATATTTGTAATCTTTTTTTCAGGATATTTGAGTGTAAGGAGAGATGATTATTTTGGTGCATTTGCAGTTGCAAGTTATGTTACATTTGTAATGGGATTATTGTTTTGGGTAATTGATCTTGTAACAGGCCTTGACTTTGCAATAATTATTGGGATCACCATTGTTTCATCTGTGATTTTATTTGTTCAAAAGAATGGAAATTAAAAGTGTATCCATTGGATACATATAATCCAAAAGAATATATACTAAAAAAGTGTGTATATCTCATGGTGATTAATACCATTTCTTATACAGGACAATCCAACAGAGTATGTTGGCAATGCCTATTACAAGGGAGGAAAATTAAAGTGAAATTTGGTAAATTAAAACACGATAGTGGAGTTGCAGGATTGACAATATTGTTATCTGTGATCGTAATGCTGTTCATAATTGGACTTTTGGTAATGATCTTCGCACTAATGGGTGCAGAATTACAAGATGCAACTGATGATACAACAGCAATTGGTGTGATCAATGATACAACAGTTGCCATAAGTGATGTAACTGATTGGTTTGCAATCTTTATTGTAATTAGTGCTATGGTTGTGTTGATCTTATTAACTGTAATTATAATTACAGCAATAAGAGGATCAGGCATGATGCAAGGTGGTGCATAATTTTGCCAAAAGGATCTTATTTAAATAAAATGAGATTTAATCAAAAAAAGGATAGTGGAGTTGCAGGATTAACAATATTGTTATCTGTGATAGTGATGCTATTCATTATTGGCCTTTTGGTAATGATCTTCGCATTAATGGGTGCAGAATTACAAACTGCAAGTGAATACACAAATACTGTTTCTGCAAATGAAACATTAACAATTGATGGCACAGGAATTTCAAGTGCAATTGTTTCAACATCTCAATGTGGCTATCAAAGTTGGTCGCCAACTGCTGTGTATAATTGTACAGCAGGTTGTACAGGTGCAACAAATGAAACATTAGCAGTTACAACTGATTATACAGTAAATGCAGATGGTACATTAACAAATGTTACATTTATTGAAACTCCATTATTAGTTACATATACTTATGTTGATGGTGGAGAGGCATGTGATGTGATCAATGATACAACAGTTGCCATTGCAAATGTAACTGATTGGTTTGCAATCTTTATTGTGATTACTGCTATGGTTGTGTTGATCTTATTAACTGTAATTATAATTACAGCAATTAAGGGATCAGGCATGATGATGGGTGAAGGTACAGGATAAATGCAATAAGTTTTTATTATTTATTTTTTAAATTTGGGTGAGCAATCACCCAACTTTTCTTTTTTCTCTTCGCTGTGGGCTTTAAAATAGCAAAATTTACAAAGGGATTTAAAAAATATCATTAATGATACATTTATATACTACTTATACATCAACTATACATGGCAACTCCAAAACAAAGGTTTGAAAGAAATGAAAGGATATTAAATAAATTAGCAAATTTGGATAGTGCTTATTTATTGGGAAATGTTGAAAGAAAAAAATATTTGAAACAGAGATTGAAATTAAAAATGGATTTTCAAAAGAATTATTAAAATGGCAGATAAAACAACAATCTTGATCATGAAAGAGATCAGAGATGCCTTGAAAAAAAAGAGAAAGTACAGCAGAGAAACTTATGATGAGATCTTGAAGAGAGAATTAAAATTAAAACTTAAAGGAGATAAAATATGAGGTGTAGAATTTGTGGAGAAGAAAAAGAGAGTTTTCAAATGAAAACAAAAGATGTTTGTAATATTTGTGCATATAATAAATCTCATGTAGAAGATTTGAAAAGAACATATAAAAAATTTGATGAGGCAATTAGACTATGAGCAAATATTCAGAACAAATGGAAAAGGATCTTAATGCAATTAAAAAAGGAACACAGGATTTGATTAAGGGAGGAGGCAAGTTGGCCTTTGAAACATATCATAAAGAAACCTCTCTCAAAGAATTAGAAAATAAATTAAGGGAGGGAAAATAAAAATGGCAAATGAAGAATTAAAAAGATATCTTAATGCTTTAAGTAAAAGAAAGTATAAAAAAACTTATGCATCATTAGATGGCACAAAGGCAAGAGTTATTAGAAAGTTAGGAGTTAAATTATTAAAATGAGCAATGCAGAAAAAATCGCAGAATTAAGAAAGCAATTAACAGATTATTCTCCAACAAAAGAGGATCTTGAAAATAAAGAGATTAAGGATCTTAAAAAACAAATTAGAGCAAAGAAATATGCAAGATTAAAGCAAACAGGCAGAAATATCAAGATAATTGGAAAAAACATCGGAGTGGGCTTTAAAGCAGTAGGAAAAGGGTTTGAGAAAGCAATTGGTGAAGATACAAAACAATCAAAGAAAAAAAAGGTGAAAACAATTAATGAAATTATGGCAGAATTGCCTCAATAATCATTTATCATGCTTTTTCTGAAACTATACAGAAAAACACCTCTTTTATCTCCACAAGAAATTTTATGGTAATAACCCTGATTTTTTGTGGAGGTTTTCATTTTACACTTGCATTTCCAGTGGAAAACCCTTTTTTTCAGTTTTAACCTGATTACAGTAGTAATACAATTTACAAAGGAATAATCAGGTTAAACAACTTAATCAGGCAATACCCACTCAGTTCACCATAGGAGATACTAGGTGATATCACCTGTTTATCTTGATTAAGGTGATTAGATTGTTTTTTCATGATTATTTTCTTTGAATTTTAAGCCAAACCAAGCCCTATATTGCTTATTTTTTCCATCAACTAACCAATCTGCAACCTTTAATCCTTGTTCAATTCCCTTTTCTTTCATTTTTTTGCCAATCATAACCTCTGATAATTGCCTAAATTTGTTTTCTTTACACCAATCATTTAACTTTTTCTCAAATTCAAATTTCCAAATACTTCCATCTGCATCTTCAATCACAAATTCTTTTATAAATTTCTCCAAAGGATCAGAATGATCTTCATATTTTTTTGTTCTTTCTTCAATAGATCCCTCATTATGAAATTCTTTCTTTTCTAATAAATCTTTTAAGATCATTAAACATTTAATTGTAAGACATTCATATTCTTCATTAGGAATATCTGCCAAAATATCTTTCTTTTCAGAAAATTGATTTGGAAAATCAATAATTAACCATCTCCTATAAAATCCAATTGTCTTATCTGTTGTAGTTGGTAGATTATTTGTTGCAATCATGATCTTTGCATAATTAACTTCTTGAAATGGATTTTTATTTTTATATTCAAACCCAATTAAATCTCCACCAGATAATTTTTTCAAGATTGATGTTTTACTCATTTCATTAAAATTTGTTTCTCCCATCATGCAAACTAATTTCTTATGCAATCTTGTTACTTCAAATCTTGATGTTAATAAAGTATCAAGTTCAGTTGAACAACAATTATCCTGTCCTATAAACTTTTTCAAGAGATTTAAAAAACAACTCTTTCCATTCATTCCTGCACCAATAAAACAAAATAATCTATTCATAGGATAATCAGGCAAAAGAGAATAGGCAATAATTTCATAAAGTGTTTGAACATAATCTTTTCCAACCCATTCTTCAAAAATTTTATCTATTGTTGGAGTTAAAAATAACTTTTTTTTATGTAATGGATAAGGAATTGGATTTGTAATAAAATATTTTGGTGATGCTTTAATTTCTTCTCCTGAAAGAATATCAACAATTATATCTTTAAATTGTACCCATGTTTTTTTTGCCTCAATTGGTTTTTTTGATCTTGCCTCTTGTTTTAAGGCCTCAATAATTTCTGATTTTTCTTTTGATTTAATTGTGTTTGCAAAACTTAAATTCCGAACAAAATTAAGGATATTTGTTTCATCTGTAAGTTCCCATTTAAATTCTTCTTTATTCCAAAACCACCATATTTTATTTTCATCATAATAAAGTGGCTGTACTTCTAATAATTGTGTTGATAGATCTCTTTTTCCATAATAATTTGAAATAATCTTTTTTGATTTTTCAACTGTAACTTCATCTGCAATTACTCCTCTTTTTTCTCTATCTTCATTAATCCAATCAGCAGAAATTTGTTTTGCTGTATCTTCATCTTCAACAATAATCTTTTCTCCTGCTATTAATTTATCAGTAATTTCATCTAAATTTGCTTTCACCATTTTTTACAAATTCTCCTCTATTTAATTGACAAGTATTATTATTTGAAAGTTTTAGGTATAATTTTGGAAATTGCCCAATATTTTTCCCTTTTTTATATTGATAACAATCACAATATTCAATTGGAGAATTTTGTGGATATTCTTTTTTGCATTTTGGACATATTTTAATAATTAAATTAGTTATATCTAAAAATTTACATTGCCCATCGTCAACTCTACGATAAACTTCAATTTCTTTTTCTTCTCCATCAAAATTTTTTTTAACCTTTTGTATTTTTAATTTTCCTAAACATATACAATAATTAAATATATCTCTATATTCTTGACCATAACTTCCATCTTCTCTTGATTGATTAATTGTTAATTGTGTTCCTAAATCTTTATCTAAAATTTCTTCAACTCTTTCTTTAAATTTTTGTAAATCTTTTTCACTTTTAACCCTGTAACCTTTCATCCTTGCAATACAACTTTTTATTCTTGTTTTTGCATAAGTTATTGGTACTCCTTTATGGCATTGTTTTTTATCATGACTTATTTTAATTTCTTCAATAAGTTCAAATATTTTATTTATTTTAATTTGAAGATTTGGTATAGTTTGATAATTTATTTCAGGAGAAAGTATTTTCATTATTTGTGTTTGCCATAAATCCTTTTCACAATCTTTTCCACAAACTCCACAATGAGAGCAAGGAAAAAAACCACATATTCCACATTGTTTTATTTTTGTTCCTGTTTTTTCATCATAAATTGAAAACCATTTTTTACAAGAATGACAAGGATAAGTAATTATTGCACCACAATTATCACATTTAACTTCTCCATCTGTTAGAGTAATATCTTTTCCACAATTATAACAAGTTCCCATTATTTTCAACCTCATTTATATATTCTTGAACATCAAAAATTTCATTAAGAAATAATCTGAATGGGATCGCATTATCTAATTCAATAAACCAAAAAAAATTTCCCTCTTCTAATTTAGATGCAAATATTCCATTTTTAAAAGTTCCTTTTGGTATGGTTAAAACATGGCATTTTATCTCATTTGTCTTATAGAACTTTGCCTTTTCAATTATTATCAAATCCTTTTCATTGCATTCCATAACCAAATTTAAATAAAAAGATTACTTAAACATGTGTAACCACTTTATGTATAGACAGATATATAAGAACATTTATAAACATACTTTCATATATTTTAAAATGGAAGAAGTAATCACATCATTAAGATGCAAACAATCTACAATTGAAAAACTTAGGGAATTAGAAGTGCATCCTCGTGAAACTCATGAGGAAATTATTTTAAGATTAATAGTCATCCATAAGGAAACGACAAAAAAATAAATTAAAATGGAGGAAAATAAACATGGAAGAAAATCAAAGTGAAGTGGGAAGTTGGGATCAGTACATCAAAAATTTCTTGAAAGCAGATGATGTTACATCAGTTGAAGATGAATATGTTTGTATTGCAGTTGAAGAGGCAGATTATGATGGTGAGAAATCTGTAAGATTACATCTTGAAAGATCTCCAAATAAGTATTTGTTTGATCTAAACAAAACAAATGCAGTATTTGTGAAAAATGCAAACATTAAACATCCAAAAGATCTGATTGGAAAGAAATTGAGATTTGATAAGGTTAAGGCATTTAGCCCAAAAGCCAAAACAGAAGTTGATAGTTTAAGGATCAACAAGATTGAATAATTGATTTATATTTTTATGGGGAGATTTCGCCCTCTCCTCATAATTTTTTTTCAAAAAAACAAAATGATAATAACAAAAAAACAAAAAGAAGAATTAATAAGAATAAAAAATTGGGGGAATAATTGGAATAAGAAACAAAAAAAAAATGAAAATAAGGCAAAGAAAAAGATATGATAAGGAGATACATGAAGCAATGATGAAATCAATAAAGGTAATCCAACACCATGTTGGACAGAACTATTTAAGATTTGCAAATGAAGTTTTTAAGATAAATCAAAAGTATTTTAAAATGGAGGAATAGATAATGTTTAGTATTTTTATTATTGGAGTTTTCCTTTGCCTGCTTGGTGCAAGTTTTCTTGATCTAAAATATAGAGCAATCCCATCTGTATTTTTAACTGGCCTGATGTTTGCAGTTGCAATTGTTAGATTTGAGTATTTACAATATGGAATTTTAGCAGGGATCTTCGCATGGATGATGAAAGATTTAATTTTTGAATTTAATGGTTTAGATTTTGGAGTTGCAGATATTAAGATCATGATAATAATTGGATTGATTTTAAGTTCAAGGATGGAGTTTTTATTAATGATTGGAATCTTTGCAGTAATTCAGTTGGCATGGGTATCGCTTTGGAGTTGGAAAATGAAAGCAGATAAAAGAGAAATGCCTTTTGTACCTTGCCTTATTGCAGTTTATATTACAATGATGTTGTTGAGGTGGTTTGCATAATGGATCACAATGAATTGTTAGGAATCAAGAGTTTGGCAACAAGCAACAAACAACAATTGGGAGAAAAATTAAAAGAACATATTAAATTGTGTTGGGTATTTGAAAAACCTTTGGAGAAAATACTCCTCTTGATCCTTATGGGGATGGGAGTTTGGAAAATATGGGGGTTGATATTAGGATGAAAACAAAAAAATGTAAAATATGTGGAGATCCTGTGCCTTATGGAATAAGATATGTATTGGGAAAGTTTGTTTGTAGAAGGTGTTTTGAGAAATTTAAATATAGTAAGAGGATGCCAAGATCTGCAAATGCATTTTTTAGATCTCTTGTAAATTAAACGACAATACCACAAGACTTATAAATAGTGTGTGCGTGATTTAATTATGAATACAATTGTAAGGAGGAAAAAATATGAATAAGAAATTTATAACACCTTTGATGGTTATTTTAGGAATTGGTTTGGTTGTTGCAGGAGGATATTATGTATTAAGTTCTGATACTTTTAATGTAAATAATATAATTGGAATGGGTACTTATGAAGAGGATATAGGAAGTGTTGAGTTTGGAAATACAATAGATGGAACATTAATTGAACTTGATAATAATTTAATTAATGATAGAAATTTATTAATAACATCTGCTGTATCTGATACAGAAGGAACATCTGACGATATTGCTATTGAATATAAAGCAAATTTAGAATTAACAAAGAAAGATGTTGATTTTACAAAAGATGTTTGGGATGTTCTTGTTGGTAAAGTTCAAATAGAATATACTCTTGTTGGAAGTGAGTTTTCAGCAGAAGTTGTTGGAGAAGGAATTGCAGGATATGAACTAATTTACTATGCAGATAATCTTGATAGATTTAATAATGTAGCAACTGCAATAAGTGTTGATGTAATAGAAGGAAATCTCCCATATCCAAATGATGAAAATGTTGATGAACATGATTATTGTAATCCATTTGAATATAATACATGTCATGGTGCAAAGATTTGGTATGTTCCAAGTGATGCATTAGCAGTTGGAGTAATTGATTGGAGTAGAGCAAGTGAATTTTACTTTGAAACAAAACTAATACAATATAATTCAGATGGAGAAATTATATTTTATAGTGGAGATAGTTTAGATATAACTCCTGAATATACACCAAACGAACATGCTGTTGGGAGATACACAATTGAAACAACAATCGCATAAACAAACAATTTATTATTATTTTATTTTTTAAATTTTTAGATGGTTGGAGAACTTAAAACTCACAAACAAGACAATGAAAACAACAATAGCAATACTCACAACAATCCTTTTACTTAGTTGCATCTCTGCAATAGATATTCAAGCAGGAGAATCTTATTCTTTTATTCTTAATGAACAATATTCTTATTATGAGATAGTTGGAAATCAAACAGAAGTTGATGTTGATGTTCAGCAGAATGGAACAGAAGTAATAATTGAATTTGGAAAATATATTAATGACACTTTTACAATAACTTTCTATAATTGGAAAGATGAAGTAATTGAATCTACTGGACAGCAAGGTGGTGGAGGAAGCAGTTATACAAAGAAGAAAGTTGTGGTAAATCAAACAACAAATGAAACAGAAGATGTTGAAGAGATCATTGAAGAGGAGGAGAAAATATACAATGAGGAATTAACAGAGGATGAAAAAAGCAAATTAGGAATGATCTTCTTGATTATTTTTATAGTGTTGTTGGTAATAGGAATAATTTGGATTATAAGAGAGATAAGAAATGGCAACTAAAAAATTAATTGCGAGGATTAAAAGGAAGAAAGGTTGCTTATATTTTGTTGATGGAGGGGGAAGAGTTTGGGAAAAGGAATTAAACAAAGGATTTACAGAAAAAATGCGTGAGAAAATTAAAAAGAAAAAAGAGGAGAAATTTTTTTAATTAGATACATTTAAAAATAGTGTGTGCGTAAATATAAGATGGAAAGAAAAGAAAATTAATCACTTTTTCTGCATATCAATTGGGTTTGTATGTTTAGTGATCAGCAATAAATTCACAATTGAAATCACAGGCTCTTTGTTTGGGGTTTATTTTTCAATCATCTTGTTAGGATACA
>FUWD013192850.1_pt1 | contig 11726 bp, 13 predicted proteins | sample 1063281 | NCBI WGS metagenome assembly FUWD01 (sample SAMEA79048168, study PRJEB19326) | metagenome | biome: marine
TGGAAATATTTGCTTGATCAGAGGATTGAACACTTCTAACAGTGTATTGTTTATCAGCCATAATTTCAGCCTCATAGACTCTTTCAACTTGTCTTCCTTCTCTAATACTGCTTTCACCCATAGTCCATGATGATATTACAAATCCAGAGATTTCATCATCCAATCCAAAGGTTCCAGCATCTGAAGTGATTCCAGTAGGATCAAACAAAAAGTGCCAATTAGTTAATGGTTGTTCTAAAATAAAGTCTGCATTAATGAGATTTCGACCTAAAACATCTTCAGATTCAGTTCCAGTAAAATAAGCATAAACTTCAGGTTCTTGATCTCTTAAAATATTAATAGGAATATTGATTTCGACACCGTCAATGTTAATTTCTTTATCAGTGCTCAGTCCTCGCCATCCCAAATCTATCAATGTTCTTTGAGTATCTTTTGTAATTACATAATCAATCAAAGTTCCTTCTAAAAGTACACGATAGTCAATAGATGTACCGATATCTCTAGCCTTTAGATGAAAATCATAATTCACATTCAAATCAGAGATTTGTACTTGACTTCCATCATTAGCAATACCTCGATTTAGTTCATGGATTAATACTTGAACTCCAGAATCAGAAGAATCTGCAGTTCCAGAAACAGTCCATTCTTTACCTTTTAATTCATCATGAAGATTTCCACCATTTGGATATTCAATAAAAACAGTTTTGAGATAAGTTACTTTGAAAGGAGATGTTTCAGCATTAGGATCAAGTCTAGCATCTAACTGGGCTGCCCAAACTGGCGTACTGGTACCAATTACAATAAGAGTTGCCAGTAAAACAGACAAGAAGATAGCCCGAGACACGAGTAAAATTCATGAAATTATAGTAATAAACTTATCCCAATTAACTAGATCGGTAATTTTTGAAAAAGTAATATTGAGTAACATAATTAGAAAATTAGGTTTTAAAGGGATATGATATGATTACAGTTTTAGCAGGTGGAACAGGTTCAGTCAAATTAGTTCGAGGACTAGTTGCTCAAGAATCCAAAGTCAACGTAATTACTAATGTAGGAGACAATTATTGGCTTTACGGGCTATACGTATGCCCAGATATTGATACCATCATTTACGGATTAGCAGATTTACTTGATCAAGAAAGAGGATGGGGAGTGAAAAAAGATACATTCAACTTTTTACGTCAAATGGAAGTTTTTGGCGAAGATACATGGTTTGGAGTTGGAGATAGAGATGCTGCAACCCATCTGATCAGAACAAACATGTTGAAAAATGGAAGAAATCTAAGTGACATTACAAAATGGATGTGTGAGAAATTTGCAGTTACTGCAAACATCATACCAGTTACAGATAACAGTATTGAAACACGAATTACTACAAATAAAGGCGATTTACATTTACAAGAATATTGGGTCAAACACAGAGGAAAAGATCCAGTAGAAGGGATTCAATATATTGGCGCAGATAAAGCACGACCAAACCCAGAAGCAATTAATGCAATTCATGATGCAGAGATGGTAATCATAGCACCAGGGAATCCATTAACATCAATTGGTCCAATGCTACAGATTAAAGGAATTAGAAAAGAACTTTCAAAAATAAAGAAAAAAGTTGTTGCAGTTAGCCCATTGATTGGAGATAATGCAATTAGCGGACCTGCAGCAAAATACATGCAGGCTGCAGGAATAGAGTCAAATGCATATGGATTGGCAAAAATGTATTCAGACGTATGCTCAAACATCATTGTAGATCCAAAAGATAAACCGCTAGTAAAGAAAATTCAAAGTTTAGATATGAAAGTTTTTGAAACAAAAATCACTATGAAAAACAAAATCGCTGAAGACGCATTAGCAAATTTCATTTTAAAGCAAGTACACGTGTAATTTGAAAATAGCTGCAATTATTCCTGTAAAGACTTTCTCAAAAGCAAAAACACGTTTAGATTTATCACCACAACATGTTGAAGAATTGTGTAAAGTTATGCTAGAGGAGATTTTGCAAACATTATCAATATCACCTCAAATTGAAAAAATAATAATTGTAACTAAAGAAGAAAAAGCAATTGAAATTGGAAAAAAATTCAATGCAGTGATAATCATAGATGAAAAAGAAGAAAGTGTCAATAATGCCGTATCATTAGCAGACAAATATCTTTTAGAAAATAACTTTGATGTATCAATTGTATTTCCTCAAGACATCCCATTTATCAAAACTCAAGATATCGATTTTATGTTAAACTATAAGATGCACCCTAATTTTGCAATTATTGTCCCATCCAGAAGATTTGATGGAACAAATGCTTTGGTAAGAATGCCAGTAGATTTAATGAAAACCCATTATGATGAAGATAGTTACAAGATTCACATGAATACTGCAAAAAATCATACACTTAATGTTGCAATGGTATTTGTGAAAAGAATAATGTGGGATGTGGATAATGCAGAAGATCTGAAATTTTTACTAGAACAAAATGAAAAGCCAGCAATTTCAGAAAAAATTAAAAATATACTAGAATCAAATTAGAACATTCTCTTAAAACATAAAAAAATTCTCAATTTAGGAAGGAATTACAAATATGTTTATAAGCAATGAATTAAAAAATTTAAATATCATAAAAAATGGTTAAATCAACAAATCAAAAAGACACATGCCCCAGATGTGGAAAAGGGGCCATAATTACAGATGTCAACAACGGTGAGAATTTTTGTGGTAAATGCGGATTAGTAATTACCGATAAAGTGGAGGAATCAGGACCAGAATGGAGGTCATTTTCAAATGAAGGTGAAAACAAAAGTAGGACCGGAGTTCCAACATCACTTGCAATGCACGATATGGGATTAGCCACAGTAATCAACCCACAAAACAGAGATGCAACAGGCAAGCCATTAACTGCTGCAATGAAAAGCACCATTGAAAGGTTAAGAACTTGGGATAGTAGAAGTCAAGTTCACGAACCCGCAGACAGAAACTTTAGACAAGCATTTAGTGAATTGGACAGATTAAAAGACAAACTTGTAGTAGGGGATTCAGTTATTGAAAAAGCTGCATACATTTACAGAAAAGCTTTAGAGAAAGGACTAGTCAGAGGTCGTTCCATTTCAGCATTGATTGCATCTGCACTATATGCAGCATGTAGGGATACAGAAACACCTAGAACATTAAAAGATATTGGTCAAGCAAGTAATGTCAAACGTAAAGATATTGCAAGATGTTATAGATTGTTACTTAGAGAGTTGGATTTAAAAATGCCCGTAGTTGATCCAGTGAAATGTATTTCAAGAATTGCAAGTAAAGCAGGATTATCTGAGAAAACAAAAAGAAATGCAACAAAAATTTTACAAAATGCAGAAGAACAAAAGATTTCAGCAGGGAAAGACCCAATGGGATTAGCAGCAGCAGCACTTTATGTAGCATGTGTTGGAAATGGTGAAAATAAAACTCAAAGAGATGTTGCAGATGCTGCAGGAGTAACAGAAGTTACAATTAGAAATAGATACAAAGGCTTGAAAGTAGCACTAGACCTGTAATGTTGGTTCTGTTTTAGAATAAAATTTATTTACAAATAAAATACAAATTGAAAACGCACCAGCAATTAATAATAAAATTTCCAATGTAGACATTAAGGAATGTGAAAATGCTTCTTCAATTGAAATTGTGTTTATCTGGGAAATAAAATTAGCATATGAAAATACAAAATAATTAGTAGCCCAATGAATCAATAGTGAAGCAACAAAACCATATCTAAGATAGACCCAACCCAGAATAATTCCACTTGCAGTTGCTTGTGCAAATTTACCCTCACTCCATGAATCGCCAAAGGCAATATGTGCAAATCCAAAAAGAACACCTACAAAAATAATTAAAGAAAGTGATTTTTTTGAATCAACAATATCCAAATTATCAGGCCTCCACAAACATTTAACAAAATATTTTATCGATGATTTACTGGAATACAGGGCAAATAACGGAATCCCGAGTAAAATTAGACGAAATCCAAACTCTTCTATTAAAGGTGCCAGACTAACATAAAAAAACTGAATAAGATCATTCTCAGCTAGGGGAGGGACAATATCAATTCCCACCCCCTCCTGAACAAAATTAATCAAAACAGAAATTAAAATTAAAATTGAAAACCATTTTGTAATTCCAATCATATAGTTTAATTTAACATCATATTTTCCAAATGAGATTATAGGAGAAAGTGTTTTGAGAAAATCTTGTTTAGGCCCCAAAATAGCAATTACAAAAAAAACAAGGTAAAGAACCCATAAGACAACAAATGCATCACCTATACTGACATCAAAAGGAGTTTGGTATAATTCAGTTCCTTCAAAAAGATCCAAATGAGTTAAAGGGAATTCATAGTTGATATCACCGCCAATATCAGTTTCAAAAAAGACATAGATTCCAATAGGAAATGAAATTAGCAATAAGCCAAAAATCACTGAAAGTAATGCAGTAAAAGGAATTCCAACGTATTGAAGTATTTTATTTGAATTTTGCAATTTAGTCTAATGCAGTTCTATAGTATCTTCTGCAAATCCCAAATGAATCAAAGTCTCTTTGATTGTATCTCGATGATCACCTTGTAAGAAGATGTAACCTTCCTTTGCAGTTCCCCCACAAGCATATTTGTTTTTGAGGTCTTTTGCCACAGTTTCCAGATTATTTATTTTAGGATCCAATCCTTCAATCATTGTACCCTTTTTCTTAAATCGTCTAGTTTCTAATCGAATAATAATTTTAGTGCTATCTTTGGCAAGTTCACCACAAGCACACAAATCTTCTGGGAGACCACAAGTATTACAAATTACTGCCATTCGTTCGAAATAAATTCAATTATTCATACTATTAAGCCTTGTTTGAATATAGAAGATAAATGAAAAACAAACGGATTTTTTAGATGGAAAATTAAAGAAAAATAGTGACAGAAGAATTTACAAAAAAGGCTGCAGAAATGCTTCTAAAAGGAGCAACATTACTCAGTGAACCATGCCCTTATTGTGCAGGAGTCAGAGTAATGCAAGAAGGGCAGGCATTATGCGTCAGTTGTGGTCGCCAACCAGAGAAAAAAGAGATCCCAACACCGACCACATCAAATGGTACATCAAATTAGAAAAAATATTTGAAAAGAAATTAGAATCACTCTCAAAAGAATTAGAGCAAGAAAAAGATAATGAAAAGCAACAAAATATCCTAAAAACGATCAACACGTTATTAGAAACAATAGAAAAAATGAAAGGTAAACAATAAAGTTTTTATGTTAAAATCCGTGATAACGAATTGTAATGGCAGATAAAAAATCAGCACCACTTCCAGCATCAAGTGGGGGTCTCATGAGATTCTTTGAAGATGAGACAAAAGGATTCAAAATTGACCCAAAAATTGTAGTATCAGTCCCAATCAGTTTAATCATTGTTTCATGGGTAATCGATGCATTTCTAGCTCCGTGAAGGAACAATGGAAAAAGATCCAGATGATGTTTCAAATATACACAATAGATTTTCCCTCACTTTAGTTAATCCAGGATCAAAATATTTTTCACTAGTCATTTCAATGGTAGTTGCATCAGTAACTGTTCTTGCAACATATTTCGGATATTTGAGTAGTTTAGGTTTTGAAGAAAATTGGTATAGATTGCCAATGGTTTTGATAGTATTATCTTTAACACAATTACTAGATACTAGATTTGCAAAGAAAAAAGAATACTCAAAATCTCTGCATTCATCTCTTTTTGGAAATATGTTATGGACAGTTACCCTGTTAATGGGAATTCTTTCAAGTGTAGTTTTATCAAAAGATATCGAACCATTTTTCATCACATTTGGTTTGTTACTTTTTGCAAGTTTTAGAATAGGAATTTACACTACAGCATTAGGGGCAAGTCTCAAAAAAGCTTGGGCAATATGCTTTATTCAACCTGTGGCAATGTTTCTTGTATTAATTCCACAAGAATTGTGGGTTTCAATTCTTAGCGAACCAATAGGATTAGGATACGGAATATCATTTATCATAATTGCCAGTGCATGGTCGTATGTTACAGATAGAGCAGGAAGACCTGCAATGAAAAGTACACATAAAACAATTCAAGCATATCTGGCATCCCAAGGAAATGATTTTGAAGATGCTGAAGTACTCATGGAGCAGAGTTCAGGTGAGACCAAAGTATCCACATCACAAATTAAATTTTCATCACATAATGGAGATAAAGAGTTTAGAATGGTATTGCCCGAGATACATCCTGGACCATACCATCCAGTAGGAGGAAGCAATATCCCGTACCTAATTTACAAAAAGTTATCATCATCAGCTATGGTCATGCATAGCATTTCAAATCATGCATTAAACCTTCCATCAAGAAATGAAGTTGAAAAATATTTAAAAAATTTAGAAAATAGCAAAGTCAAAGAAGAAGGTATCAAATGTACAGAACCAATAACTGTTCAAATTAACAAAGCCAGAGTTACAGGTTTACTTTTTGGTAATAATCCATTATTATTTTTATCATTATCCCCACAGGGGATGGAGGATATTCCAAGTTATATGAAAACAGAAATTGAACAGTATGCAAATAATCGAAATTATGCACGAACAATGATTGTAGATTGTCATAATGCAATGGGTGAGGAAATTTCAAATGAAGATGGAGAAGACATGTTAAAAGCTGCAAAATCTTGTTTAGATGCCTTAATTTCAAAAGATAGTTTTCCAATTGAATTAGGATATGCAAACACAGATGAAATGGATGTGTGGACAGAGGATTTAGGAATGGGAGGGTTAGGGATTATTTGTCTCAAGATTAATGCTAAAAAATATTTTCTTGGATGGGCAGATGCAAATAACATGGAAAATGGAATAAGAGAGAAAATCATAGATATTTTTGCAAAAAGAGATTATCAATTATTGGAAATTTGTACATCTGACACACATTATGCACCAGTTAAGGCCAGAAATAGAAACGGGTACTATCAATTAGGATTAATTACAAGTGCAGAAAAACTTGCAAAATGGTTATTTATAATTGCAAAAAGTGCAGAGGCAAACACCACTACAGTGAAATTTGAAATTTTAGAAAATGAGACAACCGTTAAAGTGATGGGTCAAGGCATCTACAAAGAATATTCCAAAGCATTAGACAACTCGTTAAAAATTACCAAGGGATTTGTGATAGGTTGTTTAGTGTTATTTGTGACTAGTCTGTTCCTATAGTATTCATTTGATCAAGGTTGCCATAAAATTCATCAATAAATGAAGCAAACTGGAAAATAGGAACTATCGGCACATTCTCAATAAAGTCAATTTTATCTTGATATAATGTTACAATGACTGGTACTGCCGTTGCACCAGGAGTTTTTGCAACGTATTGTTTTGTTCTTTCTATCTGTTTTTTAACAGCAGTTGATAATGCAGATGTACTGTAACGCTTCCAGTGTTTACAGTCAATTAAAATTGCAATACCAAGTCTAATTCCAACAACATCAATTTCCATCCTAGGTTTTGTCAACATCAAATTTTTCATTACTGCAAAATTTCTTTCAGATAACATCGCAGCAGTTAAACCTTCAAAATCTCTCCAATCAAGTACAATAGAGATTTCATCTATAGGATAGCCTTGTTCAAGTAAAGATATTGCAATTTTTAATTTATCGCCATCTTCAAAATAATATGAATTTTCTTGCTTTGATCCGATATCATTTTTGATAAATTCATCTAAAATTATTTTAGAATCATTGGAATTTATTTTTGTAACAGCTGAAAAGTCTTGAATAGAAATACCACCAGGAATTATTCCACGTAATCCATTTATCATTTTAGGATGAACTTCCAATTGTAGATTTTGAATCATATTAGAAATATAGGTTTTAGGAGCTATTAACATCAAGGTATTATGATATAGGTTTTAGTACATGGTTTTAAAAGAAAGAATATGAAAAAAATGCTAGTTATCATACTAGCTTTTTCAGTAACATCAATATTTTACGATGAATCATTTGCAGAAAAAAATACATTTTTTGATTCAGTGAAATTTATCCAGTATTTGGATGAAAACACAGCATTAGAAGAAGTAAGAAATGGCAATTTAGACATATATTATTACACAATATCTCCAGACAGATTAGAAAGTAATCAAAATAGAGAGGGATTACAGGTGTTTGATTCTGCAGGAGGCTCATACAGTATCCTAGTAAACCCTGCTGAATCTGAGAAATTCAATCCATTTTCAAGCAAAGATATCAGATTTGCTTTGAATTACCTAGTAGATAGAAAATTAATCGTAAATGAATTGATGGGAGGCTATGGCTCAGCAATTATTTCATACTATAGTCCATCAGATCCAGAATATCTCACAGTTATTGAACAATTAGAGATGTATAATTTCAGATACAATCCATCGCTTGCAAATGAAATTATCTCAAAAGTACTAGATGAAAAAGGAGCAATCAAAATTAATGGAAAATGGCAAATAAATGAAAGTCCAATTGAAATTACAATTTTTATCAGAAGTGATGATCCAGTGAGAAAATCCATTGGAGAGATATTATCAGTAGAGTTAGAAAAAACAGGGTTTACAGTTAAGAAAGAATTTGGAGATTTGAATAAAGCATTCGTTGTAGTTTATGGCTCAAACCCTTCAGATGTAAAATGGAATCTTTACACAGAAGGGTGGGGCCGCTCAGCATTTGTAAGATATGATTCAGTAGGATTAGGACAAATGTATTCCCCATGGTTTTCAAATATGCCAGGATTCAATGATCCATCATATTGGAATTATGAAAATGAAAAATTAGATTTGATGAGTCAAAAAATATACACAGGTGATTTTGAGACATCTGAGCAGAGAACTGAATTAATACAAAATACAGTAATGGAAGGAATCAATGAATCCGTGAGAATTTTTTTGGCAAGCAAAATAGATCAATATGTTGCAAATGAAGAAATCAGTGGGATAGTAAATGATTTTGGCGCAGGAGTTCCAAGTAGATTTACACCAATCAATGCAAAAAGTGACAATGATGAATTAGTAATCGGTGTCAGGCAAATCTATCAGGGAGCATGGAATCCAATTATGGGTTTGACAGATAGTTATAGTAGACATATTTGGGATATCATTTCAGACCCTGCAACATTCAAACATCCATTCACTGGAGAAACATTTCCAGTAAGAGCAACATGGAAAGTTGAAAATCAAGGACCAAATACCAAAATCAACATCCCTCAAGAATCAATACTGTGGGACCCAATATTACAAAAATGGGAAAAGGTTGAATCAGATTCACAGTCTACAAGTAAAGTAACATTTGATTTTAAATTTAGCAAGTGGCATAATGGTGAAAAAATGGATATGAACGACATTCTACATTCATTGTATTTTACAATAGAGTGGGGAACTCAAACAGATGAAAATGATAAAACATTCGATACTGAATTTACTCCAAGAGCTGAGCAAAGCATACAATCAATCAGAGGAATAAACATGGTTGATGAGGATACAATTGAAGTTTATGTAGATTATTGGCATTTTGATGAAGGAGAAATAGCAGAATGGGCAGTATTGTGGAGTACTGTTCCATGGGAAATTACTGCAGCAATGGAAAAAGCAGTAACTGATGGAAAAGGATCATTTTCAAGATCAGGGGCTACAAGTAAAAATGTAAACTGGTTATCATTAATTGTTCCAAATGATGCAAATACCATCAAAGAGTATTTAGAGAAATTTAAAGAAACAGATTACATTCCTCAATCACTAATAGAAAATAATGAGAATTTAGAATATTATCAAAGTAGATATGATTCTTCAATTAATTGGATTCAGACTAACAATCATGCTGTAATAAGCAACGGTCCATTTTATTTAGACTCATATTCTCCTGAATCAAGAACTATCAAAGTAACGGCATTTGATGATGATTCATATCCATTCAAAAAAGGAGAATGGTCTAAATTTGAAAAAGCAGAATTCCCAGCAATTGAAAAAATAGACATTAAAAAAGTAATTCAGAAAGGAGCAGAAATAAACATCATGATTGAAACTAAAAATTCAGATTCAATATTATATTTTTAACAAACAGTAGAGGTGAAAATATTATTTCAGAAACACAGTCAATTCAAGATAATAATACAGTAATCAAAATATCCCCAGTAGATACGAGTAGATTAGATGTAGGGGCAAATAATATCAAAATATTTGCAATATCAAATTCAGTGTTAAAACCTGATTTTTATGAATCAAGTTTCATTGTAATTGATAGTAAAACAGATTTGCCAATTGCAACCAATGAAAATGTAGAGTTTTCTAAAAAAGAATCAGAGTACGGGTTATTAATTATACCAATAATTGCATTTATTGTAATTGTGACATATCTAAAGAAACGAAATTAGAACAATCCATAATCTTTTAAAATCAAATCAATTTGAGATTCATTTTCAAGTTTAGAATATTCTTCTAAGAGATTCTGATTAAGTTCATAGAAAGTGTGCCCCCACTTGAACTTGTCAAGTAATTCCAAGGCTTGTTCTTTAGAACCTAAAATGAACAACGAACCAGCCAACGCTTCAACAGTAGTCAATTTATTTAATTTTGAATAGTTTAAAGGATTGCCAGCAAGTAAAGGAGGGAGTTTTCTTTTGATTCCTGCAAATTTTTTAGAAAATGCCTGATCTACAAGATTCCATGAACAATCAATTCCAATAATAGTACGAATAATGGATTTATCCTTAGGAAGTAAAGTTTTTTCAGAAAAAGGATCCAATACTAATCCTTTAGAGCCAATTTTTTTGATATTTTGTGCAAGACCAAATTTTACCATTTTAGCAGCTGTGCATTTTTTAGGATCATCTTGATAAAACATTAAAACTTGTAATTTCACGTTAATCACGAGTAAAATTTAGAGTATTTTGAATTTACTCTAAAGTTTTGTATGTTACTTTATAGTAAAATCGTGAAACTTGTTCATCTTTGATTACTTCCACATTCCAACTAGTATCAGGTAAAAAGGCAGTTGAGGATTCTGGCAATATGCTGAATTTTTCTAATCTTACATCAGGTCCACTATATCTAACATTAAGACTAATTCCATCAATTTCAACAACATCGTAAATTTGACCTTGTTTTCTAGTGGATTCTTTCACCAGGCAATCAGTATCAGAGCCAATAATACATACACCTGAGACAGTAGAAACTTTGAGATTCACATTAGATTCATCACCTCTTGAAGGAGTAATCAAAGAACCAGAAATTACCCTAGGTGCAATAGTTACATCATCAGGCATTTTTTCTTCAGTGGTAATTGAAATTACATTCTCAGAAATTCTATTTTCTTTTTCAATCACAGTGTTTGATTTTATAATTAATGGTTTTTCAATCACATTGAATTGGATAGATTTTGTCTCAAAATCAGCATCAACTGTTACTTCGTATTGTCCAATTGAAGATGAATCATTAGGGATTAAAAATTGATGAGTAAAAGATCCAGATGGACCTGGGCGAATAGTAGTGACAGGACCAGCATGAGTTCCACAGATAAATGAGCCACAGGTAATTTTAGCATCTGTTTTTTTAATAACACTCACTTCGAATTCTTCAAGATAGATCAACTTGTTTAGGTTTTCCGCTTAATTACTACCACATCACCAGGATAGTATTCAGATTTATCAGTAGATGCTAAAGGGACAGGTCATCATCAAGACCAAAAATAAAATCATTGGTTACACTAAATTCAGTTTTATC
>FUWD013231953.1_pt1 | contig 11726 bp, 10 predicted proteins | sample 1063281 | NCBI WGS metagenome assembly FUWD01 (sample SAMEA79048168, study PRJEB19326) | metagenome | biome: marine
CTACAGTGCCTGTTGCTCCGCATCTCTCTACTCTGCAAGAAACTCAGCTCCTCGTCTACTCAGCTTTTTCCTCGTCTTTTATGCGGTCGGCAATTTGCTTAGGAGTTTCGCTACTTCTTTTTTCTTTTTATCAGCGACAGCGTTAGCACCCTTAGTGCCAGCACCAACTTTTTTAAGGTCTTCCGCTGTTTTGCTACGCCCAAACTTGCTTACTTTACGTGCTTCAGCGTCTGTCTTTTCTTTAGCATTCCTGCGTGCTATAGAGGCAATTTCTTCTGCTACTAAGTCTACGTTCTCTTTAAACGCTTTCCGCACGGACTCATCCATGCTCTTGTTTATATAGGCTCCAGCCTTCCGTGCGTCTACTACGGTCACGTCTAATTTTGTTGTTCTGATTTCTGTGTAGTCAGCATCAGACTCGGCAGCTATGGCAGCAAGGGCACCTTCTGGAGTTTCATAGGCGTGCAAATAGTTAGCAAGAATCTGACGCCCGCCTGTGGCCCCTTTTTTTGGAGTAGTGGCTGCTTTTAACACAGCTAACTCTTGCAATGCTTTATCTGGCAACGGCTTCTTTTTAAACGCTAGTTTGTCTTCACTAGGACGCCGTTTGCGCTTTCCGGCAAGTTTGTCCTGTTCTATTTCTGCTTGCCCTAACGCTTCAGCGCGCCGAGCTTTTTGGTCAGCTTTTTTCTCTTTCTCTGTTCGTGTGTCAGGTGCGTTTTCTTTGTCGATTTGCTTTTGTAACTGCAAGAAAAGATCGGTAGGCACAGGTTTCTTGGCCGGTGTTGCGCCTTTAGCTGCTTGCTCTATTGTATCGAGTCGAGTACCCGCTTTTTTTGCCGCAGCTTTTTTAGTAGCAGGCTTATTTTGTTGGTCAGCAGCTCTAATTTTTTCTAGGTTGCGTAGTGCTTGTGACGTTTCTTTGTCTGGGAACTTAGCCATTAAGGCCGCTATCTGGGCATCAGACAGTTCTTCGTCTACTACTGGCTTTTCTATAACCGGTTTGACTTGTGGAGCTTGTGGGGCTTTCTGAGCCACAACTTCTTCTTGGGGCCTACTGGCTTTTTCCGTCCGCTGTGCTTGAGCTGCCCGCACCAAAGCATCAAAGTCTACGTCGGTTAGGTTAAAACTTTCTTCCTCGTTAACACCAAGCTCATCAAAAATTACTTTGGCTTGCTCGGGGTCTTTCACTTGACCCACGCCGTCGTCTATTTCTTGTTCTGCGGGGGCGGCTTGTTCTGCGGCAGCGGGAGCTGCTTGTTGTGCGGTCTGCTCGGGTACTATCATCTCGCCATCAAACACAGCACCGTTAGCTTCGGCATCAGCAAGCAACGTATCCATCTGGGTTTGCGTAAGGCCCGCAACTTCGGCTTCTGTTATGTCATACTCGTTGGTGACAAAACCAAGCAAGTCCTTAGACCAGAGCGGACGGTCCGCAGGTATATCTTCTTGAGTTTCTGTTTTTTGGAAGCCCCGTGTTGCCAGTTCTTCGTCTATTACAGTCTCATCTGCTCCGGTTACAGTCGCAGCAGCTGCTGTTACGGGCGGTTTTTTACCTACCACAGTTGGTTCTGGTATACCGTCAGGCACCTTGAGTTTAGTTTCTGCTCGGAACGTGCCTTGTGGTTCTAAGGCTTTTATTATCGCATCGACTTTAGGTATTATTTTAGATTCTGGTTTTAGCGTCGCCCTGTACTTTTTAAGCTCCGCCTGTACCTCAGCGGCTTGCACTGGGTCTGTAAGGTTTTTGCCCGCCAAAGGACCGTTAGGTTTTAGTATCGTGGCACCGGGAGACACGCCTAAATTATCTAGGCCCCACTTTTTAAGCGCAGCAGCGTCAGAAGGTATGGTGGTTGCGGGCGTTGCTCCTTCCTCGGCTACTACCGGCTCTTCTATAACAGGTTCGGCTTGTTCGGCAGCTAATCTCTCGGCCTCAATTTTGTCTCGTCTAAACTGACCTCTATCCGTAAACCCTCTGCCTGTACCACCTATGCCACCAAGAGGCAGACCAACAGCAGCACCGGCAACAGCTGATTCGGCTATGCGCTTAAAATCTTCGCTGTCGAAGATCATGGGGTTGTCGCCTACAAACTTTTCGGCAGCGATATTGACGGCTTCTTGCGTGCCCTCAGTTGTGCCCTCTGTGACTACACCTTTAACAACGCCTTTGGCTGCGTTTGCGGCAATGCTTGGTTGCATGCCTGACTTTTTGAGTACTGCGGTAACAACACCTCTACGCATACTAGGGGAGAAGCTTCGTAATAACTGAGCAGGAGCAACCAGTTCAAGGGCAGAGTTAATCGCGCCAGCAATAGAAGCAGCGCCCGGAGCAAGCGTCCCAGTTTCTTCGTAGATACCTGCAAACGACTCTGGAGCCATAAGAGAGTAAGAACCTAAAGCACCTGCAACTCCTGCACCTGTGGCCGCGCCAAGCCCAACAACCGGAGCAGCTACGGCACCTGCGAGCGCAGAAATACCTAGCCCGCCAAGGATAGGCACGTTCTCAGCAAACTTTTCAGTGATAAAACCCGCCGCATCGCCTATGCCGTCTACGTCTTCGTAGCTGCCGTATTGAGTTGGGTATTGCTCCGCTGCCGCTTGCCTTCGCGCCCTGCCTTCCTCGATTTGCGCTACCGCATACTCGTCTTGCCCAAGGATAGAAGCTAGGTAAGCAGGCAGGTCGTCTTTTAAAGTCGCGGCTACATTTTCTCCCCCGCGTGCAAGAGAGTCAGTAAATATAGTACCGAGGGAGGGTTCAGGAGCATCGTATACACCCGGAAATTTGGACGCGATAAACTGCCCGATCTGATCCCGTGACATAGTGTCGGGGAACTGAACTAAGTCCCCGTTTGGCATAGTGACTACAGGCATACTGAAACCCTAATTAAGTTGTGGGGTTATAATCTGCAAAATTTGTTGGCGTTGCCGCTGTATTTACTCCTGCTTGCCCACTAACACCGGAAGACTGACCCAGAACGTTTTTAAACTCTTTTAGTTTTCTTGCTCGTATGTCTTTTATAGTTTGCTGCATTTCAAGGGCAATCTTCGCTTCTTCTTCATCTGTAAGGACGTTAAACGGGCTTGCAAAAAAGCCTTCTCCTGCGGTCCCCAACTTTTCTGCTTCTATTCGCCGGTACTCCTCGGACATCATAATGTTTTCGTCGGTTAGCTCTGTCGCCTGATACTCCGCTGCGGACATATTCATTGCGGCGGCGTTCCTTGCGTCTAGCTCAACTTTGCGTCCTTCTAACATCATGCGCTGCTCTTCTAACCTATTAGCGCGGTTAGCTTCAGCCTCTTTTATCTTGCGACCTTCCTCGGCAATCTGGGAGAATTCATAGCCTTTAGACGCACCAGCACCTCGGCCTAGTATCTCCGCTACCCCTGCAACCTTGTCTGCAAACGGACGAGCCTTTTTAAGCAGCCCAGACAAACCTTGTCCTTTGTCTTTTGGCGGAGGTGGAGGTGGATTGTCGCCACCTTGAGTTTGAACAACGTTTTGTCCTTGCCCCGAGCCAGCACCCGTAATATCAGTCATGGTATCATCTACCGATGTTTTGTTGTCCATAAGTGGCTGTAAAAGCTCTTTAAACGCTTGCTCTCTTGTGGGAGGGCGCACACCTATAGCATCTGCCTGTGCTTGCTCAGCGTTAAAAACACTTTGAGCTTCTTGCTCAGCAGCACGTTTTTGAAGTGCCGTAAGTCCTTCGTTGTACTTTTTGGCAACGTAGCTCTTCGCTTCAGGGAATATTTCCTCTGCAACCACATTTATCCCGCTGTTAGTAGTATCTAATATACCACCGCCTACGGACTTCAAAAGGCCCACCACAGGATTTTGCCGTGGGCCGTCTTCTTCTATCCTGCGTTGTCTTTCAAGCTCTCGTAGCTTTTGCTCTTTTTGCTTTTTGCGTTCTTTGTCCGCTTCCGCTGCTAACCTTTCGCGTCGCATTACGTTATCTATACGGTCACTTGGTTCTGGTGCATCCGCTCCTCGCACGACAGCACCTTGCGACACTTGAAAACGTACGTCATCCGCCGTGTACTGCTCTCCGTTAGGGCCTATAGCCACAATGGCAAACTCATCTTCCCCTTCAACCAAAGACCCATCAGGACCAGCGTAACCTTTAACATCACCACCCATAGCCATACCTTTGCTTGGGCCGTACATCATGTCGCTCACTTTTTGCCTAAACGCGTTCGGGTACTTTTCCTCAAACATGAGGCGCTCTAGCTCTAGTGCTTGCCTACCTTGAGGGCTAACCTTGTCGGGGTTCTTGTCGTAGTAGTCGAACTTCTTGAGGCCCTCTAAGTACTTGAGCATCATAGCGTTTTCTTCGGGCGACATTTTAGGGATAGGGCCTTTAGAATTTGCACCTACAACAGACCCATCAGGACCGGCATAACCCACAATACCGCCCATAGCCATGCCCATTGACTTCATATTCGGGGCGGGAACCGCAGAAATACCTCGGGCCTGTTGTGGCTGAGGAGCGGGCATACCTTGAGCCATTTGTGGTTGGCGAGCACGCATGCTGCGTTGTCCTTGCATCTGAACCCCCGGTGCCATGCGCTGAGCTAAGTTTTGCTCCATCTGGTTTACCACGGTGCCTTCTGGTGGTTGCATACCCATGGCCGCTTGGCGCTCTTTAGCCGCTTCCATTTTCTGCTTTTCTTGCAGTGCAATAGCGTACACCAACTGAGGGTCCACACTCTGTCGCTGCATAAGCTCTTGAATACTCAAGCCTTTTAGCTGGTCTAGTTCTTGCGCAATTCCATAAGCCATGTTCTTAGTCTCTTAAGTCATCGTAAATGTCAGCCCCAGTGCCGAGGTAATCAAGGAATCTAGACAGCTCACTTGGCTCAATATACGTAGTTTCGGCTGCACTAATAGGCAAGTCTTGAAGCAGAGATTGCTGGTATTGAACTTGCTTGTACGGGAAGTCTCGCTCTTCCGTAAACTGCGCATAGTCTGCGGCAACGCCTTGCTGCTCGATGTCTCTCTGAATACCGCCTGCACCTTGTTGGGCCGCAAGAGCAGTTAAGCCGTAGCGGTTAGTCATGTCCTGTGCCTGCTGTGCGCGATCTTGCTCGGTATTAAACTGACCCATACCCTGAGTGTACGCAGTCTGCATGCCTGTACCGTAGATGTCGGCAAGGTTCCTAAGCAAATTGCGCTGCCCTTCAGAGTCCATAATAGCCTGACGAGACCCACCGAAGGCACCCGCTTTACCCAGCCTAGAGGCGTTCTGGACGCGCTGTATTTCTGCTTGCCTCTGAGCTTCGGCCATTTGTGGCTCTAAAGCTGCGTTCATAAAGGGCGACATGTAGTCCTGCGCTGTACTACCCGAGGTAAAACTCGTAGGGGTAAACCCCCCCATCTGCGCAGTAGGCAGGTTAAGGCCCGCAAGACCTTGGAACGCTTGAGTTTGAAGCCCCGACTGCCCCGCAGTTAAAGGCCCGCCGTATGCTTGATAGGGCTGATTAGACAGTGCTTCCCCTTTTCCGAGCATGCTGGTTACATAGGGCGCTGCCCAACCCGCAAGGGATTCCGTAGTACTAGCTGGTTGTCCTACTGGATCAGACATAATTATTTCCTCACGCTAAAAATTTTTGGGGTTCAATCTGCCGCCCCTGTTCTTTAGTACCAGTACGGGCTTTGCGTATTTTGTCCATCATGCCGTATAGCTGTTGCGCGCCTGAGTCTGAATTTCCGTTACCTAAGTGGCTCACCACGTCAGCAGGAATAACAAACTCGCCATCACTTAAAGCAGCGGGCTGTGTATTGTCTATTGTAGCGGGGATTCGATCCGCCATACCGTCGGTACTTCCGCCTAAGTACATGCCTTTTGGTGCCATACTAGCAAGGCCGCCTTGAGCATAGCCGTACTGACCCAGCGCTTGTTGTACATCTTCTGCGGTTAAACCCGGATACCGGCTTTGGTAAAACTGCGCTGCTGTTTCTGGGGTAAATATGCCCATGTTTAGCAAATTAGCAACCATATCATCCGGCGCGTCGTTTAAAGCACCGGTAACACTCCGCTGTGCGGGAGTCATACCCACAGGAAGACGCCTTGACGCTTCTGATACTAAGCCCTGTTGTGTGCTTAAAAGGTTGGCAATCCCCGAAGCATCTTGGCTAGAAGGCTGATAATAGGGCACTCTATCTGGCTGCGCCACACTACTCAACGCCGCAGGGCGCTGCTGCATAGCAGGATTAGACAGATTGAGTGCTTGCAGTCCGGCTATTTGCTGGCTGTTTGTGGCTCGCGCAGCGTCAATAGCAGTATCCATAGCAGTATTATAGCGCGCGTCGTAATCTACCTGTGTCTCGTAGCCCTCGGCTTCTGGGTCAAAAACCCTTTGCCCCATATTAGGGTTAGCGTAGATCATATCGCTAAAGTAGCGTTGCCCACTACTGCCCGGACGCCGCTCAGGGTCATACGTGCCCGGAACCGCAGTTCGCTCTGCTCTAAATCTTGGGATGACTGCGTCTGCCATACTAGCCTCGTTGGTTCGCTAAGAACCTAATAAGTTCTTCAATATCATAATCCTGCACTATACCACTTTCCGCATAAGGTGAATACATACCCAATTCTCTTAGCAGGGCGTCCTCATCACTCTCTTGGGGTTCTTGGAAAATACTACTTCCGCTTATGTCGTACAGCGGACCAAGGTCTACCAACTCGCCCGGTTTGGTTTGTACGCCCATAAAGCCTTGGCCCCCAAAATCTGGCACTTCTGGCGGTGGTTCTGGCGGCACTTCGTCTAATACGGGTGGTACTTCATCATCTGACGCCGGTGGTTGTTCTTTGTCTAGTATAGGTTTAAAGGTAAAAGGGTCGCCTATTATGCGATCAGAAATAACCTCATCATCATCATCGTCTAGTATAGGTTTAAAGGTAAAAGGGTCGCCTATTATGCGATCAGAAATAACCTCAGCAGGTGTACCAGCGCCGTCGTTTTGCCATGCACCCCCGCCAGCTACTTTGTCGTCATCGTTTTTTGTGGTGTCACCTACAGTAAGGACTGGGTTTGTACTATTAGGATCTAAAGTTTCATTGCCTGTAACAATTTCGACCCCATTACCACCTACTTCTTTATCCTCATCCCCACCACCTACAGTAAGGACTGGGTTTGTACTATTAGGATCTAAAGTTTCACCACCCGTAGTAGTTAGAACAACTTTGGAAGGGTCATCTTCATCAACTAGCGGAAGGGCTGCAACAACTTTTTCAGCAGCTTTTTTAGCGCCTGTAACAGCGGGGCCAACAATCTCAGACGGAAGTCCCGTAGTTGCCTCAATTACACTCTCAACGCTACCTCCTGCTTTAATTACTTTTATTAGCTTGTCAACAATTGCACTTCCGGTGGTAGTAACCCCCGCATAAGTCCCTCCACTCCGCGTACCTACAGTCCCACCTAGTACTGGAGTACCACTTGTCTTTCCGTAAACAACGGTAGTCTGTCCTGTAGTTGGGTCAACACCTACAGTGTCGGGCATGGCTCCATCAGGCAAGATATCTGCAATCTTGTCGTACCCTGCGTCTACGGCGTCTTTAGCCGTCTTTAACAACCCTTCTACAAAATCTTGAGCGCCCGCAGCCGCCGCTTTAACTGCCTCTAGTCCCGAACCGCCTTGCTCAAGAGACTCCATAGCCGATTTAAGTGCCGCTTCTTGTGCAACGGGATCAGTAACCCCAGCCTGTAGGATTTTGCCTTTGAGTATGCCTTCCGCCGCTATCCGAGCGCTTTCGTTAACAAAGCCAGTTTCGTTCTCACCTTGCGAGTTAAGGATGCTATCTAGCATGTCCTCGGTTTTGGCATTCATTTGGGCTTCGGATAAGCCAAGGAGTTGGGCTTCTTTTTGTTCAGGAGTTAGTTGGGTTTGCAGGATAGAGTTTAAATAGTCGTTCTGCATAGCTGCTGAAACAGCGCCAGCTACTGGGTCTGGAAACAGAGAAAATACACTGCCAAGATCAACTGCATATCCACCAATAGCGTCACTAGTAACGTCACGGTTCATCCCCGGGAAATCCGTTTTAGGCCCCCCAGTATTGGCTGCGGTTGCGTTTTCGGCTTCTATACTGGCTATTATTTCGTCCACTATAGCTTTGTCTTGCTCCTGCTGAGTTAAAACCCCACTTCCGGCTCTTATATCGCCCGCACGACTGTACGTCCCCGTGTTCGGGTTATAGACCATACTGTCGTCGTTTAAATAACTCTCAGTACCCATACTAAACCTACGGTGTCGGTAGCGTTTCTGGCAACGCTGACACAAAAACTACTGTTAATAAGGTGGACGGCACGGCAGGGCGGGGGCTAGCAGCCGCCTGATAATCAATTGTTACGGCTGTGTCGTCTGTCGCCCACATAATTTCTAAATACTGCCCCGCTGTTAAGTCCATGGTGAAGCTGTATTCAAAGTCGTCTACCCCACCCGACCCCGCTATAACGTGTGTTCTAGCAGTATTTGCTATGTCTACACCACTTCTGCGCACCCAGAAAGACAACTCTTTGGAGCTAGCACTGCCGCTAGTCAACTCTACTGAGAGTTCAAAGTTGTAAACCCCTGAATAAAGTGGGGTTATTTGTGTTCCCGTTATGCTTATAGCTTCGCCTAAATACGTGTTCTCGAACTGTAAAGCATACGCTGTATCTACGATAGCCGCTGTTTGATCTACAGTAGAAAAGAACTTAGCGTTCGGCACTCAAGAAACGCACCCCCAAACTCACCTACTACGTTATTAACCGCGTTAGTTAGCAGGTTAAAAAACAGGCGTAATATGTTGTTCAGGTCGTCCAGATACTGCTTGAGTGGACTGTCCTTGGGTACGGGCAGCGCGGGCGCTTGGACTTTTTGTACTAGTCTCTGAGCCACTAGCCTCTCCTACCGTCGGGACGCATATTCAGTCGTGGTATACCTAGCTTCCAAGCCACACCCAGCTCAGTGGACTCGATCTTAAAGGCCATCTGCCTACCGCGTACCCGTACAAAGACCTGCCCTGTAAACTGCTCAATAGGCACTGTGGCTGAACGAGTTACCGTAGCGCTGCTGTTGCCGCCTTCTGATAGCGGGTTGTTGTACCCAGAACCGGAGTTCTCCATAGGAGATAAAGTCATCACAGCGGCGGGGCTATCTGCCGTAGAACCCTCAAACGTTACGTCAGGTAACATTCTATTAACAAACATAAACTTATCGCCGTCGTCCAAGTCAAACTCAGAGGAGATAAGCGTAGCTGTAATCGGGAACGGCGTGGACGTTTCTTGGCAGTCGTAGCCCACTTCGTGGTTAACCAAGTTGTTGCTGTACGTAGCCGCCAGTGGGTTTTCTCTCAGGTCAGAGTCGATCCAAGCGCTGCGCGATAGACTGCCGTAGTACCAGATGTCTTGCAGGTAGTTGTACACCACGTAGCGGTCGTTCTGAGTAGAGTCGGCAGAGCAATAGAACCACCAAATCTCGTCGAACCGCTCGTTAGTGCCCGCTATTACTTGGTCGTACTGAGAGAAGTTAAAGTCGTTAAATACATAACTTCTAACCGAACAAGGCAGCGTCTTGACCGTACCGTCGTAGCTGTAGAACTTATCCGTACCCATCCAATAGGCAATGTTGCCTGAGTAAACCGCAGCGTTAGGGCTAGCTATAGTAATGTTGTCGCCTAGTAACTGCGCACCCCACACCTCCGGTGCACCTAGGTACTGCAAGCCGTAGAGGGCCGTATCGGTCCAAATCAGTACTTCCTGACGTGCTTGGATGGCAGTAACAATCTCACTACCGCGTGACAGGCGTAGGCTACCGGCTTGGTTAGTAGCCGCAGGCGTCCAGTTAGCCACGTCTTCTTGGTCAGACCAACGGATAAGCATGGGGTCAAGCACGCTAGTACCCAAATCGTTCGCACCAAAGCAGAACGCAAACCGGAAGATGTCCGACACGAAAGCCTTGTTAACTATTACAGGAACGTCTGACGCACCGCCCAGCGAGGACACATACACAGCGCGAGTAGTTATGTCGTTGCTTGCATCCCAGTAGAAAAGCTCACCACCACGGTAGGTAAAGAACAAGTCTTCGCCAAAGTTAGCCTGACTCCAAAGCCGTATGGGAGCAAGTGTAGCGCCGCTGTTGCCCCATGTATTCGACCCCCAAGTACCTGCACTCCAGCCGGTAAAAGGTACCGCAATTTCGTTGCCTGTGTTGACTTGATAGGCCGCAGTAACAGACCCGCCACCTGTAGCGGTAGAAGAAGCCGTAGTCTCAGCAGTAATAGTGTAGGTGTCTTCGCTTACAAAGCTAATCTGATACTCGTTGTTTAGGGTAAGGCCGCCAACCGCAGTAGCCCCGCTAAACGTAACAAAGTCGTTCTGGAGGGCACCATGGGCAACATCAGTAACAAGGACAGTCGCAGAGCCTGACGTAGTAGTAAACGGGTCTGTCAGAGATACTGTAGACCGAATAGGCGTGATGTCATAGTACGCTCCGCCGCGCTCGATGTAGTACTTGAGGTTAGTGCCAACCGAGACGAGGTTCTGCCCTTGGAGGGTAACCCAGTTGAGCATAGACCGGCAGATGCCGAGAAAGGAGTTATTAGACAGGCGCACCCACCCACCGATCTTCTGAGGCATACCCCGTCTGAAACGCACTTTGTTGGTCTCGTACCAACCGCCTTCGGCTGCGTAGCGAGTATTCTCGCGGTCAACCCCGGGACGGAACTGTAGTTTCTGTAGCGGCATTTCCTAACCTCATTATAGGTACTCACCCGTCTCGATCATGTACGCGAGTTCGGTTGAGCGTCCCTTGACATCCCGACTCCACTTGGAATCTAAAAACTCTAAAGATGCGGTTGTATAGTCTGCTGCGTCCATAGCAGCTAATGCGAGTCTGAAACCACGAAGTCGAGTGGCACCAAGGTTAAAACTAATGTCTATAATAGCATCTTTTCGGACATCATCAAGGTCGGTAAACCACGGATATTCCGAGGAAAGTTCCTTAATAACGCGCGCGATGTCGTTCTCTAGCAGGTAGTCGACTTCATCATCGAACAGGCCCATACCGGTGTTAGATATATTTCGCCCCACACCAATGGTTTCGTACCCAGCAGAACACAAATAAACGTGGGACCTTACGCCCTCATGGCGCTTGAGCATTTCAATAAGTCTTTCGGTCACTAGTCGCAAAGCTCAGCTAGTTCTTTCCAGTCTTGTGCAGTCCAGTTCGAGGTATCTACACCCGCCGGAAGCTCTACCGTAATGCCCGAGACGTTCGCACCAAGGAAAGCGCCTGCGGCGTTAGTGTTACCCTTCAAACAGGCCATAGCGTTGTCTTCGGGTGTAATCTCTAAGCTGTTTAACTGCGTACAGCCCGCAAGGGCTAAGGCTCCAAGAGCAAGTAATGCTTTCATTTGAACCATCCTGTGATTGTCTGGAATGTTCGCACTGGGTAGTAGAGAGCGCCTGATTTAAACCGGCCTAAGCCCAATACGCCCAAAGCTTCTCTAAACACTTTGTCGGCCTGCTTTTGGTTCTTAACAACGCCGTCTCCGTGGGTGCATAGGTAGTCGTGGACCACTGCCGCCTTTCGGTTTTTTGCGTTTGCTACGGGTACTAGCTACCGAAGCAGCTTAGGTACACTCGCCAGATCAGTGCAATCCCCGCAGGCACGGTCACTGTGCGCCCCAGAACGTCGCTATAGTACACCAATGGGGCGTGTAGCCGCCATCCACCATCCACAGCTT
>FUWD013232161.1_pt1 | contig 11719 bp, 19 predicted proteins | sample 1063281 | NCBI WGS metagenome assembly FUWD01 (sample SAMEA79048168, study PRJEB19326) | metagenome | biome: marine
ATCTAAAGGCAGCAAAAGGGCAGGACACTGGCAGGATACTTGGCACTCTTACCAGTAAAGAGCGCGATAGTTTGCGTTCGCTTATCAGCCAGATAGATAACATTCACGATCACATCATAACGAGGATTTAATTATGACGTTTCAAGACATAAAAGATATACGCTCACTAATCTCATCGCTTGTGGCTGATAAAATCGACGCAGGAAAAGTGGTAAACCAGCAATGGACTGTGACGGAAATACTGAACAGTTACGACGATATAGAGGGTGAAGATAAGGATTTCTATCTCGTTACCGCTCGGCACTGGATCGGGGGCGAAGTGAAGTCTGCCATCGGGAAATATGAGCCGCATTTAGGGAGTGATGGTACTCAGTTGGTTCTAGATGGCTTTGAGTATTTACAGAAAGGCTACCCAGTGCTGCGCGGAACAGTTCGCCAGCTAGTCCCTACCGACCAGATTACAGATGAAGAGTGGGATATTAAAGAGCGCGAATACGAGAAGATGGGTGATGGCTGTTATGCCCATGCCGCTGAAATACGGATGTACAGGAATAGTCGCCAGCAAACAGCGTAGGTAAAACCAGTCGCGCCTGGAAAAATTGAGCAGTGCTCGCTGCCGCGCAAGATAGAGAGTAGACCATCCGACCTTTGAGGGGCGGGATAAACAGCGTTAAGGTGACCAGGAGAAGGGTCAGGTGTTACGAGCCTGAATTAAATCGTTGCTGATTACAGGGTGGGCTAGACTAAGTTAGTGTTTTTTCAGAGGTCACCAATAGCCCCTCATTAGACAGACTGTGTTAAAAATAAGTCAACACGGAACACCACAGAGCATTAACACAATAAGGGGAGCAATATGTACAAACCACACAAAAGGCCGACAGGCGAGTCGTGCTATAACGCGGTTTTGACGGAAGAAAAAGTCAAGGCTATCCGTGAAAACAGGCTAGGTATGACAGATAAAGATCAGGCAAACTTATATGGCGTTAGCGCTAATACGATATTCCGGGTCAGGAAATTTGAAGCGTGGTGCCATGTATGAGTGATTACCTTGAGTTTCTTGAGAAAAAGAGGCACACAACAAAAGATCATGGTTTTTCCCCGAACTGGATACCTGACTCTGCCTTTGATTTTCAGCGCAAAATTATTACAAAATCAGTTCAGAAGGGAAGGATAGGCGTTTTTGCCGATACTGGACTTGGAAAGACAATGGTTCAGCTTTCTTATGCTTACAACGTGGTAATGAAAACCAATAAGCCCGTATTGATTTTGACACCGCTGGCTGTCGCTTTCCAGTTTTTAAAAGAGGCCGAAAGGATAGGCATAGATGATATAGAGCATACTAGGGATGGCAAATTTACAAAAAAAATCGTGGTCTGCAATTATGAACGGCTTCACCTGCTAAATGCGTCTGATTATGCTGCTGTGTTGCTGGACGAATCTTCAATACTAAAAAACTTTGACGGGAAAATACGCGACCAGATCGTTGCGTTTATGCGCAAGGTTGAGTTCAGGATGTTGTCTACAGCAACCCCTTCGCCAAACGACTTTATAGAGCTAGGGAATAGCTCTGAAGCGCTTGGCTATATGGGGTATATGGATATGCTGGGTAAGTTTTTCAAATCAAACCAGAACAGCGTAGACAGCAACAACCGGAATATAGGTGAAAAGTTCTACCTAAAGCCACACGCTGAGAGGGATTTTTTTGCGTGGGTAAATCAGTGGTCAATTATGGTAAAGCGGCCTTCGGATATTGGGTTTTCCAATGACGGGTATGATTTACCCACACTGCACACTATAAAGCACATGGTGTATAACAAGCAGTCATGGGTTTCCGATAATGGGCAGTCAGCATTATTTGCAATGCCTGCAAAAACTATGACAGAGGTAAGGGCAGAGCAAAAATCAACAGTCTTAGAGAGATGCGAAAAAGCTGTAGACCTTGCGCAAGGGAAGGTATCTGTGTATTGGTGTAATTTAAACGAAGAGTCTGATTGCCTTTCTAAGCTAGACCCTGGAGCCACTGAAATACGAGGAGGAATGAGTATAGACAAAAAAGAAGAAATACTAATGGCTTTCGCAAATGGAGAAATCAATAGATTAATAACAAAACCAAAAATGACTAGCATGGGCCTTAATTGGCAGCATTGTAATCATACTGTTTATTTTCCAACGTGGAGTTATGAACAGTTCTACCAGTCTACTCGTCGTTTTTGGCGATTTGGGCAGAAACGCGAGGTGACGTGCGATATGGTTATTAGCGAGGGACAGGAAAGGGTAATGCAGGCTATACAAGAAAAAACACAAAAGGCGATAGACCTACATAAAAACCTCGTTTTAAATGCGAATAGGGATTTCAGCCAGACTGTTAAATTATTCGATAAACAAACAACATTGCCGGAGTTTATGTCATGAGCACAGTTAAAGATCAGATAATCACACCAGAATACGCGTTATACAATTCGGATTGCATGGAGGTTTTACCTTCCATTCCATCGGCATCGGTAGGGCTATCTGTATATTCTCCCCCATTCGCAGGGCTGTATCAGTATAGTAGCAGTGAGCGAGATTTCTCTAACTGCGAAAACAAAAACCAGTTTTTGCAGCAGTACGATTTCTTAATCTCCGAGATGGCTCGTGTGACAAAGCCTGGGAGAATAACTGTAGTGCATGTTACTGATATACATGATAACGCTTGTTTTTTATGGGACTTCCCTTCGGAGGTTATTAAATTACACGCTAAACATGGATTTCATTACCGTGCTCGGATAGGAATAAGAAAAGAACCATTAAAGGTTAGGATGAGAACTATGGTTAAAAGTCTCATGCACAAATTAGTTGTAGAGGATATGACGCAATGCTTTCCGGCCATGCCGGACTATCTACTTGTGTTTACAAAAAAAGGCGAAAATACGGAACCAGTCACACACCCGTTAGGGTTAACGGAATATCCGTATTTTGGAGAGCAGCCTATACTTCCTCACTTTGTTATTGCATGGAACAACGAGCACGGCACAGATTGGGATGCTACGCAGTTGTGGGATCACTTGAACACGGAGTATATAGGACACAAAGACGCAAAAACGAACAAGTTGAGTCATTATACATGGAGGCGTTACGCAGATTATATGTGGGACGATATACGCATTGATAATGTTCTACCGTTCAGGGACTCACGAGAAGAAGATGATGAAAAGCACGTTCATCCATTGCAGTTAGATGTAATCGACAGGTCTGTTTACATGTATTCCAATCCCGGCGATATTGTTCTTACTCCATTTATGGGGGTTGGCAGTGAGGTGTATAGCGCCGTTAGCCTGGGCCGTAAATCTATAGGAATAGAGCTAAAGGATAGTTATTATAAGCAGGCGATCATAAATCTTTCGCACGCAGAAGATAGGTTTAATGGTGGTGATGAAAACACGCAACAGTGCCTTCTTTCTGGTGTTGTATGAATAGGTTGCGGTTGGTATCGGAATTCTGCACAGGAGTTAACCAAGAATATCTTAATGAATGGATAGCGTATCGGAATGAAGACCTTAAAAAGCCGATGACCTCAAGGGCAATTAAAATGCTTACAAAGAAGCTGCTACAGTGGAGCGAGGAGGAGCAGGAGCGGTTAATCTGTCACGCAATAGAAATGAACTGGATGGGTATATACTACGTTGAGCCGCCAAAGTCAGCCAGCACTCGGCAGACTAGCATTCGGGACGATTTAACAGACACGTCATGGGCAAGATAATAATGAGCCACAGAACGATACAGCAGTACATCCGAGGGATGATCGAATACACTTCCGGCCAGTGCTTTGGCGCGAAAGAAGTGCGGTATTTAGGCGCAGCAAAGTACACTTGCAGCTCTGTCAACGCGGCACTGCGCGGCATGGCGACTGATGGCGAGCTGGTGCGCTCAGGTGACGGCTATTGCCACGAGGTACTAGCAAAGCGCTACGCGCATATCGCATGGCGCAAGCGCAGCAATGAGGCGCTTAATCTGGACGAATCGATGGTATTCGGGCGATGAACTCTTCAGCATTAGTTAACAGTTCGTCCGTGTGCAACATGATTAGCGTGTCCGGCGGCAAAGACTCGACGGCTACTCTTTTGCTGGCGATTGAGCGCGAAACAGAAAATATGCATCCTGTTTTTGCCGACACTGGAAACGAACATGAGTTAACCTATACCTATTTAGACTATCTTGAATCACGCTTAGATATAAAAATTCAGCGCGTTAAGCCTGATTTTACCTCGCAACTAGAGCGCAAAAGAACGATCACGATGGAAAAGTGGAGGAGGGATGGGGTTCCTGAAAAGACCATTGAAAGGGCTATTTCTGCGCTGCAACCTACCGGAAATCCTTTTCTTGATCTGTGTTTATGGAAGGGTAGATTCCCAAGCAGCAAGGCGAGATTTTGCACCGAAGAATTGAAGGCCAATCCGATTACCGAAATCGCGGTCTGGCCGCTGCTGAAACGATACGGAATTATCGAAAGCTGGCAGGGGATTCGATGGGATGAGTCAAGCACTAGGGCGCATTATGTCGAGCGCGAGGGCATAGAGCCGGATGCATTAAGAGTGTTCGCCTACCGACCAATACTCTCATGGAGCGCGGATCAAGTTTTTGAGTTCCACCGGAAGCATAACGTAAAGTGGAACCCGCTGTATGAAAAAGGCATGGGGCGAGTTGGCTGTATGCCTTGCATTAATTCACGCAAAGACGAACTGGCAGGCATAGCGCGGCAATTCCCGGACGTCATTGAGCGGCTGCGCGAGTGGGAATACCTTGTATCGCAAGCCAGCAAGTGGGGGGCGTCTACTTTCTTTTGCGCTGTTAATGACCCTACAGTCAATGCTGATGATGAAATATCATACCAAACGCACGGTATCGATCGCATGGTTGACTGGTCGAAAACATCAAGGGGCGGCAGGCAAAAACAATTGATCGCTACCGATGCACAAGAGGGCGCTTCATGCAGTTCGATTTATGGGTTGTGCGAATGATAACGGAAAAAAACAAATTGGAGTGGGGCCTAACCGATGAGCTAATCACTAAGCTAAAGACTTAAATGGTACTAAGGAGGTTCTATGGATATTAACGGAAAAATTCATTTTCTATCAAAGGATGAAAATGCTCGACTTGCGCACGTACCTATCGAGTACGCAGAAGCTGCGCTAAAACAAATGGACGCCGGAGAAAGCCTATTCTATTCCAGCAACCGCCGCGCCGCTGCCTGGGCGCGACTGACTGCTGCCAAAATGTGCAAAGCGGCCAAGGATAAGCGGCAGCGAAGGCGTTCAGCAAGGGTTGGCAAAGTTAGCCGCCGCAAGAACCGCAAGAGCTGACATATGAAAAGTACATTAAAAATTGATGCGGCAATTGATGCTGCGTTAGAAAAGATACTCAGAGCTGCGGGATCAAGCCTGAGCGCTTACATGATGGCGCTAATGCTTGAAAAAATGCGCGCAGAAATGAAGGACATCATGATTGAATCGTACATTCATGGGTCGAATGACTGTTACAAAGTGATCAAAAATAACGCAAATGATTACTGAAGAAGAACAGGAAAAGTGGGGTTTAAACGATGCCGAAATCAGGTGCGAAGGCGCAGGCGTCACAGATGCCGAGTTTAGAATTATCTATAAAAGCTCCGAGGGAATACGCAAAGCAAGCGTTTTTGGCCCGTCGCTCGCATGGCCTAGAAGCTGCGCGGGTGATACTGGCCGAGTGCCCAAAACACTTGCAGGGACTGGCAAAGACGATGGCGGGCATTTGGTGGGAATTACATTTATGGGAGAAGCGGAATGACAACGCCAGCAATGCGCGGAGCACTCCACCTTTGGCTCGATCAAGTCTCCGCAATACTGAATGACCGAGGGGTCGATCAAACTGTCGTTATTGCCAAACTAACGGCGCGAGGGGTATCAACCCGCTGGACAGGGAAGGGGATGAAAGAAACGGTTTTCAAACCTATTTACGCTCAAGTGGCGGGCAAGAAAAGCACCGAGGCAGCGGAGGCAGGAGACTTGGACATAGTGGTACAGGGGCTGACAAAATGGCTAGCGCAGGAATTTGAGGTAATGGTGCCTCCATTCCCGTCAATCCAATCACAGATGGAAGAATCACTGGGGAGAACGCGAGCATGAGAGAGAAAAAGTTAGCAATTGAGATAACGGCCTTTATTGCTTTGCTTTTTATCGTGTACGTCTTGGCGGAGTTGCTTTCGTGACCCAATCCGAGCGTACCACGGTCGCTCTGGAATCAATCGCGGCGAGCCTAGCCGCATTAGTTGCTGCCATTTTAGCAGAGCAGGAGCAACGCAGTGGCACTGCCTAAACTGCGAGATTGTGCTACATGCAATAGAGAGTTTCAGCCGCAGAGATTCGGGCAGAAAACTTGCAGACTGGAATGCGCGCTAGCACATGGGCGCGATACGGCGCACAAGAAAAAGATTAGGGCTTTCAGCGCTGAAACGGCCAAGCGAAAGAGTGCGATTAAAACCCGCTCGAAGTGGATGAAGGAGGCGCAGGTAGAGTTTAACAAGTTCATTCGAACGAGAGACAGGCATCGGCCTTGCGTGTCGTGTGGTACTGTAGAGGGTGATTTAAACAGCCATTTAACAGGGGGCGCGTTTGACTGTGGGCATTACCTGGGCACGGGCAGTCACCCTGAACTGCGTTTTTTTGAATTTAACGCCGCGAAGCAATGCAAAAAATGTAACCGTCAGCTTTCGGGAAATCACGGCCCTTATCGAGTTGAGCTAATTAAGCGCGTAGGGCAATCAATGGTTAATTTTCTGGAGGGCCCACACGAGCCATGCAAGTACACGATTGAAGACTTGCAGCACATAAAAGTACACTTCCGAGACAAGGCTAAACTGGCTCAAAAAGCCGCTGAGGAGCAGTATGAGTGACGCAACAGCGCAGCAATTATCAAGATTGACAGCGAAGGGCTGTCAGATAACGGGCGCAGGACACGGCGGCATAGCCGAGCTGACCCAATCGGACATTGCGGCGGGGCTGGCCGGGCTCCGCGACCCAGTGTACTGGTACATGCGGATCAAGTTTTGCGGTGATGAGTCGTTGATTCCTGATTTGCGCACTGCGATTGTTTATAAAATGCTGCGGGACTCAGTCAGGGGCGACTTTGATTTATCTATGCGTACTGCGAGAGGGCTAGCTTTAACCGCCGTGATACAGGCCACCATCGGGCCGCTATGCCACTGCTGCCGAGGGACGGGCATTATGATAACGACCAACAGCGCAAGCGACTGCGGAGCCTGCAAGGGCACTGGCCGGGTGCCCATGACCCAGGCGAGGGCGGCAGAGCTGGCGGGAGTCCATCGAAACACCTACGCAAAAAAATATGAAAGGATTGTGAACCGGTACGTTTCGGAGCTGGAGGCTTACGAAAGTCAGGGATTCAGCCATATCAGAAGGCGATTATTTGGGGCCGATGGATAAATAAACAAAATAATGCTTGGTGGGTCAAAGAGGCGCTAAACGAGGCATCAAAGCCGGAGAAATAACCCTTGCACAACGATTGTGCATCGTGATAGCATTTATTCCTATAGTGGAAAACTGACAAAGTTATTATGAAAGCTGCCTTCGGGTGGCTTTTTTTGTGCCCAGAATTCGGGCAAGACTGCGCCAAAAAAGTAGCCAACTGATGCCGATGTCCAGTCCTCTGCCTGCCCCTTTTGCCCCGTTTATACCGCTGCGGGGCTTTTTTTATTGGAATCACTATGCCGCCAGAAAGCCAGCCAACCTACGAGCAGGGTGTAGCAGATGGAAAGCTGCGGGCACTGGAGAATGTGATGCACATACACTCGACGCGGATAGATAGGGTCGAAGGCAAAATCTCAACACTGGAGAGAGTCGCATACACGCTACTCGGCGCGGTCGCCATCATTCAGTTGGCCCCATCGCTCAAATTGTTTATTAGTTAATCAGGGCCGAAATTGAGCGCATATCAGGACAATTTAGCGGGCATCACAACCTCTACGGGCCTTTCTACGCTTATTGTAAACGCCTCAGACCCGCGATTTAAATCCTTTTCAGGACTGTCCACTGGCACAGGATACTGCTACCGCATCGAAATGCTGGCCGATAACAGTGTTTGGCAGACTGGGCGATTTTCGTGGAATTCTGCGACGAGCACCGCAACGATCACATCCACAAAAACATCAAGCAGCGGCGGCAGCGCTATAAATTGGGGCGCTGGCCAGAAGCTGTTTATGCTTACGGCTGATTCGGAGCTTTTGCGCGATATGGCCGAAATGGTCGAGTCTACGGACGCGCTGATACTGACCGCCGCCGAAAGAGATAAGCTGGCCACTGCGGGATTTGGTGTTGACGGTGCAGATGGTGCGCCTGGCGATGCTGGGGCAGACGGCTCAAACGGAGCTGACGGAGCTGACGGTGCAGATGGAAGCACTGGCCCACAGGGCATTCAAGGCATTCAGGGCATTCAGGGCGTGACAGGGGACACGGGGCCGCAAGGCGATGGCGGTGCTACTGGAGCGGCTGGTGCTGACGGTGCAGATGGATCTGATGGCGCAGATGGAGGCACTGGTGCTACTGGTGCTACTGGAGCGCAAGGCGTCAAAGGCGATGACGGCGATCAGGGCATCCAAGGCATACAAGGCATACAAGGCGTTAAAGGGGACGATGGCGATCAGGGCATCCAAGGCATACAAGGCATTAAGGGGGACGATGGCGATACAGGTGCTACCGGCCCCGCTGGCGATGACTCGCCTGCTCAAACTGATGCGCAAATCAAAACGGCATACGAAAACAACGCCGACACCAATGCTTTTGATGATGCCGCAGTTGCGGCGGTTATAGCCAACACGGCAAAAACGGGCGTCACCGACGAAATATCTAACGTGGTCGAGGACACCACGCCGGAGCTTGGAGGAGACTTAGATGCTGCAAGGAAAAATATAACAAACATCCGAAAACTAAATGTTGTCGGACAATCCACAGTATATTCTGTAGCTCCCGGCCCGTTTATAGAGATTACTGGAAGTCACTCGTATAGCTATGTTTATTTCGTTGGCACACTGCTTCCACCTGCTGTCTATTTTGGTGGGACACATACACTTAATATTTCAGGCTTCCCCTTTGGAATGGGCCAGCTATTTTTAACAAATGCAACTATCAAAAATAACCCATCAGTGGTTGCTAATTTCTCAAAATTTGTAACATTACAGGCATCAATAACCTATCAGGCTGACACTCAATCAATATCTATGAGCGCAGGCAATGATGCCGTATTTTCGCCCATTTTTTCGGCTATAAACGGAGGCAGTCTAGCGGCGGCAGATTACTCTCATACTCAGGCCGAGATAACATTAAACACAGGCACTACGATGGTAAGTCGCGTAGGCCACCGCATTAAAAACGCTACAGGCGCGGGTGCTTTGACATCACAGGTGGGGATAGTTGTCGAGCCGCTGACTAAAGGCGTCAACAACACGGGAATTCTGATCGGGACTGCCATACCACCCTCTGGCAATTTCGGCGTTTATCAACAAGACACTAATCCTAGTCGGTGGAACGGCGGTCAGCGGTTCAGGACGCGCCAAGCCACCACCACAACAGTCACTGTAACAGCCTCTGATGGCACTGTGGAAATGTCGAACACAGGGACGGTTACTTGCACACTACCCAGCGCAACCACATGCGAAGGTCTGCTGTTAACGCTAATCAAAACGGGTGCAAGTGGGACGTTGAACATCGCATCAGTATCAGGCCAAACGTCAAAAGGGACTAACCGTACTGCAACGCCTTGGGTATTCACCGCTCAGTGGACGGTGCTACAGATCCAGAGCAATGGTACAAACTGGACAACGCTTATCAACGAGGTGCCCGCATAGTGACCGATACCCTGCAAGAGATCGCAGCTACTGTACGCCTGATACATGCCACGATGGAAATACCGATCAGCATCTCCATCCATTTTGATAAAGGGGCGGCGCGTATAGGCATTAACATCGCCTCAGAGCAAAACATTACCCATGAATTCTCCGACCCCGTGGTGTTGCTGGCATGGCTTAAAGCAATATCTCTTGACTCAAATGCGCTACATGAGGGCATTCAGTATAAAAACAAAGAGATGCTAATAAAGCGGCAGGCAGAGGACAAGGCCGCGCTTGAGGCGATAGAGCAGGCAACAGCTACTGATAGTGCTCAAGCTAAAACGTAATGATTGCAACACGACCAATAGCCAGCGCACCAATCACGGCGACACGCTACCTATCTGACGCAGTTATAAGACAGTTACTATCGGGCGACCTGATGATGTATTCGCTGATCAGCGCTGGCCGTAAAGCCTATCCTGTGATCGGATCGGGGCTTTCGGTGATGGCTCTGGTAGACGCAAGAGCATCCACACTGCCCGCCCTAGAAGGCCAACTGGGAGCCATTGATGCTTAATATCTATCTAGGCAATGACACGGTTATTGAGCTATCAAATGTCAAAAACACAACGACTCAGGTCATTGACACTGGCGCGGCGGTTGCTGTCACATTAGAGGATATGCAGGGCGATGATGTGACGGGCCAAACATGGCCGCTTGCCATGCCGCATGTTGCTGCCGGGCTGTATCGAGCCACTATCAGCGCCAGCATAGGCATCGATGCTAACGCGCAATACAAGGCTATCGTAACCGCTACGGGTACAGATAACGAGGTCGGCCTGTGGGAGTACGGTGTAATCGCGCAAACACGCACCGGTGAGTGCTAATGAGCTGCGGCTGTGCAGAGCGCCGGATAGCGATCAAGAAAGAGTGGCAGAAACTGCAGGAGTTGGCCCGTGTCAGATCAGCAAAGATATTCAGCCGAAACTCTGGCGATACTGCAATCAATCAACGAGAACACCAAGGCAGTGACCCAGCTAGCCCAGGCGACCGCGCAACTGATTAGCTACATGGCTGATGAGGATGAGGGAGAGCAACCCGAGCCACTGCAGTATATGGATGGCAGCAGGATCAAGTGAGGCGTTTTGATGAGCACAAGACCCGCATACGCGGGAGGAAGTGGATGCGCATCATAAAAGAGATCGGCGTCAGGGACAGCTACACATGCAGAGCTTGTAATGTAGTCACGACACAAGGAGAGGTGGATCACCTCGTCCCATTGTTCAAGGATGGCAGCAACGATCTAAATAACCTGCAGTGGCTCTGTATTCCCTGTCACTCAACAAAGACGATTAAAGAGACAGGAGGCACGCCAAAGGCAACCATCGGCGTTGATGGCTATCCAGTATCGTAGGGTGGGGGTGAAAACTGGAAGGCGCTCGGTTAATCACCGAACGTATTGAGGGTCTAATTCTTGCGGCTCTGTATTCCCTGTCTCTCAACATGATTGTGGAATACCGTCGGTACTCCACAGGAAAGGAAATATTTGGTTCATGCGGTAGCCTCCCCCACCATCTCGGCGCGGCTGGCGTCAAGCCATTCGTCAATATCGGTTATGCGGTAAAGCACGCGACGACCAGCGCGAACAAAGCAAGGGCCTTTGCGCAATTCGCGCCAGCGAATCATTGTGCGGGGTGAGACATAGAGGCGGGCGGCTGCCACCGAGGTGGGCACTAACGGCGGTTCTATTTGTAGTTTCTGCACTTGATTACTCCTTTTGTCAGGAGCCGTGACTGTACTCATGGATTCTTTATAGCCCGGCCATCGGGCAGGCGGGGGGGGGGGTAGTGAAAACGTTAAAAG
>FUWD013237228.1_pt1 | contig 11719 bp, 14 predicted proteins | sample 1063281 | NCBI WGS metagenome assembly FUWD01 (sample SAMEA79048168, study PRJEB19326) | metagenome | biome: marine
AGGTTTTGACAGATGGATTATGCCTTAGATCAAGGTGTAAATTTTTGGGATACGGCTGAGCTTTATTCTGTTCCTCCAAAAGAAGAGACCTATGGTCATACTGAAATTATAATTGGTAACTGGTTTAAAAAAACAAATAAAAGAGACAAGGTTATTTTAGCAACTAAAGTTGCTGGACCTATGAGGGCTTACTTAAGAGGTGGTGGAAATAATTACGGAATAGAAAAAATGACCGAAGCTGTAAATGATAGCTTAAAAAGATTACAAACAGATTACATCGATCTTTATCAGTTACATTGGCCAGAGAGAAATACCAATATGTTTGGAAGGTTAGGCTATGAGCATAAAGATAATGGTGAATGGAATAAATTTGAAGATGTTTTGGGTAACTTACAAAGATTTGTTGGTGCCGGTAAAATTAGAGAAGTGGGATTATCTAATGAAACACCTTGGGGTGTCTCAAAATTTTTAGAATTATCAAAGGAAAAAAGGCTTCCAAGAATGATGTCCGTCCAAAACCCTTATAATTTATTAAATAGAACTTATGAAGTTGGTCTTGCTGAAATTTCAGTAAGGGATGAAATAGGTCTATTAGCTTACTCCCCTTTAGCAAGTGGATATTTATCTGGAAAATATAGAAATAATCAAATGCCAAAAGATTCTAGAATAGAGAGAGATGGTGATTTTTGGACTCGTTACGCAAAACCTAATACTAATAAGGCAGTTGATGCATACTTTGAAATTTCCAAAAAGCATAATCTTGATTTAACTCAAATGTCTTTAAAATTTTGTGAAATACAATCTTTTATGACAAGTGTTATTATTGGAGCAACAACAATGGAACAGTTGAAAACCAACATAGAAAGTGTAAATATAAATTTAAGCGAAGAGATAATTAAAGAAATAAATGAAGTACAAACAATTTATCCAAACCCATGCCCATAATTAAAAATTTTATAATCTTAGTTCTTATAAGTTTGTTTGCCACAAGTGTAAATTCACAAGAAATAAAAAAAGTTGGTAAATTCAAAGATTGGGAAACAATGACTATAATTGAACAAACAGGTAAAGTTTGTTTTGCTCAATCAGTTCCTGTGTTGCAGGCTCCAAAATCTAATCCCAGAGAAGCAAGGATGTTTGTTTCATTTAGACCGGCCGAAAAAATAAATGATGAAATAAGTATTACTGGTGGCTATGAATTTAACAGCCAAAACTCAATTACAGCTACTTCTGGTAAATCAAATTATAAATTTGATATTGCTCAAGAAGGTTTTGCGTGGATTGCTGATAGTAAAATTGAAAATAAAATGATTAGCACAATGAAAAGTGGATCAAGAATTATGATCACTGGTCATAATGAAGAAGGCTCTCGAACTATAGACCACTATTCATTGTTAGGATTTACTAAAGCCTATAACGCTGCAAAAACAAACTGCAGTTAATTAAATGAAATTTAAAAAAAAGATTGTACTCGCGTATTCTGGCGGACTAGACACTTCTATTATCTTAAAATGGCTTCAAGAAAACTATGATGCAGAAGTTATTTGTTATACTGCTGATGTCGGGCAAGTAATTGACAAAAAAAAAATCATTAAAAACGCAAAGAGATTTGGAGTTAAAAACATCATCATTGAAAATTTAAAAGATACTTTTGTAAAAGATTATGTTTTTCCAATGATTAGAGGACACGCAATTTATGAAGGTGTTTATTTATTAGGAACTTCCATTGCAAGACCCTTAATTGCAAAACGTCAAATTGCTGCTGCTAAAAAATTTGGAGCTTATGCAGTTTCTCATGGTTCTACTGGAAAAGGAAATGACCAAGTAAGATTTGAATTGGGTTATCATTACTTTGGCCCAAAAGTTAAAATTATTGCGCCGTGGAGAATTTGGAAACTAAATTCTAGAACAGATCTAATTAAGTATGCTAAAAAAAATAATATTCCTATTCCTACAGATAAAAAAGGAGCCCCACCCTTTTCAATTGATGACAATTTATATCACACATCAACTGAAGGTAAGGTTTTAGAAAACCCAAAAAATGCAGCTCCTGAGTTTCTTTTTCAAAGAACAGTGTCTCCTGAAAAGGCACCTAATAAAGCTTCATTTGTAACTATTGGATTTAAAAATGGAGATCCCATAACAGTTAATGGTAAAAAATTATCGCCAGGAAATTTATTAGAAAACTTAACAACGTTGCTGGCAAGATGGATAGTAGAGTGGATTTAGTTGAAATAGATTATCGGATTAAATCAAGAGCGTTTATGAACACCAGGGGACTCTATTATGACAGCACATAGAGCCATTGAATCTGTTACTTTAGATAAGGAAACTATGCATAAAAAAGATGAGATTATGCCAAAATATGCAGAACTTATTTATAATGGTTATTGGTATTCAAAAGCACGATTTAAACTTCAAAAAATTGTCGACCTTAAAAAGAATAAAGTAAATGGATCTGTTAAACTTAAATTATACAAAGGCAATATCACGATAATGTCTAGACAGACAAAAAGTAATGCTTATTCAATGAAAAAAGTTTCTTTCGAAGAAAATAAAACTTTTAATAAAGCAAATGTAGAAAGATTTATAAATTTTCATAAAAAACAATTAAGATAATTTGTTATGAACTTTAAAGGTTCAAGAGTTGAGGCTCTTGATGAATTAAATTATTTTATAGAAAATAACCTTTTGGATTATCCAAAGTTAAGAAACTTTGATTTGGGTCCTCGAAAAAGAGATAATACTTCTTGTCTATCACCTTATGTAACTCATGGTTTAGTAAGTGAAATAGAAATTATTAGTAAATCATTAAAAAAATTTTCTTTTTTTAAAAATGAAAAGTTTAATCAAGAGGTTTTATGGCGAGTTTACAGTAAAGGTTGGTTAGAATTAAGACCAAACGTTTGGGGTGATTATTTAAAAGAATTAACAGACATTAAGGAAAGCTTTAAAGATAATAAAAATTACTTAGACGCTATAGAAGGTAACTCAAATATTGAATGTTTTAATGAGTGGGTAAATGAGCTTAAAAATTTTAACTATCTTCATAATCATGCTCGAATGTGGTTTGCAAGTATTTGGATTTTTACATTAAATTTGCCCTGGCAATTAGGAGCTGAATTTTTTATGAAACTCCTCTTTGATGGTGATGCTGCATCTAATACTTTGGGCTGGAGATGGGTTGCTGGAATTCAAACACAGGGAAAAAATTATTTAGCAACTGAATGGAATATAAAAAAATTTACCAATAATCGTTTTCAAAATATAAAAATAAATGAAGTAGCAGAACCAAAAACTACAGAAAAGAATTACTCAATTATAGAAAAGAGTTTTAGTAATCCCGCTTTATTAGAAGACAAAGTATTATTAATATTTGATAACAACCTTTCATTTGAATTTACAGATTTTAAAGATCAAAACTTTAAAAAAATATTAATAGTTTCAAATAAGAATGAAAATAGACAAATTAAATTAAGTGATAATGTGTTAAATTTTAAAACTCATTTAATTAATGACCAACTAAAAAGACTCAAAGAAAAATCAATTGCATCAGACATAATTGATATTTCCGATCTTAAGAATACTGATGAGAAAGTTTATGCACTTTATCCAACTGTTGGAGAAAGTTTATTTTACTTAGAACTTAATCAATTAAATAATATTGAGTTTTTATATCGAGAAGTAGACCAGTTTTCTTGGCAATTTTGTAATAAAGGTTTTTTTAATTTTAAAAATCATATACCTAAAATAGTTACAAAGTTTAATTAAAGAAATGATTATAAAAGTATTTGCAGACACAATTTGCGGCTGGTGTTTTATTGGTCAAACTAAATTAAATAAGGCTCTAAAAAGTTTTCCTGAAACTAAGTTTGAAATTGAACACATTCCTTTTCAATTAAATCCTGATATGCCAATAGAAGGAATTGATAGAAATGAATATTTACAAATAAAATTTGGTGGTAAAGAGTTTGCTCAACCAATGTACGACCGAATGACCGAAGAAGCTAACAAAGAAGGTCTTAATTTTAATCTTAATAATATTAAGAAAACGCCCAATACAGTTTTTTCTCACTTATTAATAAAATTAGCTGAACAAACAAATGTGCACAATCAAGTTAAAGAGAGAATATATCATTCGTACTTTATAGAGAGTCACAATATTGGAGATAAAAAAATTTTAATTAATATTGGAAAAGAATTTAATATTAAAAAAGAAACGATAAATAATTTTTTTAATACAGAAAATATAGAAAAAGTTAATTCTTATATTGTCATTGCTAGAGAGAAAGAAATTAATGGAGTGCCTTTTTTTGAAATTGGAAAAGATTTTATTTCTGGAGCTCAAAGCTCTTCAAATTTAGAAAGTGTGATAAAAGCCAATTTAATCTAATACATTGAGGATAATTTGCTCTTAAAGGAAAAAAATAAAAATTAATATTAATTTAAAATAATTCTATTTTTTACTATTTTGCAAAGATTTTTTAATAACATTTTCTAAAAGTTTAGAAACATTATTTTCATAATTATTCCAAGGCAAACTACCACAGAAAGTTATTGAGCCAGTAGAAAAAACTGAACCACCCCCTGCCACTTCAAAATATACCATATCAGCTTGCAAAACCTCTTCTTCAGAGTGTCCACTTACAGTTGATAAATGAGTCAATCTTTCTTCTGGTGTAAGTATAAAATTTTCTTTTGGATCTTTAGATGCTTTTGATTGTGCTAGTAAAGTTATATCTTTGTTAGAACCAAGACGAGTATCTATATGATCTAATTCAAATCCTGCAGCTCCGTTGCCGCTAAAGCCAAAATCTCCTATCATATCATCTTTTATGCCTTCAAAAACCCAATCAAATTTAGGGTCGTGGCATTTCCGCTTATAAGGATGACCATAAAAATTACCTTGGGCTGTAAATCCTACTCCAACAAGTTCTTGGGGCGCTCTTCCGTTTCTTCTCCACAAGCCTCCATAAGTTCCATCAAATGCATTATAAGATTCTCCAGGTTCAGATGCCCATGCACGTATTCCACCTTCTGGTCGTCTAATTTCAAGTAAACTTTTATTCTCTTTATGCACGGCAATACGCCAATAAAAACCATTGCCTCCTAAATAATTGAGTGAACCACCATTATCACGATAATCTCGTAAAGCATCCAAAGTTTCTTTTGTATGATATTCTGGGTGTGATCCTGTAATAACTGTTTTATAATTTTTTATAGCTTTAAACCCATCTTGATGAAGCTGTTCATCTGTAATTATTTCATATTCAAAATCTTTAGCATGCAACCAACTAATTAAATGACTATCTGCTTGAAAGTGTCTTAATCCAGAACAGGGAGATTCGGATCCACCAAATGTTATATAACCTGGTCTTATATTAAAAAGTGGTCTTCGATGTGAAGCATGACAAATCCCAGAGCCATCTGAGTGATAATTGTATGTAGATAAACCGTATTCTTTATGATTTGCAGGGTTATGTGGATAGGCCTTCCACTCTTTAATTCTATTTAACCAACTGCTATCATAATCAACACGTGCGTGGTTCCCATAAATAGAATAGGTAAATGTAGAAATTAAAACACAAATTTTAGCTTTTGAACTGTTTATAGTTGGGGCAACAAAAAAAGGCATTGAATCTTCATGTTCATCACATTTAATTTTTATTACATATATCCCTGATGGCATATTCTTTGGAACAATAAATTTAAAGTCGGTGTCCCACTCAAAATCATATATGTCATCTTCATGAAAATGGATCGCCGCATAATGCTTAGATTTATGTTGCCAGTTCATTTCAGAGCTATCCCACTTAGACCCAGTAACAGCTCGAGTTGGGAAGTTTTTTAATATTAACTTAGGACCAATAATTGAATCTACAATTGTAGAGGATGTATTGCTGGATAAATCCCAATCTCCAACTATCTTATTATCTACCACTATTTGAGGAGATTCAATTTTTCCATTAAAATAATTAGAAGCTACCCCTTTAGCTATGATTGCTGCTAAAGATACTTTGCCTGAAATATTTTTATTTATAATCAGTTTACCTTTTTTTGTTATTTCTTTTTTATCTTTATATTTTAGTATTTTTTGTGAAATACTTACATCTCCATTAATAGAAATTTTAACTTTAATTTTATACCAAGATCTTAATTCTAGTGGTTCTTTAATAGAAATAGATTTTTTACCAACTCTGATAGCAGATGATCCTTTAGAATTAATGTAAATTTCAATATTATCAATGGCCATAATAGATTGATCTTTAGAAGAAGAAAGAGTTGGAAAAATTATCACCAATAAAGTTAAATTTTTTTTAATAGAAGTCTTTATTGGTTTTTTACTTACCGCATAAGAACCGGGCTTAAATGTTTGCTCTCTAGATGGATATGAGGTTGTTTTAAAGTACTTCGATGCATCTTCTTCTATAATACCAACACCTTTAGGATTAGGATCGGCACTAATTGATCTTTTTAAACTTGCTGTAAATTTTTTCTTTAAAGTTGAAGATATTTTAAAAGATACTGATTCACCAGGACGCACTGAAAGTTTATCTGAATATCCTAATAGTTGAATATTCTTCATCTGCTAGGTCCGTAAACTAAGTCTGGTAAATATGTTACCCATTCTGAAAAAAAGACTAAAATAAAAACCATTAAAATATAAGGAATTAAGAGAGGCAAAACACCTATCGATATTTTTTCAATTGAGACTTTTGTTATACGTGCTGCAACAAACAGATTAATGCCAATTGGTGGTGTAAGGAAACCAATTTCACATGTTAGAACTGTAAAAATACCAAATACCACAGGATCTATTCCAAGTTTTGTGACTAACGGTAAAAATACTGCTGTAAAAATAATAATCTGCGCAACACTTTCTAGCCACATACCAACAAATATATAAAATATTCCTATCAGCAACAAAACCACTTCGGGATGGCTTGCTAGTCCCTGAAATAAATTTAATATTGATTCAGGAATATCATAAATTGTTACTAATTGACCAAACGCCTTAGTAGAGCCTAAAATAAACATAACCGTACCAATCACAACAGCAGTAAATTTAAATGCTTCTATTAATTTTTTTATTGTTAGTCCTTTATAAATAAACAAACCTACAAACAATCCATACGCAACAGCTACTGCTGCTGCTTCTGATGGTGTAAATATACCAGCATAAATTCCTCCTAGAATAATTATTGGTGCAAACATTGCCCATTTTCCATCCCACAATGCGCAAAGCAAAGGTCTAAACTGAAATTTTGCATCAGCACCACCATAATTATTTTTTAATGAAATAATAAAGACAACTACCATAAGCATTAAACCAAGTATTATGCCAGGTAGAATTCCTGCTAAAAAAAGCCTTGGAATAGAAACGTCACTTACAAGAGCAAATATAATTATTAAATTTGAAGGTGGTATCATACTTCCTAGCGCTCCTGCAGCGGCTGCAATTCCCCCGGCAAATCCTGAATTATAACCTTCTTTTTGCATTGCAGGAATTGTAATAGATCCAATAGCTGCAGTTGTGGCTGGACCTGATCCAGATAATGCAGCAAAAAACATACACGCAACAACTGTTACTAAACCTAAACCACCTTTATAAGCACCTACTAATCTCTTTGAAATAATAACTAATTTTTCTGACATGCCACCATGTTCCATCAACTGGCCAGCTAAAATAAATAGAGGTATTGTAACTAATGGGAATGGTTCAAATGCTGTCCACGCACTTAATGCCATTAATGATAGTGGAATATCAGCTATTAGTAACCCTGCAACTGTTGCAAGGCCAGCTGCAAATGGAATTGGAACACCAATTATCATTGTGAATAGAAAAACTAAAGCCATTACTACTGGGCCATTTAAAAGTTCCATCATAAAGGTAGACCCTTCCAACCAGTTTTTTTCCACTCCCAATAAACTTCAAAAACTCTATAGACCATTAAACAAAAAATAAGCGGAATAAACATTTGCAGCCATCTTAATTCAATTTTTAATCCTGGAAGAACGTAACTGACATCAAATAAAAGCTTTGTATAAACTATAGTTTGAACAATCATTAAAGCTAAAAAACTTAACCACAGAATATCCGCTAAAACGATTGAGGCAATTTTTAATTTTTTTGGGAAAGATAATACGATAAAAGTAATTCTAACATGCTCTCTTCTTTTTATTCCTAAAGAGGCCCCAAGGTAAGTAGCAAAAATTAAACCATACACAGCTGTTTCTTCCGCCCAAACTGCTGCAGACGAAAATCCAAATCTTAAAATAACCTGAGTTATAACTGAAATAAATACAACGCTTAGAAAAAATGTACAAAGCACTTCTTCAAAATATTGATTTAGTTTTTTAAGCATTATTCAAAGTATATTGAAAATTAAAAAAGGGCACCAGTACTTTAAATACTGTGCGCCCTCTAAATTTAATTAAAAGTAAAACTTATTTTGCTGCAGCTCTTATTGCATCAACAAACGCAGTGAACTCCGCTCCTTTTGATGTGGCATAACGATCCTGAACACGTTGTCCAGCAGCGATAAAATCTGTTCTATCAAATTCAGTAGTTTTCATTCCACCTTCTCCTTCAGTTGTAAGAAACTTACGAATTTCTCCAACTCTTTTTGACATTACATCTTTTTGATACTCGTTAGCTTCTTTACCAGCTCTGATAATTGCTTTCTTCTGATTAGCATCAAGTTTTTCCATCAATTTTGGGCTTGCCATTAGAGGTGAAAAATAAGTGAAGTGTTCAAGTGCAGTAAAGTAAGGCATTATTTCATAAAACTTTGCAGATTTAATGAAAGAAGTTCCATTATCAGCACCTTGAACTGTTCCTGTTTGAAGTGCCGTTGGTGTATCAGCCCATGGTAAAGCTATTGGTGCAGCACCAAACTCTTTATATGTATCTATCATTACTTGGTTTTTTGGTACTCTTACTTTTAGACCTTTCATATCAGCCATTGACTTAATAGGTTGTCTTGAATTGTAAAAATCACGATCACCAACAAAACCAAAAGCTAAAATAGTTATCCCAGTAGCATCAAGTAATTTCTTCTTATAGCTATCACCAACTGGTCCCTCTAAAACTTTATAAGCATGTGCTTTGTCTTCAAATATATAAGGCAAAACGAAAGCATCTGTCAAACCAAAGTGAGGTGATAGATTATTACCTGTAATAATTGCCATATCAACTGTACCTAACTGCATTGCTTTAAAAGCTTCGTCTTCTTTTACTAACGCAGAACAGCATCTAACTTTTACCTTAATGCTACCGTTAGAATATTTTTCTGCTAATTCAGCAAATTTATTTGCTAAAGGATCATAAGCACTACCTTCTGCATTTCCATGACCTAAGTTAATTACTATATCCCCTGCGTAAACACTTTGCGCCACTAAAGTCATTGTTAAAATGACTGCCACAAACGTAAGTCTTAATTTTTTTAGTATAGACATGATTTCTCTCTCTCTTTTGTTATTTAATTTCAGCACATAATCACAAATCTAAATACAAAACAACGAAATAACACTTTTAATCTATGGTAGTTATTCTCCTTATGATGTTTTAGATTTTAATTTATGCTAAAAAGTTTTTTATTTTGGAGCTCAAAGCTCTTTAAGTATAGAAAGTGTAATAAAAGCTAATTTAATCTAAAAAATTATGAAAAAATTAACCTTTATTAAAGTTTAAAAATATTTAATCTGTCATCATGGAATCATTAAAAAATTGGATGCAAGATGCCGCGAATATTTTATTTGATGATAGTAAAAATGACCTGAGATCTTTACCAAGATCTGTGAGGTTACAAATTTTACTAGTTTTAAGTTTTGTTTGGACGACAGTTTTTAGTCTATATATATTTTCTTATACAACATTTGCATTTGGTTGGGCTGGCCTCTATATCGCTCACATTGGTTTAATATTTGCGGTGTATATGACCTTCAAGCAATTTCATAAAGCAGAGAGAAAATCTAATAGTGTGTTTGAGACAAAAAACTTTGATCCTTTCAAAATAATGGTAATAGTTTTTGTGGTTGTCTTTATCTTTGTATTTTCAAAAGGTATTGAAGTTTTAACAAATACCAACTCTTATTCTATTCCTTATGATGGACCCGCTAAATCAGTGTTTGAAAAGTGGCTGCCTTTTAGTAAGGTTAAATAATGGAAAAAATTGCTAAAACTCTACAACTTGCACTATTAAGCATTATTTTAATAAGCACAGTTATTGCTGTTGGTATAGAAATTAAAAATATGTTTTTAAATCAGTCTGTAACATTGGCTGATCTACTTTTAATGTTTCTATACTTAGAGGTACTTGCAATGGTTAGAGTGTTCTGGGATCAACAGTCTATAAGTATAACTCTACCTCTTTTAATTGCGATTACTGCATTAGCTAGATTTATCATCTTACAAGGCAAAGAAATGGACCCTTCTGCATTAGTTTATGAAGCTGTTGCAATAGTTCTTATTGCATCTGCAATTGTAATTCTAAGATTAAGGCATAGCGATAAGCTTGGCCTTAAAAGAAGAAAAAAATAAAAATTATTTACAAATAATTTTATCCCTGAAATTTGAGTATAAAATTCTAGAGTAGTCATTCATACTTTGCATATTATCTTTTGCAGCTTGCTCAAATTTATCTAGAGCACCCTCACCTAATTGATCTTCTAGAGCCCGCTTATATTCAGGAACACAACCCCATTCATTAACAGTTGTATCTTTAATTTCTATATGAAATTGAATTCCATAAGCATGACTTTGATATTTAAAAATTTGATATTTAGTAACCGGAGACGAAGCTAAAATTGTTACATCTTTGTTGTCATCAAGACCATCGACCTCATAAGAGTGCCATTGCAAGCTTTTAATTTTGTCTGGAAAAGAAGAGAATAAAATATCATCCTCTTTTTCTTTAGAAAAATTAACATCCATTATTCCAATTTCTGGGGGCTTAGATTGCACAATTTTACCACCAACCACTTCACCTAACAACTGGCAGCCTAGACAAAACCCTAAATATGGTTTTTTAAGATCAACAACAAACTCTTTAATTTTATTTTTTTCATCAATTAACCAGGGATGTTCTTTTTCCATGTAAGTATCCATAGGGCCACCCATACAAAACATTCCATCAAATTTTGTTAGATTATTTGGTATTTGTTCACCTTCGTCCAATTCTATGGTCGTTAAATTAACGTTGTCAGCCAACATTAAATCTTTAATAAAACCTGGATCTTCAATCTTGATATGTTGCAAGACAATTATATTCATTACAAAATTTATAGTATTTTAAAATATCTTTAAGAGCAATACTTTAAGCTAGAAAAGTTTTTATTCCGTCTAAAATATACTGAACACTTAATCCAACTAAAATAATTGCTATTACTCTTGAAATAACACTAATTACTTTTTTGTTTATTATTTGAGAAAACTTTGTTCCTATAAAAAAAAATAGAAAGGTTAAAAGCAAAACTAAAGCTAAAGAAACCATTCCAACAGATTGGTCTGCAAAATTACTACCCATATCTGATACCGAAACAATAACCGATGTAATTGCAGCGGGTCCTGCTATAATAGGCGTTGCTAAAGGAAACACACTTACATTTTCCGATTTAAAGTCAATGTCATCCTCTTTTCTTTGTTGTCTTTTATCGAACAACATCTCCATGGAAATTAGAAGTAAAAAATTCCTCCACCAATTGTAAATGCTGGAAA
>FUWD013023465.1_pt1 | contig 11717 bp, 9 predicted proteins | sample 1063281 | NCBI WGS metagenome assembly FUWD01 (sample SAMEA79048168, study PRJEB19326) | metagenome | biome: marine
ATAAATCTGTGCAAAGATTGCTTACTTGAAACAGCAGCCATTAGCGGCATGATTTTTCTCATATTAATAGGAACAGCATTATTTAACTTCTTCATTGAAAGCACAATGCTGCCTCAAGTGTTAGTAGACTGGGTAGCCAACTTAGATGCGAACCGGTATGTGATTCTAATATTCTTACTTCTATTTTTCATAATTCTTGGCATGTTTATGGATGCACTAAGTATGATATTACTTACACTTCCATTTGTATTCCCACTGATCATATCCCTTGATTTTAACCCCATATGGTTCGGTATATTAATGGTATCGGTTGTAGAAATAGGGCTAATTACCCCCCCCGTAGGAATGAACTTATTTATTCTAGTTGGCATAGATAAGAAACTAAATATTACCAGCCTAAGTAAAGCTATCGTGCTGTTTGTTGTTGTTGATGTCATTCGTATCGGTGTGCTAGTACTGATCCCCGAGTTAAGCCTGTGGTTACCTAGTAAAATGATTTAGTGCAACTTGTTCAAACTTATACTACCCGTATTTTGGATTATAAAAAAACTGCCAAACACTGCTGATAATATGTACTGGAAATGCTTAGAAAGGACTGCCGCGGGAGCTACCCATCATGAAGTACACCACTAATTAATTGATATGTGGGATATAGCCGTATTTGGTCATGAAGAAGACCTTAATAGCCACATGAAAAAGAGAAGAGCAGAACTGAAAAACAGTCTTTAATTAGCTCACGCCTTGACGCTGACGCACTGCTTCAAACAAACACACGCCGGTCGCCACAGAGACATTGAGGCTACTCACCTCTCCTGCCATGGGAATCTTTATCAGTTGATCACATAACTCACGGGTTAAGCGCCGCATGCCATCACCTTCAGCCCCCATAACCAAAGCCAGTGGGCCGCTTAAGTCTGCCTGATGCACCAACTGCTCTGTTTCGCCCGCTGTGCCAGTCACCCACACACCCTGTTCTTGCAAGCTCTTTAAACAACGTGCCAAATTGGTCACTTGCACAAATGGCACACTTTCGGCCGCCCCGCAGGCTACTTTGGACACCGTGCTATTAAGGCTCGCTGACTTATCTTTAGGAGCAATCACCGCATGCACGCCAGCAGCGTCAGCTGTGCGCAAACAGGCACCCAGGTTATGGGGATCTGTAACACCGTCCAAAACCAATAAGAAAGCGGGTTCAGACAAGTTTTGCAGCAACTCATTGAGATCAGCTTCGGTTTTAGCTGGGCTTGGGGTACAAGCTGCGACAACACCTTGATGGCGACCCCTCACACGCTGATCTAATTCTTTACGCGCTACCACGTGGGTCGCTATTTCCTGTTCGGCAGCTAGCACTTGTAACTTCTGCAAACGTTTATCTTCACGCCCTTGTTGCAGCCAAATTTCTTGCACCTGTTCAGGGTTGCGCTGCAGCTTGGTTTGCACGGCGTGCAAGCCAAAAACAAATTCCACTTGTTTCATCACTTATTCTCTAACGTTTTCTACGTCGCTTGCTCTGGCCCTTGCCTTTGCCATAGCTATCTTTTTTGCCGTTTTTAGCGCGTGCTTCAGATAGTTCAAAGTCGATCTTCTTTTCATCCAGATCCACACGAATCACTTTCACCTGCAAACTATCACCTAGACGAAAACTGCGGCCAGAACGCTCCCCCTGCAAGCGATTTTTGGCTTGATCAAAGTGATAATAATCACCAGGCAAAGAACTAATATGCACCAGTCCTTCAACAAACACATCATCCAACTCAACGAAGATACCAAAACTGGTAACGGCATTGATTGTGCCCTTGAACTGATCACCAATATGGCCTTTCATATATTCGCACTTGAGCCAACCAACCACTTCCCAACTGGCCTCATCGGCACGACGCTCGGCCATTGAACAATGCTCTCCTAATATTGCCACCTGCTCGGCAGAATAAGGATACCAAGGCCGAACTGGTTGCTTATTAGTGGAGCTTATTCGTTTGATATAACGACTGGACTGATGGCTTTGGATCACGCTTCGAATAGCTCGATGCACCAGCAAGTCCGGGTAACGACGAATCGGGGACGTAAAGTGGGCATAGGCATCATAACCAAGCCCAAAGTGACCTTCATTTTCTGGCGTATAGACGGCCTGACTGAGAGAGCGCAATAATACAGTTTGCACTAAACTGGCTTCTGGACGATCTTTTACCCGCTCTAACAAGGCCTGGTAATCTTCTGGCCGAGGATCAACACCGCCAGGCAGGCTTAAGCCTAATTCGCCAAGGTAGCTACGCAGATTTTCCAGCTTAGTGGGCTTGGGCCCCTTGTGCACGCGGAATAGGCTAGTGAGTTTGTGCTTAGCCAAAAACTTGGCAGTGCTCACATTGGCGCACAACATGCACTCCTCGATTAGCTTGTGAGCATCATTGCGCACTACTGGCACGATTTCATCAATTTTGCGCTCTTCCCCGAACACAATGCGCGTTTCTTGAGTTTCAAAATCAATGGCACCTACGCTCACTGCGTGCCTTGCGTAGGACCTTGTATAGATGATGAAGCTCATCTATGGGCTGACAAATACCACTATGACTTTGTCGCATTGACTGATTATTCGGATCTTTAGCATCCAGCATGGCTCCTACTTGGGTATAGGTCATACGAGCATGGGAATGAATCAGGCCCTCATAAAAACTGTAGCCCGACAATTTGCCCTTGGCGCTCACTGTCATCTCACAAACCATGACCAAACGATCGACATGAGGATTCAAAGAGCACAAGCCATTGGAGATAGCTTCGGGCAACATGGGCACCACGCGCTCCGGGAAGTATACTGAGGTTGCCCGGCGGTGAGCCTCGTCATCCAGTGGCGTATCAACTCGCACATAATGACTTACATCAGCAATAGCCACATACAAACGCCAACCACCTAAACGCTTTTTACGGCAATAGACAGCGTCATCAAAGTCACGAGCATCCTCACCATCAATAGTAATAAATGGCAACTTGCGTAAGTCCACCCGGTCAACCTTGTCGGCTTCTTCTACCTCAGGCGACAAGGTCTTGGCTTGGGCGGTAGCTTCAGCAGGCCATTCATGGGGGATGCCATGATTGCGAATGGCCACGTCTATTTCCATGCCCGGCGCCATATGCTCACCCAGCACTTCGGCTACATGACCAATAGGCTGGCTCCGTTTGGTTGGTTGCTGGGTAATATCCACCACAACATATTGGCCACTTTTGGCTTGTAACACTGAGTCTGCGGCAATCAACACATCTTGATTAATACGCTGATTATCAGGCCGCACAAAACACACACCAGACTCGTTATAAAAACGACCAACAATCTGCTGCGTATTGCGCTCTGTGACTTCAACAATGCTCGCTTCAGGACGCCCCTTGCGATCTACACCAATTAAACGGGCCAAGGCCTTATCGCCATCCATTAGCATACGCATCTGGCGATGATGCAAAAACAAATCTTCTGAGCCATCGTCGGGCTTAAGAAATCCAAAACCATCACGGTGACCAATAATGCGCCCCAAGATCAGGTCCATTTTGCTTACGGCACCATAAGCACCCTTGCGGTCACTAATAAGTTGCCCGTCACGCTCCATTGCTCGTAAGCGACGACGCAAACCTTCCACCTCATCCAAATCAAACAAGCCCAGCTCAAAACCCAACTGTCGCATAGTAGCGGGACCGCTGCGTTCACGTAATAGTTGAATAATGAATTCACGACTAGGGATGGGTTTTTGGTATTTTGCTGCCTCACGTTTTGCATGAGGATCTTTTTCAACTGTCATTGTGTCAACCAATTTAAAACTATGGGCCTATTATACGCTGTTCTTGTGCAGATAGCTTTGTAGCACGACCTCTTAGGAAGAAAAGCTGTTAATATTTATATTTGAGAAAACCATCAATTACATGACGCTTATAATCAAGTTTAACCATCCCAAGTCCTTATACTGAAAAAAAGCCATTAGTGGAGCTCCCCATGAGTGAACAAGTTGTCAACATCACCCGTCATGACGGCATTTTTGAAGTTGAACTGAATCGACCCAAAGCCAACGCCATTGACTTAACCACTAGTCGCCTAATGGGAGAGGCCTTCAAACAGTTTCGCGATGATCCAGCAATGCGTGTGGCCATTATAAAAACCGCTGGCGATCGTTTTTTTGCGCAGGCTGGGACCTTAAAGCGGCCGCTGGAGGCGATGCCGTGGATGGTGACTATGGCGTAGGCGGGTTTGGCGGCATCCAAGAACTGCGTGACCTGAACAAACCAGTGATCGCCCAAGTAAGCGGCATGGCTTGCGGCGGTGGTTTTGAACTGGCCTTGTCGGCGGACCTCATCTATTGCACCGACACCTCGTCTTTTGCCCTGCCCGAAATCAATTCCGGCACGGTGGCTGATGCCGCAACCGTAAAACTGCCCAAGCGCATTCCATACCACGTAGCCATGGAAATGTTATTCACCGGTCGCTGGATTGATGCGTCCGAAGCCAAACAATGGGGGCTAGTGAATGAAGTGCTGCCCACCGAGCAACTGGCCCAACGAGTGCAAGAAGTGGCCCAACAACTGGCCAGTGGACCGCCTTTGGTGTATGCCGCCATCAAGGAAATCACTCGCGCCGCTGAAGCCATGACTTTCCAAGATGCTATGAACAATATCACTAAACGGCAGTTCGCTAGCGTAGACACCTTATATGATAGCGAAGACAACCTCGAAGGAGCCAAAGCCTTTAGTGAAAAACGTGACCCGGTTTGGAAGGGTAAATAGCCTATCAACAACCAGTGAAGCTAAGCGACTAAACGCCGAATAAACGGCAACAAATCACTAGCCAACAGGCCACGTTGGCCGTCCTTGGCGGCCAAATCGGCAGCCTTTGAATGCAGCCAAGCCGCCATTTTTGCCACCTCTTCTACATCATGATCCTGCCCCAAAAGAGCGCCGCAAACACCTGCCAAAACGTCCCCCATACCGGCACTGGCCATGCCCGCATTACCCACAGCCAACACGAATACATGTTGGCTTGGCCCACAAATGACAGTACCGGCCCCCTTCAAAATTATGGCGCCGCCAAACTTGATTTGCAACCGCCTTACAGCTGCAAAGCGGTCGGCCTCAATATCAGCTACAGAACACTGCAACAACCTAGCCGCTTCGCCCGGGTGGGGTGTTAATAACCAATCATTGCGCCTTAAGGGGTGCTGAGCCAACAAGTTCAAAGCATCTGCATCCACCACCATGGGTTTATTCTGCGCTAAAGCATAAGCGAAGGCCTGCTGACCAAACTCATCCTGACCCAAGCCTGGCCCCACCACCAATACACTGGCTTGCTGCCAATTATCTCGCACCAGCATTAGTTCAGGCTGTGCCATGGTGACCCATGCTCCATGTTGTGGTTGGGTATATATAGACACCAAACCGGCCCCTGATCGAGCCGCCCCTTGAGCGGCCAGCACCACTGCACCAAAGGTGCCAGTATCACCACCCACCACAAACACATGACCATGGTGAGTTTTGTAACTAGTCTGGCCACGCTTAGGCAACTCAACAGATGCGTGCATACCAAATACACTGGCCTGACTATGCAATTGAGTATAAACACTATCGCGCACCCCCAAATCAGAAAAGGCCAAGACACCTACATGGTCACGAGCCTGGCCGGTATACAACCCCTGTTTGCGGCCAATAAATGTGGTGGTCACGTCCGCTTTTAAGGCACAACCTGACACCCGGCCCGTGTCGGCACACAAACCAGATGGGATATCAATGGATAGCACGGCATGACTAGACTGATTAACCTGTTCAATCCAATGCGCATAGATGCCCCGCACAGAACCTTGGAGACCGGTACCTAACATGGCATCAACTACCACATCGACATTATGCAAAGGCAAATTTTCTCTGGCCCGCAGTCACATTTAACTGGCAATGCCGATAAGCCTGATAAGCGTCGCCACTCAAGGTTTGCGGTTCACAAGCAGACCACACTAATACCTGCATGCCTGCTTGTCGGGCTAACTCGGCCACCACATAACCGTCGCCGCCGTTATTACCCTTGCCACATAATACCAGCAGCCTTTGGCTACGGGGCCAATGTTGCTGCAGCTGAGCAAAGCTAAAGGCCCCGGCACGAGACATTAACTCGTAACCGGCAATGCCCCCCTGCTCAATGGTTAAGCGATCCAATTCGCGGGCTTGCGCGGCGGTATAGAGAGACACATTCATAAAGGCATTCCTGCACAAAATTGATGTCTTAACTATAACCGCCAAGGGTAAAAAAAGTATAGCTTCTGTTAGGATTGACTTGTTAGCAGTCCACAACTGCAGCCATTTTAACAGCCAGCGTTTAATAATGAACGGGAGACACCAATACGGACTGCTCCACAATCAAAAAATACTACCCAGAAAGGGAAATCAACGTTAATCCGCTAAAGCTCTTGAGATTATTGCAGCTTGCGCAGAAGCACGATAAAGCTAACCTGTACGACTGTTTTCGTGGCGTAACATATAAACACCAAGGAAAATAAACCAAAATATTTGACCTAGCCCAAAAATAGCACCTAACTCGCCAAATACAGGAATGATGGTAAGAATACCTGCGGCGCCAGCAATTAAGCCAACAAAACTAACAACTCTTGGCAGAACAGTATTTTTTAATGCCACCCAGCTAATTAAAAGAATCCATATGCCACCGACAACTTCTACACCGCCACCAATAGCGTCTTGTATAATTTCTACGACTTCCCATATAAGAAGGGCTTGTTCTGGATTAGTTTCATAAATTCCTGCCACCTTTCCTAAACCAATACTGGCAACCATGCCACTGGAAATAACCATACCTGACCAGATAAAAGCAAGTACAGAGGCTATAGATAGTGTAGAGGGGGCGTACAATTTCATCCGCTCATACAATGCGGTTGCTAGCACCACGAGGACTATCCCAAAAACAACATATATAAATAAATACCACAACTGCAGTATTATAAGATTCTCAACCTTAAAAGTTAATTTATCAAACTGTGACATTGTATCTACATGCTCTGGAGATAAAAAAATCAGTAAGACAGCAAAGCCCACTATATAAGCCAATGCTTCAATTAAGGCGGCTATACCGCCCAATTTTTGAAGTTTCATCATCACTCCTTAATTTCCATAAATAATAAGCTAACGCCTACCACAAGGGCTGCGTTGGTATTGGCACGAGACATTAACTCGTAACCGGCAACGCCCCCTGCTCGATGGTTAAGCGATCCAATTCACGGGCTTTCACGGCAGTACAAAAGAGGCACATTCATAAAAGCATTCCTGCACAAAACGGATGTCTTAATTATAACGGCTAAGGGTAACAGGAAATATAGTTGCATTCGAAATTAACCATTGATTTTCCTTTGTTTTCACCGTCATTGATTATGCTCAAGAGAAGCACACCCTCGTTAAAGCTTAACCATTAACTTGCCTTTATTTTCACCAGTAAAGAACAAATTTAAGCCTTCTATTGCTGACTCCAAACCCTCAAGCACATGAGAACGGTGTTTGATTTTTCCAGACATGACATAAGGCGTTAACTTGGCTAGCAAACTAGGCACTTCTGCAAAGTGATCTGGCATAGTGAAGCCCTGAATAGTCAGGCGTTTTTTAATAATAGGAATCCAATTCGGACCAGGGCTTGGAACTGGTTTGCTGTAGTCAGCAATCATGCCACACACCACTACCCGACCATGAGCATTCATACGTTCAAATATCAGATTTTGAATGGGGCCGCCGGTGTTTTCAAAATACAGATCGATACCATTGGGGGCTAGTTTAGCTAACTGACCATCTAACTCACTAGATTGATAATTAATGGCACCATCAAAACCCAGCTTATTCACAATCCAGTCTGCTTTTTCATCAGTGCCGACCACGCCAATAACATTAAGACCCTCGGCCTTGGCCAACTGGCCTACTAATGAACCCACAGATCCTGCCGCACCGGTGACGATAATGGTTTCACCTTGCTGGGGTTTACCCACATTAAAAAGCCCTTGGGTAGCCGTTAAACCCGGCAAGGCAAATATGGATAATATGGTTTCATCAGGCAGTGGCACTTCTACTTTATTGAAGCCTGCACCATGGCCAAGTGCATATTCTTGCCAACCCATCATACCCATGGCTCGATCCCCAACTTGAAAATCAGGATGCTTACTTGCTACCACCTCACCCACACCAGAGCTGCGCATGACGGTACCTAATTCGACCGGTGCAATGTAGCTTTCTGTGTCTGGGCTCATCCAGCCAAACATCGCCGGGTCTAAAGACATATAATTTTGTTTGACTAAGATTTCACCGGGGCCAACTTGCGGTATCGGTTTCTGCACCACTTCAAATAGTTCCGAACTGATCGGACCCGCTTGAGGACGCTTAATGAGGTTTATTGCCGTATAGCTAGTCATAGGTATGCTCTTTGGTTAGTTGTGTACTTGACTACGGCCTGCCATTATTACCTTTAATTTATGTGAGATATATACGAAATTTTGCTATTCTTTATTGTCAAAATGACAATAATCAACAAATGGAGAACCGCTTGGATCAGTTAAAGGCTTTGAAGTATTTTGTAGCCGTGGTAGAAACAGGCAGTTTTACCAAAGCAGCAGCTCGCTTTTCTGTGCCACCCTCCTCCCTTTCTAGGCGCATTGCCGACCTAGAAAACAGCCTAGGAGCAAATCTGCTTAAGCGGTCTACGCGAGTAGTCAATCTGACCGAAATTGGTCGAGAATATTATAATCAGGTATCCAAAACCATCACGGAATTGGAAAATAGCGATGAAGTGGTGCGTAGTTATCAGGCCACACCTATGGGGCAATTGCGGATCAGCTCCATGGTCGGATTTGGCGAACAAATCCTGCTCCCGTTGCTGGATGAATTTAACGAATTGTACCCCAACATTATTCTGGATGTGCACTTGAGTGATCAGCTATCCACCTTAGGACGTGACGATGTGGATGTAGCCATTCGTGGCGGTTACGTTCCCAACGAGCGAGTAATAGCCCAGCGCCTGATGGGTAATCAGTTTTTGCCAGCAGCCTCCGCAAGCTATTTGGCTCGTATGGGCACTCCCCAAAACACGACGCAATTGCAAGACCACAAAGGGCTTTATTATCGAACACCCACCGGCCCTACGGCCTGGTTATGTGACCTTGATGGACAATGGCAGGATGTGTCAGCTCCAGCGGTAGCGATTAGCAATGGCGGTTACTGGCTGATTGACAAGGCCGTTAAAGGACGAGGCATAATCATGTTGCCTCGCTGGGTTTTACAACCTTACCTGGACCGTGGTGAGTTACAGTTACTGGACATTCAACCTCCGATCACCACCACCCAAAACCCAGAATTTGCGATTTATCTGTTATATCAAAAACAGCGATATCATGTGCCTAAAGTGAAGGCCGCTGTGGACTTTATCGCCACTAGAGTTAAACACCAGTACCCATACCAGTAACTTAGCAACGCCATAGTCCAGATAACCGCAGCTCCTTTGTCCAGCTTAAGCCACAAAAAAAGGCAACCCTAAGGCTGCCTTTTCAATTAGTACGCAATCAAGATTGCTTGGTTAAACACCAAAGGAGTGGCGCTTCACGATCGTCTCAACACGATCTGGCCCAGTGGATATAATATCCACTGGCGCTTCAATCAGCTCTTCGATGCGGGCAATGTAAGCTAATGCTTCGGCAGGCAGTTCTGCTTCTGTCTGGGCTCCAATGGTAGATTGGCTCCAACCTGGCATAGATTCGTAAACCGGGGTTACGGCTTCAAAACCTTCGCTATCGCTTGGGCATGGTACGGAGTTGCCATGGGCATCCACATAGTCGATACATAACTTGACCTCGTCCATGCCATCCAAAACGTCTAGCTTGGTCAAGCAAATGCCCGATACGCTGTTGATTTGAATGGCGTGACGCAAGGCCACAGCATCAAACCAACCACAACGACGAGGACGACCCGTAGTCGCGCCAAATTCGTGGCCACGAGTGGCCAAGCCTAGGCCAACATCGTCAAACAATTCAGTTGGAAATGGGCCGCTGCCAACACGCGTGGTGTAAGCTTTGGTGATACCCAAAATATAATCTAAGTACAAAGGGCCAAAACCAGAACCCGTGGCTGTACCACCGGCTGTAGTATTAGAAGACGTGACGTATGGGTATGTACCGTGGTCAATGTCTAACAAGGTGCCTTGGGCACCCTCAAACAAGATATCAGCACCTTCGCGACGCAAGTCGTGTAGCTCTGCAGTTACGTCGCAGAACATGGCCTTAATTTGCTCAGCTTGCGCCAAGGATTCTTGCAGTACAGTTTCGAAACTCAAGCCTTTCACGCGGTAGAAATTTTCTAGCATGAAGTTATGATAAGTCATGATTTCTTTTAGCTTAGTCGCAAAGCGCTCACCATCCAACAAGTCACCAAGGCGCAATCCGCGACGGGCTACCTTGTCTTCGTATGCTGGGCCGATGCCACGACCTGTGGTGCCGATCTTAGCTTCGCCACGGGCTAGTTCACGGGCTTGGTCTAAAGCGATGTGGTAAGGCAAAATCAGTGGACAAGCAGTACTGATGCGCAAGCGCTCACGTACTGGAACGTCACGCTCTTCTAGCTCTTTCATTTCCTTTAGCAAAGCATCCATTGCAACCACAACACCATTGCCGATGTAGCAAGTTACATTGTCACGCAAGATACCCGAAGGGATCAAGTGCAGAACGGTTTTTTCGCCGTCTATCACCAGAGTATGACCGGCATTGTGACCACCTTGGAAGCGCACTACAGCGTTTGCTTGGTCAGTCAACAAATCAACAATTTTGCCCTTGCCTTCGTCACCCCATTGGGTACCCAGGACTACGACATTCTTTCCCATAATTTTGTGCTCGAGGGTTTCGTTAAAATTAAAAACTAATTAAGATGCCAGGCACCATCACGCCAGCTAAGCAGGCGAGCGCCATTAGCAATCGCAGAAGATTGCCCAGACAGTTGTGACGTGACTCGGAAGCCCTGGCTTCGCAATTGAGCTTCTTTTTGCCACAACAGTTGGCATTGTTCAGTACTTAAACCATCCGGCCCGGGGATCACAACACAGGCATCGGATGAGGCCTCGGTGGATGAGAGTTCAGCAAGAATTTTGAGATCGGCACTAAAACCCGTGGCAGGTCGCGCGCGACCAAAAACACGGCCAATGTCATCGTAACGGCCACCTTTGGCGATGGGTTGCCCAAACGCAGGCGTTAGTGCGGCGAACACTACGCCTGTGTGATACTGGTAACCACGCAATTCTGCCAGATCAAAATACAGGGTGACATTAGGAAAGCGCAGTTGCACAGCAGCCGCTAGCTGTTGCAAATACGCCACGGCTTCTAGTACTTCAGCGCTAGCATTTGCAAACACTTGCGTGGCTTGCTCTAACACGCCTATGTCACCGTACAAACGCGCTAATTGATGCAGCATTTGCTTGTCTTGCTCCGACATATCCAGACCCACAACAAAAGCGTCTATATCGGCTACAGCTTTGGTTTGCAACAAAGCAAACAGGGCTTGTTCTTGGTCATCACTGAGGTCCATGCCGGCCAGTAGACCACCATAAATACCAACGTGACCCAAGTCCAATGTTAGAGGCGCATGCACACCCACATGAGTGATACTCTCTAACATGAGACTAATAATTTCTAAATCGCTATCTAGGCCGGCATGGCCATAAAGCTCTGCGC
>FUWD013179756.1_pt1 | contig 11712 bp, 8 predicted proteins | sample 1063281 | NCBI WGS metagenome assembly FUWD01 (sample SAMEA79048168, study PRJEB19326) | metagenome | biome: marine
CTAGGAAATAGGGTTTCCATGTGTCAACCTCATCTTTGAGAAAAAGGTACTTCCACCAGGATAGCACGGCGGAAACTGAATCCACGAGTTCCGAATTCTTCTGGTTGTAAATGAGCCCCGGACAAAGCGCTTCCAGGATTCCGAGCCTTGACATCTGTTCAATCGCAGGAGACGGATTACGCTCGTCCAGAATATGAATTAATTCGTTCAGGAGCCTCTTCCCCTCGACTCGATCGAAGATGTTTATTTTTAGGGCCCCCTTGATGAGTGTCATGGTATGTTTGTTCAGGTTAAAGTTGAACCGGCTGGCAAATCGAACCGCTCTCAAAATACGGGTTGGGTCTTCAACAAAAGCAAGGTTGTGCAAAACCCGGATTACCCTATCCTTGATGTCCCTCGCTCCACCAAAAAAATCTATGAGCCGTCCCCACTCATCCATATTAAGTTGAACAGCCAGAGTGTTAATCGTAAAATCCCTTCGATAAAGATCCCGCTTGATCGAGCTGGTTTCTACCTGGGGCAGAGCCCCTGGACGGGGATAATATTCATGGCGGGCCGTGGCCACGTCTATCTTAAAACCATCCTCGAACAACATCACCGCTGTCCCAAATTTATCATGACTCTTTACTCGACAACCAGGATAATAACCCGCAAGCGCCTTTGCAAAGTATATTCCGTCACCCTCCACCACCAAATCCGTGTCAATGTTATATTTTCTAAGCAATAAGTCCCTGACAGCTCCGCCGACCAGATAAACCTCACAATCAAGCCCAGATGCTACCAGCCCAGCTTTCTTCAAGATGTTCAAGACCTTGGCTGGAGTTCTTTCCTCGAGGAGTTTTTTTACGCTTTTTCGGCGTTCCCTGCCAGTCTGGAAATCCTCGTGACTGGTTGAATCACTAGTCCGGGGTAACTTGAGATGCTCAAGAAGGTCGCTGCGGGATATCACCCCCACCACATGTCCTTCGTCTATAACGGGAACCAGTCTGTGACGTCCATCGACAGTGATCTTCAAAGCCTGGTCAATTGAATCGTTAGAACTTACAAAAACTACCCCGGGATTCATAAAATCCGACACCAGATGCTTGTGCAAACCATGATGAGTGGCCCGGTCAACAGCCTGCCGATGCAGAATCCCTACCACCGTCCTGCTCTTCTCAACAGGCAGGGAACTTATTTGGTAGCGGCTCAATAGTTCACCTGCCTCCTCAATAGTCTGGTCCGGGCCTATTGAAATTACAGGTCTTGACATTATGTCACAAGCCTTACGCTTTGGCTGAACCCTAGCCCGCAACGCCATGAGAACTCGATCCTTGACCTCAAACAATTGCATATCCCTGATGGTGGCGCTCGCCGCTGTCGAATGACCCCCTCCGCCAAATTCTGAGGCTATTTCTCCAACATTTACCTCCTGTACACTGCTTCTGGCTATCAGATGAATCCTGTCTTCCATACGTACTATCGCGATGACTACGTCATAGTTTTCCATTTCCTTGAATTTATGAACCAGGATAGCCAGGTCTCCAACGTAACCTTCAGCGTTAGCCGTAGCTATTATCGCCTCAACGTTTCCTGAACTGAATGTCTCAGATTCTTCTATAAACTGATGCAATATGTCGATCTGGTCTTTTGTCAGGTCACTCGTCATCATGTTGGAAACGATGTTTAAATTCGCCCCTCGCTCAAGCAACCACTCCGCTGCCCTAAGATCCTCAGGAGTAGTGGACGAAAAAGTGAATGACCCTGTATCCTCATAAATTCCTAAGGCCAGTACCGTGGCCTCTTCGGCGTTCACAGCTATTCCCTTTTCCCGAAAAAGGTTTACAAAGATTGTTACGGTTGATCCTACTGTCCTAATGACTTCAACCCTTCCCTTTATGTCTTCTTCAGAATCAGGATGGTGATCATAAATATGCACATCTACCGCGGGCGAATTACAGATCTCGCTTAATCTTCCTATTCGGCTTTTTTGTCTGGTATCCACAATTATGAGTTTCTCAACCTTGGATAAATCCAGATCCTTGACGCGTTCTATAGAGAGGATATATAGAGTTGATTCCATGAAAAAATCCCGAAGGTTTTTCTCGCGAGATCCTGGAAAGACCACAAGAGCGTCCGGGTACAATTTCTTGGCCGCCACCATAGACGCAAAAGCGTCAAAGTCAGCGTTGATGTGTGTTGTAATGATTTCCATTCGAAAAGGCTTCCGCTTTGTCAGTTTTCAATTTATGGGCGGTCCATGGAGCGAATTGGACATTTGGGCCTGTCCCAATGAAGAAGGCGTATATTATTCCATTAGTTCAAATTAAACTATACTCTACTATTTTGAATGAACCAATTGAGGGCTTCATTTATAGGTTACAATATCTAATTCGCTATAGAGTGCTGGCTTACTATTGATTGATCCGCTGTTTGGAAATATAAAATTCGGAACATTCCTGAAAGAAGGTTTCAATTTATGGAAACCCCTAAACTGACGCGTAGAAACATTTCGGTCCTCAACTTCCCGGTATACCTGTTCATTATTTCCGTTTTGATGTCCGTTCTTGGGTGTCAGGAAATCGATACAATCAAAAAAGAGCTTAAACTAAAACTCGAGACCAAACTTCTCAAGAAAAAACTCAGTTCGTTCAAAAAGAGGGGATCACGCTGAGGCCTACATCACTATACCAAACGGCCAATCTGAACTCTGAAATCATTAGAAAATTACCGGCTGAAACTCCCCTAAACCTCCTGGATAAAGTCGGGGAAATGTTCAAAGTCAGGACCCGGGATGGTAGAGAGGGATACGTAGAGCAAAAATCGGTTGGTGGTGATGATATCATCGCCAAGACCCATGAATTGAGAAAATCCATTGAAGGTATGCCTTCACAGGCGGAGGCCGTCACCAAGAGCAAAGCTAACTTCAGGTTCGTTCCGGGTAGACAGCATGAAATAATTGAGGTGCTTCCGCCCGGAAAGAAACTGGAAGTTTATGAACGGGTCGTCACTCTCAGAGTTGACCAACCTTCCGTCAAAGGTGGCGCAAGAATCAAGATGGGAGATTCGACCATCATCCCGGCGGATGAACCCCCAACTCCAGAAGAAGGAGCCAATGATATTCGCAAGGACGTTTGGTACAAGGTCAAAATAGAAGATGGGAGAGTAGGATACATATTCACACATAATATGAAGCTTTCTCCACCTGAAGATATAGCCAAAACCGTGCCTTTCATGCGTATGGTCGCATGGCGCACCGTTAACGTCACTGATGACCCAGACATAGGCGCAAAGAGCAATTACATAGTGGCGTACGCGCCCATTGGAAAGGACGCCGGTAGTGACTACACGAGGCTTTACCTGGTAAGCTGGTCATCAAAGCTCAAGAGGCGCATAATTACATGGCAGTTGCGAATCAATGGCGTCTTGCCAATCACTGATTTCCATTTTGAAGGCAAGCCAGGGTTTAGTGTTCGTTATCTGCATCCCAACAATAGGGATAAGCTGGTTCAAGCAAATTTCATCTTTAGCAGAGGATCCGTGAGAAAGGTCAGCGAAGAGGAAATACCTAACACGGCGGAAATGCACTAGCAGGTTGCTATGCTCAGCTAGTTTCGTAACTGTCCAAAACGGGGAGAACGGATTACAGATCAAAGGGTAGCGTGCCGAGGAGCGGTATTGGGTGGAAATTTATTCAAAGGCACAAAACCAAATACAGCCGCAATCATGTTTTGGGGAAATGAAGTGAGAAGGCTGTTGTAGAGTTTCGAGGTTTCGTTGTAGCTGGCGCGTCTAAGTTTCAGTTCATGGTTTAAGTAATTAATTCTTGACCACTGCTGTTGAAATAGAATGTTATTCTTGAGTTCTCCTGAAGAAGTCGCAATCTGCGATATTTTTGCAAGCATTTGATCAGTCTCTTCTATGCTCCGCAAAATAGTCTCAGGGCCAGTCGTCTTTGAGAGTATGGACCGTTCTTCAAGGATTTTTTCACCAAGCCTGTTCTGAATGAGCCCTAAACCCTTTAGTGTTTCTACCATACCGGGAAGAAGATCATTTCTTTCCCTTGCCAATGCTAACATGCCTTCCCACTGCTGCCTCGTATCTAAATGTATCTCCTTCAATGTTGGTCTCAGAGTGAAGAACGACACCGTTGACAGCAGCAACAAGGCAACAAGAATAGAGCAACAGAACTTGATCAAGCCGGAGATCATTCTGGAATGGCGACCAGAAAAATGCTCGACTCCGTCATTCACAAGATCCGGAACAGCAGGTCGGACGCCAAAAACCGCGCGAGATTGATTACGTGAGAAATCTTTCATAGGTAGATTCTAGAAATTTAAGCAGTTCTAACGAACAGTTAAAACCACAAAGCCAATAAACGTGTTAACTTCTATGATCGGACTCTTAATACGCCAGAATCGCCTTGTCAAGCCAATATTCTTAAATTAAGGAGATTTTGAGACAGTGACTCGTGAAACGAGAAGTATTAATCCGAATTCTCTCAGGCAAATCTTACGTTTTGCAGATAATTACTTGGAACATACATTACAAACTAGAGGGACAAAGAATTAATTCCACGGCGCGGTTTCATAGACTCTGTCATTGACTTTGCCCGGATCAGAAACCATGATAAAAAATGAAAGATATGCAAGTACAAAAACATGCGAGGTTAAAAATGAGCATCGACAAAGATCGCCGGCAATTTCTCAAAGACAGCCTTGTAGTCTCAGCCACCCTATTAGGCTCTTCTATTGGAATTAACTACCCGGCGAAAGCGCTGGCCGATGATTATCCCGACATATCGATATGCACAGGAAAGGATCCCGCCACAATAACAAGACAGGCCGTTGAGGCGCTCGGAGGCATGAAAAGGTTTGTGAAACCAGGGGCCAAGGTTCTTGTGAAGCCTAACATGAGCTTCGCCAGGCCCCCTGAATCAGCCTCAAACACACACCCGGCAGTCGTCAGGGAAGTTGCAAGGATGTGCGCCGAAGCGGGCGCTTCCAGAATTATGATACTGGATAATGTGCTTAACAATCCGTCTGACTGCTTGAAGTTATCCCGGATTCCTGAATTCTGCGCTGATGTTCCGAATACGTTTACTAATGTTGTCAAAAGTGAACGACTGTTTCGTGAAGTCAAAGTGGAAAAGGGGACCCAGTTCAAAAAGATGAAAGCGCTCTCCGACGCGCTGGACGCCGACACACTTATAGCTGTTCCAGTTGGCAAGTCTCACGGTTCATCAGGGGTAAGCCTTTCAATGAAGGGGATGATGGGTTTGATATCGGACAGGATGTCATTCCATAACCGATATGATCTTCACGAGTCCATAGTCGATATGGTCACCGTACTAAAACCAAATCTGGTTGTAATAGATGGAACCAGGATACTCAGTACAGGCGGGCCTGGCGGGCCTGGTCAAGTCATTCCTCTGGACCTGGTGATCGCGTCGACCGACATGGTCGCCGCTGACGCCCAGATGGTTGCGCTTGGCACATGGTATGGCAAGAAACTTGAACCCAAACAGATAAAACATATCCGTATAGCGGCCGAACGCGGATTGGGCCGAATAGATCTTGACAAGTTGACGATTAAGAAGATCAGCGCTTGATACGGTTGCAGAGAATCATCCAGGCAATCAGTTTGGTTTTTTTGTATTTCTGCTCCTTTGGGCAGCGTACCCTGAAACGTATGATTTGCCTCTAAACTTGTTCCTCACATTTGACCCGGTAATAGCGATCACTACACTAATCGCTTCTCGAGAATTCCAAAAAAGCTTTCTGATCGCATTCACTGTAATTTTAAGTGGTTTGGTAGTTGGTCGAGCGTTTTGTGGTTACATCTGTCCTATGGGGACCACAATAGATCTTCTGCAGAGTTTGATTTATCCCAAATCCAAACTCAAAAACCAACGATCGGGTTATGATTTCAAGCCGGGACTTCGTTCGACAAAATATTACATCCTGACACTAGTTATTAGCGCAGCCATAGCAGGACTTTCATTGGCATTCCTTGTAGCGCCGATCTCAATCATTACCCGCTTTTATGGACTCGTGGCATATCCGGTAATTCTGGCCATCTCTGACTTGGCGATTGAACTTGCGTATCCTTTGTACGGCCATTTCCCCGAAATTGAATATTTACAAATTTCTAGAAGGATTTTCGCCACCAATTTCTGGGTTGCGGGTTTCATGATCCTCATTTCGGCCCTTGCGATAAAAGGCCCGCGGTTTTGGTGCTCTTACCTCTGTCCTGCAGGCGCAATGATCGCTTTATTCTCGAAGAAGCCCCTTTTGAGGCGAACAGTAGACTCTTCATGCACAGACTGTGGTAGGTGCGTGAGGAACTGCCCTGTCACAGCTATCAGGGAAAATCCGCACGAAACAGTTCATAGCGAGTGTCTGGTCTGCCGTAAATGCCAGGCTATTTGTCCTGAAAACGCTATATCCTTCACCCTTTCCAGAAGGACTGATGAACCCAAATTTCCGATTACCGATATTACGAGAAGAGGCATGCTATTGTCAGCGCTGTCGGGCATCGGAACAGCGGCCTTGGTAAAAACCGGATGGAACCAGCCTAGATTAACTGGTCAGGAAAGAGCCGTTACCCCTGAGGATTTAATACGACCCCCCGGAGCGATACCGGAACCTGAATTCCTTAGACTCTGCGTGAGATGTGGGCTTTGCATGAAAGCCTGCGCCACAAACACTCTTCAACCAATTTGGTTCAAGGCTGGTTTTGAGGGGCTGTTCAGCCCGGCGCTATCGCCAAGGCTTGCGGCTTGCGCCACGAATTGCTCGATCTGTGGATCGGTTTGCCCGACCTCGGCCATCCGGGAACTTCCCCTTGATGAAAAGTTGCAGGTCAAAATAGGGACGGCGTGGATTGACAGACAGAGCTGCCTGGTTTGGAACCAGGACAAGAAGTGTCTGGTTTGCGATGAAGTATGCCCTTACAACGCGATAACCTTCCAGCCTGCTGAGGGGCGGCGCAACGCCGTTCCTTTCGTGCACGCCAACAGGTGCACCGGCTGTGGTTGGTGCGAGAACAAGTGCCCGGTAGAAGGCCGGGCGGCTATCAGGGTAGCAGTGGTAGGAGAAGTCCGACTGGCCTCTGGATCTTATATTGAAAAGGCTAAAGAGTATGGATTTGAATTCAGGATTGTCGACAAAAGGTCCGACAGGGTAGCTCCGGACACTTTTGATTCATCGGCAATTGTGGATGGGATTGAAAACCATGGAGAGGATACTACCTCCCAAAAGCAAAAACTGCCTTCAGGGATAACATTTGAGTGAAGACCTTTTATTAAACCTATGCCCCGCTCTCTCTTAAGCAAATAATTGAAGCGGCCTATTTCCCCCTGAGAAGACCTTTCTCGTAAAAGTAGCGAAACACTACGAACTGATCTATTCCTGTCAATTCAACCACCTTGAATATAGTCACAGACTGGCGGGCCATCTTGAGTTCGTTGATTACCCTTGTGATCCTTCCATAAACCTCATTGTTTTCGTTTATATCCATGATCGGATTCTCCGTGAACCAATGTCGAGCTTTGTAAAAAATCAGTTTGGTTTTGCCGGCAATATGATTTCATCCAAAAATAAACTTCTCTGCGCCTCTAATTGTTTCGGCAAGCGACTCCCCGTTGGGGCCCCCAGCCTGAGCCATATCCGGCCGTCCTCCACCCGAACCTCCCAGTGATTCTGAAGCCCTCTTGACGATATTCCCAGCATGGAACCTGTCCGTAAGATCCTTGGTGACTAAAGCCAGAATAAAAGCCTTTCCTTCGGATTTGGCTCCCAATAGGGCTATCCCGGATTTCAGCCTGTCTTTTACTCGATCGGCGTGTTCTCTCAACTCTTTAGGTGTCTTGGCGTCTTCAACTATGTACGCCAGAACATTGACCCCGTTGATTTCTCTTACGCCTGCCGTAATGTCGGAAAATCCTCGACCCGAAAGCTTCTGCTTCAGGTCAGAAATTTCCCTATCCTTGGCCTTCTTTTCATCAATCAGTCTATCCAGTTTCTTGACTAATTCACCCGGAACAGCTTTAAGTCTCTCTGACGCTTGCCTAACTTCTTCCTTCAAGGACCTGAGGTACGCCAGTAATCCCATTCCGGTAACAGCTTCAATCCTTCTAACTCCGGCGGCTATTCCGCCTTCTGATACGATTTTGAACAAACCTATCTCTCCGGTCCTGGATACGTGCGTTCCACCGCAAAGCTCCGTGCTGAAGTCTCCAACGGATACAACCCGTACAGTCGAACCGTATTTTTCTCCGAAAAGGGCTGTAGCTCCAATTGCCAGAGCCCTTTCTACGGGCATATCCACAACGGATACATCAAGATCGTCGAGTATCTTTTCATTAACAAGATTTTCAACTCTCTGGAGTTCCTCATCACTTATCGCCGAGAAATGAGTAAAGTCAAAACGCAGGCGATTTGTTTCAACGAGCGAACCCCTCTGATTTACATGCTCTCCCAATACATTCCGCAAGGCCCATTGAAGGAGGTGCGTGGCTGAATGATTGGCCATTATGGAGCGCCTCAAGCCTCTAGTCACGCTGAGTCCAACCAGGTTCCCAACTGAAAACGAACCCGACTTAACCGATCCTTGGTGGATTACAAGTCCATTTCCAACTCTAGTCGTATCCTGAACTTCAAATTCCGCATCGGTGGAGGTTATAATTCCGTGGTCTCCAACCTGACCGCCAGATTCGCCGTAAAAGGGTGTACGGTCGGTGATGATGGAAGCGACTTCACCGCACCCAGCGCGCTCGATTCTTAAACCATCTCGTAATATGGCAACTATAGCTCCGGTATCCTGAAGCTTCTGGTAGCCCGTGAATTCAACAGAGCCCAGATCCGCTATGGCATCCCATGGCACAGCGACTGTATGGCCGCCACTACCCTCCCATGATTTTCTCGCCATTTCTTTCTGCTTGGCCATTTCAATTTTGAAACCATCGTGATCGACTTCCATTCCGGCTTCCCTGGCCAAGTCCTCAGTCAAATCCTTTGGGAACCCGAAGGTGTCATAGAGTCGGAATGCAACTCGTCCAGGGACTAAATTCTCTCCAGACCCGCGCAGCAGACTGATCTCCTCTTCGAAGAGTGTTAGTCCACGGGTGAGAGTCTGGAGGAACCGTTCTTCTTCGTTGACTATGACTTCACGAATCAAAGCTTTATGTGAATCCAGCTCGGGATAGGCGTCCGACATATTGTTTACGACTACAGAAGCCGTATCGAAAAGAAAAGGTTCTTCCAGTCCGAGTCTCTTTCCGTAACGGAGCGCCCTTCGCATAATTCGGCGCAGGACATAACCCCTACCCTCGTTGGAAGGCAGAACACCGTCCGCGATCAGAAAAGCGGCAGACCTGCTATGATCGGCAATGACTCGGATGGCTACCTTCTCATTCGGCCCAGATTCCTGACTTTTTCCACATAGTTGCTCGATTCTATGAATTATTGGTTCAAAAATATCTGAATCCCAATTGGTATTTTTTCCTTGAATAACCGCTGCGAGTCTTTCGAGTCCCAGGCCAGTGTCAATCGATGGTTTGGGGAGGGGTTCGAGCCTACCTGAGTTATCACGCTCATATTGCATGAAAACCAGGTTCCACAGTTCCAGGAATCGGTCACAATCGCAATCTGGCCCACAATTGGGTGATCCACATCCAAGCATTGCGCCCTGATCGATGTGAACCTCGGAACATGGGCCGCAGGGACCTGTATCCCCCATTGTCCAGAAATTGTCCTTCTCTCCAAGTCTAATGACCGGGTTTGAGCCACGCCCCAGAACTTTTTTCCAGATTTGATCGGAAGGATCATCGTCCAGATAAATGGTCACATGGAGAAGCTTCTTGGGAAGACCTAGAGTTTTTGTGAGAAAGTCCCAACCAAATTCTATCGCTTCCTCCTTGAAATAGTCTCCAAAAGAGAAATTCCCCAACATTTCGAAAAAGGTATGATGTCTGGCTGTGTGGCCGACGTTCTCCAGATCGTTGTGCTTACCACTTACCCTCAGGCATTTCTGAGCCGAAACCGCACGCTTGTAAGGACGATGTTCCTTGCCGGTGAACACAGACTTGAATTGAACCATGCCTGCGTTTGTGAACAGAAGTGTAGCGTCACCGCTCGGCACTAGAGAAGAACTTTCGACCCGGGAGTGACCCCTGGCTTCAAAATATCTGAGAAACTCCTCACGTAATTCAGCGCCGGTCATACAACCTCCCCGCTGTCTCTAAGAGTATAATTTGTCAAATATAGCTCTAAATAATAGCCTTTTCAAAGAATTATCACACTTCAGGAACGCTTGGCAACCATGGCTCCAAATATCTTTGGTTGAACAACCCTATTGTAATCGTTTCTATACCGTTAAATTTTACAAAATTAACCAAAAGTCGTGGAGACTTTTTAGCGAAAACATGTGTATATACAAGAGTAAGTCATAAATTATAATATATATTACAAGAAGTTATATTAACTAAGCTTCATTTTATATTATAAATATATCAAATATGTATTCATATAACTAATCTATTATATTGAAATAAAATAAAATATATATTGACTCATAAAATAAAATATATTATCCGTGCAGTCTGAATGGCACAGGAAGCCATCTATACGATAACTGTAATTCAGGATAAATTTGCAGACTAGGACATCCACACAATCTTTCGGCGTAGGCAAGAGGGAAAATCACGATTCATCCTCCTTCTACCGTCGTAAATTGTATTCAGAAAACCCCACCTCCAGAAAACCTGAAGAAATCAACCTCGTTCCCAACAATGTTCTGGACAACATTTTCGCTCATTCATCAGAGGACATGGCGGAACTTCCCGACAATTCGATAGCGTTGATGGTCACTTCCCCTCCATACAATGTCGGAAAGGACTATGACGTTGACCTCAGCCTGGAGGAATATCTGAATCTCCTGGAGAAAGTGCTCAAAGAAACTCAGAGGGTTCTCATGCCCGGAGGCCGCATAGCTTTTAATGTTGCAAACGTTGGGCGAAAACCTTATTTGCCGTTGAACTCGTTTGTGGCCACAATAGCCTGGCGTCTGGGTTTGTTGATGAGGGGAGAAATCATCTGGGTGAAAGCTAAAGGCGCTGCTGGTTCCTGCGCATGGGGGTCCTGGATGTCGGCAGGGAATCCTACATTGAGAGACCTTCACGAGTACGTCCTGGTGTTCTCGAAAGATCGTTTTGACAGGTCGGTTAAAGGCACATCAACGATTACTAGAGATGAGTTCATGCGGGCAACCACAAGCGTGTGGGAAATCCCACCTGAATCGGCTAAACGCATTGGTCACCCGGCGCCATTCCCTGTTGCCCTGGTTGAAAGACTGATTCATTTGTACACATTTGAAGGTGACGTTGTGCTGGACCCATTTATGGGTAGCGGTTCCAGCGCTTACGCAGCGAAAAACATGGACGGCGCTTTGTCGGATATGAAATAAACCCGTCCTACATTGAAATTGCTCACGAGAGATTGAAACAGGTCTCGTCTGAAAATTCTCCGCAACAGAAACAATCAGTAGCCTAAATCGAATCCAGCCATACTTAGGTCTGTTCTTATTTTATCAATTTATTATCAATTTATTGCTTGACCCTGAAAGTCTGCTTATCTAATATATAAAGGTTTGACATTTGAGGACTCGCAATGGAATCACATCAAAATTATGAAATAATATGGCATGGCCGGGGTGGACAAGGAGCTGTTACAG
>FUWD013232999.1_pt1 | contig 11705 bp, 10 predicted proteins | sample 1063281 | NCBI WGS metagenome assembly FUWD01 (sample SAMEA79048168, study PRJEB19326) | metagenome | biome: marine
AAAATCAAAAAAAATGGATATTGCTTATGAAAAATTAATATTAAAACTAGAATCTTAATTAGCTATGAAAGACCTTATCATACAAACAGAAAACCTATCTTTTTCATATTCAAAGAAAAAGCATGTTTTAAAAAAAGTAAATATAAATGTACCCAAAGGTGCTATCTATGGTTTTTTAGGTCCAAACGGAGCAGGTAAATCTACCACCATGCAATTGCTTACCGGAATCTTGTCAAGTCCTGAACAAAACATTTCAGTTTTCGGAAAAGAACTAAACAGTCAAATGCCCCATGTTTTTTCAAAAATTGGAGCGCTAGTAGAATCTCCAAGCTTGTATTTACATTTAAGCGGTAAAGATAATTTACGCTGCATCACGAAATTAAAAGAGGTTTCTGAAAGTAAAATACCTGAAGTATTAGAATTAGTTGGCTTAAGTGAAAACGGAAATGAAAAAGTAAAACACTATTCTTTGGGTATGAAACAGCGTTTAGCGATCGCTATGACTTTATTAGGCGAACCAGAACTACTTTTGTTAGATGAGCCTGTAAATGGTTTAGATCCAACAGGAATGACAGCGATTAGAGAATTGTTAGTAAAACTAAATAAAGAAAAAGGGATTACCGTTTTTATTTCGAGTCATTTATTAGCCGAGGTTGAAAAAATGTGTACACATATCGGTATTATTCATAAAGGCGAAATTAAGTTTGAAGGAACGATGCAAGCCCTTTCTGAAAGAGAACAAGGTTGTAATGTACAAATTGAAACTAAATACTTAAAGAAGCATATAGAAGTTTTAAAAATAGCGTATCCAGAAATAATTATAGAAAATGAAAACCAGTTTAAAGTCTCGCTAAAAAGTAAAGAAGAAATTCCAGTTTTTTCAAAATTTATGATTAAAAATAATATTCCGCTCTATGAAGTTAAAATAATAGAGGGTTTAGAAGAATGGTTTTTATCTTTAACAAAATAATTGGATGTGATGAAAAATATATTTAAAGATATTAGAAAGTCAATTAAAACAGAATTAATTAAAAAGAAGCGTTCAGGCATTTTTACCTTGAGTATTATTTTTGGAGTTATAGTTCCTTTGGTTAGTTTAATCTTTCAAATAATAGCACAAATAAAAGGAATTAGAAGGCCTTTAGGAATTCCTGTAAATTTTTATTTGGAAAAGATCACAATTAATTTAAATCCCTTTTGCAGTGTCTTTTTACCTCTACTTATGGTTTATAGTGCAAGTAAAATAGCGCAAATAGACCATAAAAATAAGGGTTGGCATCTTATGGAAACATTACCAACAACGAAATTTTCTGTCTATTTTTCAAAATATAGTATACTGTTAACTAGTAATTTGATAGCGATTGTATTTTTTTTATTTTTTACAATTATTTTTGGCTTTGTAGAATCGCTAATTTTCGAAATACCTTCAGATAAAATTTTAAGTTTTCCTTTCATAGCTTTTATAGAAATAGGATTTCGATTGTTTTTAGTAAGTCTCTGTATTTCTGCTATACAATATGGATTATCAGTCTTGATATCTAGTTTTATTTGGCCAATAATTATTGGTTTTATGACCATGTTAATTCCGTCTTTACTTATGGAATACAATATATTTTTAAACTGGCTTCCGTATCAATTTTTAAGACAAATAGCAGTTTATCCAACCGGTAGTGATTTTGGTTATTGGTTTACCTATTCAGAATTGCTAAGTGTATTATACACTATTGTTGCTTTATATGTAGGTTTTAATTGGTATCGTTTTAAAGTCTTTTTAAATGCTTTTTTGACATCTAAAAAACGTTTTTTTAAATCGATAGGAGTTGTAGGTATTTCAGTGATAGCTATATGGTATACTTTAAAACCTAAAACGTCAAATATCCATGATAAAACTATTATTCAAGGAACTATTTCTTCAGATAAAAATATTCATAATGTTTATATTTTTGACGGCACAGTTGGCGACACGTTGGCCAAAATACCTGTGATTGACCAACAATTTAAATATCAATTTTCAGAAAATATAGCCCCTGATAATTACACCATTCAATTTGATAACTATGCAAGGAAGCTTTTGTTTTTTGGGGAAAGAGATAGTTTAAACTTAAGTTTTAAATTATTTAAAACAAAACAATCTCTTGAAGTAAAAGGAACTAGGGCAGCCGAAAATATTCAAAAGAATAACTATAGGATTTATAATGGTTTGAGCGATTATTTAGAGAATAATTTATATATTGATGATGCTGATTTTTATATGCGGGAAATCTACATGGACTGGCAATATCATATGTCGAAAATAAATAATATTAGAACTGTAGATAATATCATTCCTAAAAATGATTATATAGCGAGAAGAACAAAGTTAACTTCTTTATTCTTTCTAAATTATTGGAATTCGTTTAAGAAAAAAAGAGAAGCATTATATCCAGATAAAATCTATGTTGTAAATAATCAAATGAAAAAGTTGGAAGAAAGTGTTTCACTAAAAGATGAAACGCTCTTGTCAGATTCTTCTTATTTAAAATACATTTTAGAATTCACAATTAAAGAGGATCTCAGAGAAGTATCACAAAATCAAAAATATTTTTCAGCTATTGAAAAAATGGAATCAGGTTTGTTTAAAGATCGTTTATTATTTAGACAATTAAATAAAAGTTTATATGAATCTACTGAAGTGACGGTTAGAGATTCTTTAATGCAGCAATATTTAACCTCGATTACAAAAGATAGTTATAAAAAACTTTTACAAAAAAAGTATAAGAATTACAATAGGTTATCCAAAGGAGTAAGGGCACCAGACTTTATAGCGTATGACGCAGATGGTAAAAATTATACCTTGGATAGTTTTAAAGGAAAGTTAGTGCTTATCGATTGTTGGGCATCTTGGTGTGGTCCATGCAAAAAAGAGGATCCTTATTTTAAGAGAAAATCTTTAGTGTATAATAACAAACCCATTCAATTTATTTCTATGAATTCAGATCGTAAAAAGAAAGATTGGTTAGTCGATATTAACGGAAAAGGGAAAAGTATTTTACAACTAAGACCTCAAGACTTAAAAAAGTTTAAAGAGGCATTTGCTGTTAATTCTATTCCTAGATTTATTTTGATTGATGCAGAAGGGAACCTGTTAAATTCTAAATTTGTGAGACCTTCTTCCAATGTTTTTGATGAGCTATTGAACATCAATTTTAAATAAAGTATTGAAGCCAAAGCTATAAAACTTTAAAAGCTCAAGAAAAACCAAAAGCAGCATACGAATTTGCATTGGGAAATTTTAGAGGACAAAACACATGGAGACGCTTTGCACATTGCTATTTATAATGCGTTTGGGATAATTTTTAAAAAAAAAGAATAAAAAACTGGCTACAACAAAACCTAAAACGCATTAAAACGCAGTTTAGCCAAAACGTTATCAATAATACAAAAACACATCGCAAGTAAATGAGAAACTATCGAATCATAATAATCACCTGACTTAATTCACTAAAAGATTTAGTTGTGCTGCAACTTTGAATAATAGGGGGAGGGGAAATCAAAATCATATTAGTTCAACTTTTCATAATAAGAGTCATTACCGCGCAACTAATCATAGCCGAGAACGATTGTTTTTCATACTCACATACCCTTTGCTTTATTGCTCAGGGTATGTGTATGTTTAGATGTTTATAGTGGCTTAAAAAGGCTTATTTAAGGCAGTCTAAATAGGTGTTTTGATGTAAATTCTCTTTATTCTATGTGTAGTAACCCTCTTCAATGATTTCAAAGGAAAGTCCAATATATTAAATTATATTTTTGGTAAAAACAGGCTAACCCAATTTTGAAAAATAATACTAAAATCGGATGTATTACAAATCTTTAATATAATTTTTAAAATTTTGCTGTAAACTACATATATAACTGCGGTTATCTGCTTAATTCACTTTTGTTTAGTTATAAAATATTTATTACTTTTGAAAAATTACTGTTATGAAGAAAATTACTTTTTTACTCCTATTCATTTCAATATTTGGGTATGCTAAAACGCCAATAACAGATGCTAATATTCAAACAGTATTAGACCTTTGGGTTTCAAACCCTATTTCTCCTCAATTTACAGAGACCAATAATACTCCATATTATGGTAATATCTCTGATTGGGATGTAAGTCAGGTAACTGATATGTCAGAATTATTTATAAGTAAAACTAATTTCAATGATGATATTTCAAATTGGAATGTGAGTAGTGTTACTGATATGAGTTTTATGTTTGCAGAGGCATCATCTTTCAATCAAAATATTGGTGCTTGGAATGTGAGCAGCGTAACTAATATGAATTCTATGTTTGCTGGAGCATCATCTTTCAATCAACCTTTGAGTGAATGGGATGTGAGTAGTGTAACTGGTATGAATAATACGTTTGGTAGAGCATCCTCTTTCAATCAAGATATTGGGGGTTGGGATGTGAGTAATGTTACTGATATGTCTTTTATGTTTTATAACGCATCCTCTTTCAATCAAGATATAAGTGACTGGAATGTGAGTAATGTAACTAATATGAGGTATACGTTTGGTAGAGCATCCGCTTTCAATCTACCTATTGGAGATTGGGATGTGAGTAGTGTGACTGATATGTCTGCTATGTTTGCTGGAGCATCATCTTTCAATCAAGATATTGGGGGTTGGGATGTGAGTAAAGTTACTAATATGGGTTATATGTTTTATGAAGCCACTGCTTTCAACCAAGATATATCAGGTTGGTGCGTTACAAATATCACTTCAGAACCCAGTAATTTTAGTACTAATTCAGCATTGATTAACGACAATAAACCTGTTTGGGAAACGTGTCCATCTCTTGGAGTTAATGACCAAAACTTAATGAATGTTTCTTTGTATCCAAACCCAACAGAAAACACCTTGTTCATATCAGGGAATGAAAATACAATAGCAGTGGCTATTTACGATGTATTGGGTAAAAAAGTACTTTCTATAAAAAACACAAACACCATTAATGTACAAGCATTGCCAAACGGTGTGTATACCATTCGTATTTCAGATGGTGTGCGTCAAACCAATAGAAAGTTTATAAAGAACTAAGCCATAGGCATATCTACTTCCTTTAAGTCAGGGAGTTCTAAACCTGTTAAATAAGTGTGCTTATCATACTACAAATAAGATTGTTTTTCATACTCCCATACCCTTTGCTTTATTGCTTAGGGTATTTGTATGTTTAGATGTTTATAGTGGCTTAAAACGTATAATCTACATAGTTGTAAAATAGGTGTTTCTAATGTAAATCTGCTTTATTTTATGTGTAGTAGTTCGGATGGGTAAAATCAAATGAAAGTCCAATAATCAGAACTCTTTTTGTTTCCTTGGAATTATCCCTAAAAATAATTTCCATTTCTTAACCCAGATCAATGTGTAAGGATTATATATCGCTTATTTTTGATTAATTAATCATGTACAACTTTAATTAGAACATTGATTATATAAAAAAAAAGCTGAAAGCTACCCCAAAGAGAAACTAACAGCCTTAATATCTTGAATTTGTAAGCCCAAGATTTTAAAGGTAATAATTATCTTGTTAGGAATGGTTTTCTGCTAAATATTAATGTAATGGAGATCCATTTTTTATGAAAAAACTACTCTTACTTTGCACTTTATTAATCTTCGCCTGTGCAGAAAACGAGGATAATCCTTGTATCTATGCGCCAACCCTAACTACTGAAGCTGTTACTGATATTACAGAAACATCAGCTACTTTAAATGGGATTATAAGTGTAGTATCAGAAAACTGTGAAGTAGCCCCTGGAGAAATGCAAGGCTTTGTATATTCAACGAATCCGTCTCCTACAATTGATGATAATGTTGAAGTTATTTATGGTACTAATATCTCGACTACTATTGAGAGTCTTGAGCCAAATACTGCATACTATGTTAGGGCATTTCTAACAAATACTATAGGAGAATTTTATGGGAATGAGGTTGATTTTAGGTCTAAAGCAATAGCTTCAGTTAATTGTGATGGAGCGGTTTATCCAAGTATTGTTTACGGAACACAAGAATGGACAGTTGCAAACGCTTGTCATATTACATACACAGATGGAACGCCTATTCCTCAAGTTACGGACGATGCTGAATGGTATCAACTTACTACAGGGGCATGGTCATATTACAATAACGACCCTACAAAGCCAAGACTTTATAACTGGTACGCGATAATGGGTATCCACGATACAGACCCAAACACTCCTAACAAAGAATTTGCACCAGAAGGCTGGCATGTGCCAGGAAGTGAATGGGGGGATTTAGAAAGATATCTCATTGCAAATGGCCATAATAACAATGGCACTACTACAGAAAACAAAATTGGCAAGTCAATGGCATCCATTACAGGATGGAACAGTTCAACAAACACGGGAGCAATTGGCAACGACCAAGGCTTAAATAACAGTAGCGGTTTTAACGCCCTCCCTGTGGGTTACCGTTCCTATATTGGTTGGTTCATCCGTGAGGGTGAAGGTGCAACCTTTTGGAGTTCCACTCCATACTATACGACGTACGCATGGTACCTTGACCTTGGAAGCGCTAGCAGTGAGTCGAGCTGGTTCAAAAACAGCATGAAGCAGGGCCTTTCGGTGCGTTTTGTTAAGGATTAACTAGGCATTCTTATTCTTTCAATTCAGGGAGTTCTAAACCACTTAAATATAGAAACCCATTCAGTAATGTTTGGTTTTTTTATGGTGCTTATCATACTACAAGTAAGATTGTTTTTCATACTCACCCTTTGCTTTATTGCTTAGGGTATGTGTATGTTTAGATATTTATAGTGGCTTAAAACGTGTAATCTACATAGTTGTAAAATAGGTGTTTTTGATGTAAATCTGCTTTATTTTATGTGTAGTAGTTCGGATGGGTAAAATCAAATGAAAGTCCAATAATCAGAACTCTTTTTGTTTCCTTGGAATTATCCCTAAAAATAATTTCCATTTTTTAATCCAGATATTTGTGTAAGAATAATCAATAAAGTAAAGTTACTTTCTTTTTAAAATTAATTTAGAAAACGTACAACAATAGTCGTTTTTTTTGTATGTTTCCGCTAACTTATGCACAAGAAACCATCCCCATTTCTGGTGGGGAAGGAGGTTGTGATTCAGAAAGTTATACCGTAGGACAATTGGTATATACAAACCCTATTAATGCGTTCGGTTCCTTGCAGCAAGGAATACGTCAGAGTGCCGCGTAAGCGACCGATTTTTATTTTAAAGATTAGCAGATGGAATGTTTTTAGTGTTATTAAAATGTCAAATATGTTTTATCATGCATCTTATTCCAAGCAACCTTGTTATAAGTGTTTTCATCTGAATGATGTATCAAAATTACGAAAGATATGAATAAAGAAGTATTAGCTGAATTTATGAATTTAACAGAAGAAGAATGGTTGGTTTTTTCAGCATCTCTTACCACAAAACAGTACAAAAAAGGAGACTTCTTTTTAAAAGAAGACGAATTTTGTGATTATGTTGGATTTGTAGACAAAGGTTTTTTTAATTTCTTCTACCTCGTTAACGGCGTTAACCATGTGCGAGGTTTTTTTTCGCCCAATGAATTTATTAGTAACTACCCGTGTTTTCTTTTAGAGCGTAAGTCTAAATTTTATATTCAAGCTTTGGAAGACTCTTCAGTCACACTAATGCACAGAGATGATCTATTAATGTTCTATAAAATTCTTCCAAAAGTTCAAGAATTGAGCAGAGGTATCGTTGAAAATTTATACCTAGAAGTTTCAGATAAATACGAATCTTTCTTTCTTAAAACTCCTGAAGAACGTTATTTAAATCTTATTAGCAGTAAGCCTAAAGTTATTGAAAAGTTACCCCAATATATGATAGCTTCCTATTTAGGGGTTACTCCAGAAGCCTTATGCCGAATAAAAAAGAGAGTCACTGAAGCGAAGGTACATTAAGCTCTCACAAAAGAAATTAGTAGAAAAATTCACTATTGTAAGGGGAGATAGAATATTTTTAATTGCGCTACCTCTTAACTTTAATACTGCATTTCATTTCTTTTTGATGGTATAATTAATTGTACTATAAAATTAATTATTATTATATTTGAGTATATAAACCTTTAAATAATTAAAAATGAATGAGTATGAGATTTTAAATTTAAGCGGGCAGTATTTTATCAACAATGCAATGTATACCGTAGCAGTCGTAATTATGACCTTTGTATCATTTAGAATTGCGCGGGTTGCTAGAGATAAGAATGCAAGTGTTTTTGGAAAGGTATTAGTGACTATTTTTGGAGCCTGTAACGTTTTTTTTGGTCTACAGGTGTCCTCTTATTTAGTTTTACAACAAAAATCTCAATCTTTTCAGCTCTCTGAACTTCTTGCGAGTGGTGTTGAGATATCCACATCATCTAAGGCAATAATTAAAACGATGGGCCACACCGTAGCCGACGGGGTTCCTTCTTTGGCTCCAGGGGTGACAGGGGTGATACTTTGGGTGACCGTAGCGCTTCTTATAATAGGGATTACTTGGCTGGATTTAACGAAGAAAGAAGCTTAAATAAATAAAGCCTTACATTTCTGTAAGGCTTTATTTAAAAAATTACGCAGGCTTATTTTAGCTTTGAAGACATTTCTGGTTTCAACTCAGCTGTTTCAATAGTAATTCCTCCTTTTTCTATAGTAGCTTTAAAGGCAAGTTCGTCATTTCGATGTGTTCTCCATCCAAACATTTTGTTATAGGCATCCACGTAGTCAACATTAGGATCTGTCATCTTTCCTAACCCTTCAGTATGACTGTTATATTGTTTTACTTCTAATAATTCATAGGCTTCTCCGCCAGATACTAACCTGAATAAGCCACTAGTACCAGTGTAGCCTAATGATTTCTGTAATTTATTATTATTTCTCCAGAATCTAAAAAAGTCAGAGCGGTTGCTACTCTTAATAGTGTACGTAGTCATTTTAATAAATCTTGCTGGAGCTGCAGTATTATCCCAATTTTGGCTGAGACTATTCATTCTCCACCATCTCTTATTCCCTTCCATATGGTCTACATGTGGTGTTACATGCTTATCCCAATAAGATAGTTCAACAGTATTATCTGCATCAAATGCAACAGCACTTCTATTGCCCATTACTCTCATGAATTTTCCTTGATCAGCACCCGTTATTAATTGATAAGTAGCCATAGAAGTTTCTGGGGTATTGTTAAATTTTCTAGTTTTCTTAGCTACACCTGCTTTAAACTCTGAAGTCCTTCCTGATTTAGCTTTCCATTTATTAGTTTGCCAATATTCTCTATTTGAATTGGTTTGAGCCAAGGCAAAAAAAGGAATTAATAATACTAAGAGTGCTTTTTTCATTTTTATATATTTAAAGTGAATTCCAAAGATATCGTAATATTTTAAATTAGTTCCAATTTAAAACTAATAATACTGTTTGTTCACGAAAAATCCTATTCTGAAATTAAATTGTTGCGATAATATTTTTGTTTTAATAGCATGTGAGGTTTTTTTAATTCAGAGAATACGACCTTTCCCACGTTCATAAATTGTATAATAACGTAGAACGCATTTGGTTGGAAGAACTGAAGAATAATTAGCATGTAAATTGGTATGCAATTAAATACATTATTAGTATTAATACGCAATTAATAATAACTATATTAGTATTATAATTTATATGAACTTAAACCAATCTAAAATGAAAAAGTTAATGTTACCAGCAGTACTGTTATTTGTATCCATCAATTTATTTGCACAGAGCGCTGCAGAGGATATTAAGGAGATCACTAATATGATTTTAGAACAGCAAAAAATAACCAATACCACACAAATTGATGCACGTAATTTTGCGGAGCAAGGGAATTACTCTTTCAATTCTACAGGAGGTCTTTTAAATTACGATCCGAAGCCAGTAGGAAATAAATTTGATGGTGTAAACTTGCAAGCAAAGCACATTCAAGTAGTTTCTTTAGTGCCAGGAAAAGCTGCAATTGCGATGTATTATAACGAAGGAAGCATACAGCCTAAAGGATATGGTGCTGTAGCGCATTACTTAACAAGAACATCTGAGACGTTTGTGAACGAAAATGGCAAATGGGTAATGGTTACAGGACATTATTCTCCAATTACAGGAGGCCAAGGAACAAGCCAGGTTGGAGTTGCTGCTTCAGAAGACGAATAAGTTTTTTGCAAGCCGCCATTTCATATATGATAGTGCGGTACTGAATGTATTGTGTAAAAAAAAGCGCCTTTAAAAGGCGCTTTTTTTATTGAGCAGTATTAGTAGCGTTTCACAATTTTAGTTGTGTAGTTTCTAATTTGTTCCACATTGCCTCTGTTTTTGTAGTATGTTTTCCAAGGTTTTGTCATTTCTTTCATTGCTCTTCGTGTTAAAATCAAATCACTCCAGTTTTTTGCAGTGATTGCTACCCAGTGAGTAGCTCCTTGAAATCCTCCTATTTGGTAGTCTCCAAAACCAATTTCTCCTTCTGTATAGTCAGACATTTGACTTACAATCGCATCATGAGCCGCTTTAAAAGCCGCTGGGTCGCTTGCTTTGAATTCGTAAATCTGAACATAAGAATGTTCGTCATTTTCACCAACCCAGCTCAGTACATTTCCAGAAGAGCTGTGCGTCCATTCTTCGACATGATTGTTTAGTTTTTGTCCAAAAACCTCCCATTTATCTGCATTCGAGATAGAATCTTTTCTTCCCCAATTTGCAGGGTCTCCATAAAATACAATTCTATGAGAAGCTTTGGCATTACCAATGTTAAAGGACTCAATATTGATGCCTCCGGATTTAAATTCTGCAGCGCCCCACATTTCGTCTGCTAAGGCTAAAATTGCACTTTCAGTGCCTCTCTTAGCATCAAATTGAAATTCTAAAAAGGCGTTTTGAGAATAGGAAATGGTACTTACAAATATTAGTAAGTAAATTAAATTTTTCATAATTTTTGTTTTATTGTTAGTTGTAAAATTACAAATATTAATTGTTAAATAAAACTAATTAATTATTATTTTAAATCAATTATGAAAACAAGTATTGCAATAGGTTTAATTGTTTTGGTGGTCACAAGCCAAGTTATACTGGTTTAAGGAATAATATGTCAAATGATGAAGTATGGTCATTTGACTTCCAAAATAGGAAGTGGAGTTTTTTAACCTTAAGATTAAAATATGTGAGAGGTAAGTGTTTTTTTTTCATAACATTATTAAAAAATAATTATTTTTTTACTTAAATAATTATCTAATTAACAAATAGAACTAAATAGAACTAAATAGAATAATGAGTTGCATTATTTTATGTTTGGTTTTGCTTTATTATTCACTAATTTTAAGCAAACTACGTGTTGTTAGTAGTTGTTTTTTTACGCTTTGTGTTTTTTGGAAGCGGAATCTCTTTTGTGTTAAAAACTAGTGATCCGTGAAAATACTTTTGAAGATTTTATTCGGATTTAGAAATTTAAAGCGTGTTTACAAATTTCATAAATACTTTTTTATGAAGCTCTATATCTAGATTAGGAGAAAGTGAGGCGCGCACGATATAATCTTTGTCGCCCTCCTTTGTAGTTCCTTGTGTAGAAGTTGCGGGGATGGTCCAATAACATCCATTGAGTTGGCCATAACTAACACAAAATTTGCTTTCATTTGGTATTTCCGAAATCATTAGATTAATTAGTGTATAATTCAGTGTTCTTTTTTGAGTT
>FUWD013187875.1_pt1 | contig 11704 bp, 9 predicted proteins | sample 1063281 | NCBI WGS metagenome assembly FUWD01 (sample SAMEA79048168, study PRJEB19326) | metagenome | biome: marine
AGTGTGGCTGGTCGTCCTCTAAGACCAGCTAACCATCGTCGCCTTGGTAGGCCATTACCCCACCAACAAGCTAATGGTACGCGAACTCATCCTCCAGCGGTAGCTTATAAATAGAGGCCACCTTTGGCTTGCCCGTCGAGACAGACAAGCGTTATTGGGTATTAGCCCATCTTTCGATAAGTTATCCCCAACTAAAGGGAAGATTATCCACGCGTTACTCACCCGTGCGCCACTTTACTCACCCGCCTAAGCGGATTTTCTCGTAAGACTTGCATGTGTTAAGCACGCCGCTAGCGTTAGTTCTGAGCCAGGATCAAACTCTCAAGTTTAAATCCATAATTTTGAGATTACTCTCAAAGTAAATTACTATTTTACATATAGGACCCACAAACCAACTATCTTCCACTATTCAATTCCCAAAGAACTTCAAATGTCAAGAACAAGTCCAGTACTGTAGGATATCATCCACTTGATGTCAAGATTTATTTTCACCACAAGCGAATTTAAATAGTATATCCTGACGAACTGAAGGCGGCTTTATACGCCCCCATTTTTAATGTGTCAAGTCATATTTTAAGCAAAACAGGATTAATTTCGAATAAGGCCCATGAGGGCAATTTTGACTTCCCCTCATTGCCCCGAACGACTAGGTTCATCAGGACTTTACTCTATGAGCCACGAAGTCTTCACCCTATGTGAAACTTGAGCCTTGAAAAATGCCGATACTTGGAGTAGTCTTCACCTTGCCGGGAGATGCTGTAAGCAATCAGCAGTGGAAGTCATATGCTGCCTGAAATAATATCTTTTTGCGTCGATGGCCGGTATTACCCATGTGATACTCCATCAAGAGCTAATTCCGTCAATCGAGAGTTTCGACAGTCTTTTGCGTTTTGAATAAAGGGAGGGTTTTGTGGAGATCAGCTCAAGCTTTGTGGGTTCCAGATTAAAAGATTATGCCGCAGAGGTAACCTGGCGCAATACAATGAACTATGCGGCGTCAATCGGGGATAACAACCCCTGTTATTTCGATGATGAGCGCGAGCGCGGGGTCATCGCGCCCCCGGCGTTCAGTGTTGCCCTCACATGGCCGATATCTGAGAGAATCTGGGATTATATTGAAGCCCCGGATTTCCCAAAAGAGATCATTGCTACTCAGGTACACTACACTGAGCACCTGATGTTCCACCGGCCTGTAAGGCCAGGCGACAGACTAAGGATCACAGGCAGGATTGCAGCCATTCTGCCTCATAAGGCAGGGACACACGTCGTTATACGCTTTGACGCTATTGCCTTGAACGACGCTCCTGTCTTTACAGAGCATATCGGTGCCATAATGCGGGGAGTCAAGTGCACGGATGAAGGAAGAGGGGGAGATGATCTTCCTAAAATCCCCCGGACTTCAGGAGACAGTCCTCCCCTCTGGGAGTCGGTTATACCCATTGATGCTTTAGAACCATTTATATATGATGGTTGTACCAATATCTTTTTTCCTATCCATACCTCCGTCAAATTTGCCCATGAAGTAGGACTCCCCGGTATTATCCTGCAAGGCACGGCCACGGTTGGCATACGCCTTGCGCGAGATTATAAATAAAGAAGCGGGCGGAGATCCTTTCGAATTGAAGTCCGCATATTGTCGGTTTACGGGCATGGTGCTTCCTGGTACAATTATCAGGGTCCGGCTTATCCGAAATGACAGCAACAATGGGGGTTCTGATCTCTTTTTTACTGTTATGAACGCTGAGAAGAAAAAGGCCATCAGTGGTGGCTATGTACGGTTGGAAAAATGATAAAAAAGGAGGAGGAAGACATGGAATGGAAGACCTTGAATCTGATGTGGCATTATGTGGAAAAATGGGCAGATAAAAAACCGGATGCCGACGCCATGGTTTTTGAGGATGAGCGGCTCACCTGGGGGGATTTCAAGAAAGAGGTGGACTCCATAGCCAAGGCATATCTTGAAGCAGGGGTTAAAAAGGGAGACCGGGTTGCCCTGCTTTCCATGGCTCGCAATGAATTTCTGACAACTTATATGGCGGCCGGTAAGGTTGGAGCAATATGGCTGGGTCTTTCCCCAAAATTTACACTGGAGGAACTTCGGTATCAGGTAGGTGACAGCCAACCTACTGTCCTTATTTCACTGCGAGAGTATCTCGACGTTGATCTGGCTGAGAATATAACAACCATAATAAGTGAATTCCCCTCGATAAAGAAGGCCCTCGTGATCGGAAAGGCCGTTGAAGGAACAGAAAACTTCATGGAATTTGTTCAAAGACCAAGGCCGGAACTGGATAAAGTTCTCGAAAAGCGGTCAGCTGAAGTCATGGAAGATGATGATGTCCTGTTGCTGTATACCTCCGGTTCAACCGGCAAACCTAAAGGGGTGGTTCATACCCACAGGAGCATTATACGGAATATAGAGATTGAGATAGAAAAGTTTTCATTTAAAGAAACAACCAGAGGCCTGCTGCATTTCCCGATCAATCATGTAGCTGCCGATACTGAGATAGGCTTTGCTGCAATAATGGGCGGGGGTTATCTTGTTTTTATGGACAAATTTGATCCGGCCGGGGTTTTAAAGGTCATTGAAAAGGAACGTATAACAGTTATAGGGCAGGTACCTGTGATGTATCTTCTGGAATTCAAGCAACCTGATTTCTTTAGTACTGATTTGAGCAGCATTGAGGGGTTTATGTGGGCTGGGGCCTCCGCGCCAAAGATTATGATCGATGTGCTTTCCTCTATCTGCGAGAAGACGGGAGCGGAATTGATTACTGGATATGGCAGCACCGAAGTGGCGGGATTTGTCACCTACACTGAAAAGGGGGACGATCTGGAGACTGTTATGAAAAGTGCAGGCAAGATAGCCCCGCCCTTTGAGCTGAAGATTGTGGATGAGGGTCACGTGGAACTTCCAGACGGTGAGATAGGTGAGATAGCAGTCAGGGGACCATTCCTCATGAAGGGTTATTTCAACAACCCGGAGGCCACAGCCGAGGTGATTGATGAAGAGGGCTGGTATTATACATCAGACCTGGCGTACAGGGATGAAAGAGGGTACATATATATCACCGGAAGAAAATCCGAGATGTTCAAAACCGGAGGAGAAAATGTTTATCCCCGTGAAATTGAGGAAGCACTAGAATTACATGACAGCGTGCTCTTTGCTGCCGTAATGGGAGTGAACGATGAAATCTACCAGGAAGTGGGATGGGCATTTGTTATGCTTATGCCTGGCAAAACCGCATCCGAGGAGGAACTGCTGACCCTTTGCAAATCCAGATTGGCCAACTTTAAGATCCCCAAAAAATTCTTCATCCGGGATCTGCTCCCTCTTCTGGCAAACGGAAAGGTAGATAAACTTGCCCTGAAAGAAGAGATCTCGGGGATGTCGAAAGGTTGACAGTTCCGTTGTTGAAGAATCATAATCATGGCCTGAACAGGCAGAATGGGTGAGTTGGTATTTGCGAGTGGTCAGCCAAGTCCCCGACAGGCGGCACTGGAAAATGCCCCCCTTAGGAAACCCGATGCAATCAGAAATAACCATTGGAGATCTGCATCTAAGGAACAACGTCTTTCTGGCACCAATGGCCGGGATTACCGACCCGGCATTTCGCGTACTGGCAAGAGATTTTGGCAGTTCTCTCTGCTTTACTGAGATGATCAGCGCCAACGGCCTTACCCGAAAGACTCCGAGGAGTTATGAATATCTCAAATCGCCGCCTGACGACAGACCCCTTGGCGTGCAGATATTCGGGTCTGACCCGGACATACTCGCCGAGGCGGCAGTTATTGTAACAGAAATGGGTGCAGATCTGGTGGATATTAACGCCGGATGTCCCGTAAAAAAGGTGCTTAAGACTGGGGCTGGCGCTGCCTTGATGCGCGATCCGGCAAAATTCGCGGCTATTGTAAGGGGAGTCAGGAAAGCCACCCACCTGCCGCTTACAGTTAAAATTCGTTCCGGATGGGGACATGACGAACTAAACGCGATCGCGATTGCCGGGATCGCTGAGGATTGCGGCGCGAATGCCCTGTCCCTGCACCCTCGAACGGTTAAGCAGGGCTTTAGTGGAACGGCCGACTGGGACCTGATTGACCAGGCGAAGAAGGCAATCAATATTCCCGTTATTGGAAGTGGCGACATCAGAAAACCGCAAGACGCAATTGCCATGATGAAAGAAACCGGCTGTGACGGGGTGATGGTGGCAAGAGGAGCTCTTGGGAACCCCTGGATATTCAAGGGAATAACAGATCTTCTGTCAGAAAAACCCCTCCCCTCTACGTCTTCTCCGATAAAAAGGGAGGATGTAATACACCGGCATCTTACGGCAAATATAAACCTCTATGGCGATAAGGAGGGTGTAAAGAACTTCCGCAAGCACCTGCTGTGGTACACGAAGGGATTAAAAGGGGGAAACAAATTCAGAAAAGCCGCCGTCTCGGTGGTCGAAATGAACGACCTGCTTGAGATGGTCCACGAATACCTGCAGACCCTGTCAAACGAGGACAGCCAGGAATCAAGTCTTCCGCTCAGGAACTAATTACATCTTGACAAATACTTTAAATTGTGGTGAAAGGGGCAGCTTACACATATTGAGAGAGGCATTTACCAATGAAAAAGAATTTGACCAAGTTAAGTAACATCAAAAGGAAGAGAACTCACGGCTTCCGGGCCAGAATGGCCACGCGGTGGGGCAGGCAGATACTGAACAGAAGAAGGGCAAAAGGAAGAAGTCGGCTTGCCGTTTAACCTCAAGGCATTAATGAAGTCGACCCGTACAACGCCCCGCAGTGCTCAGGGTATGTCCAGAATCAAATGGAAAATCAATCCTTCGGAAAAAAGGACCGGGTACGTAAGAGGAAAAGTTACTTAACTGTATATCAAAGGGGGGTCCGGGTTCACTCAGAGAATTTCACTGTTATTTTGACCGTCAATCCATCAGGAGATAAGAGGATTGGAGTTACGGTCAGCAAAAAAGTGGGGAACGCGGTAAAAAGGAACAGGATAAAACGCCTTTTAAGAGAATTCTTCAGATTAAATAAGGACAAGCTGCCTGATTCAAAAGACATCGTAATTATAGCAAAAAGGGATGTGTCTCCGCTTAAATACCGGGATGTATGTCTAGAATTGACCAATCTCTTGAAAATAAGGTAGCGTACATGCGGATTCTAAATGAAATTTTGGTGTTCTTCATAAGGGTTTACCAGGTAGTGGTATCTCCCTGCTTTCCTCAGAGTTGCCGTTTCCACCCTACATGCTCTGAATATGCCATAACAGCCATCAAACGCTATGGTCCCTTCAGGGGAACCCGTCTCGGGTTACTACGCATTCTCAGGTGCAATCCCTTCAATCCCGGTGGGTATGATCCAGTAAAATAGTTACGGAGGTTATTATATGGACAAGAGGACACTCCTCGCCGTTGTGTTGTCGTTAGCGGTTTTAATGGGATACCAGTTTTTTTTTCAAAAGCCCCTTCCCCCTGCACCTCGTGAACCTGGTCAGAATGCCGGAGAGACAGCCGGCAAAACGGAGGGTCTCCCTCAGGAGATAGACGGCAATCAGAACACATATGCAACACCTGTCATTACCCGTCAAAAATCACTAATTAAAAAAGATGAAGACAAGCGCAACGCAAGGGATATCGTTGTTGAGGGCCCTATGTATACCGCCATCTTCAACTCCAGAGGCGCGAACCTGAAATCCTTCAAACTTAAAAATTACCGTAAGGATTTAGGCAAGGATTCTCCACTGGTAGAACTGGTTCAAGTTGGAGGGAGCACGGACTACCCTCTTACCATGACCTTTCCTGAATCCAATATAAATATCCCGCCTGATGCAATATATGAATCGGATACAACTTCACTCGATTTTATTGACACTATGGGTGCAAAAGACCTGGTTTTTCCTGGTCATATCCTGGCGAGGTCAGAGTGGACAAGATCTACACTTTCTACCCCGACAAATACTCTTTCGATCTTGAAACCAGGGTTACCAATCTGTCGGATGATACCATACATGAAAAAGCGCTTCTTGACTGGACCCGGCATGTTGACCCCGAGATAAAAACGGGCAGATACAGCCACGAGGGGCCTATCTCCTATATAAAAGATGAAGTCGTTACTGAAAAAGTTAAGAAACTGGGGGCAGAGAAGTTTAGCGGTCCGGATGTGTCATGGGGGGGATTCGAGTCAAAATATTTTATAGCGGCCATGATACCGGAACAGCCATCCCTCACCAATTTCCTTGTCTCCAAGGATTCGAGCGACATGGTTGTCTCTGCTCTCCAGGGACCAAAAACATTATCCCTCCCGGTCAATCTGGATCATACAGATATATGCTGTATACCGGCCCGAAGGAGTACAGCAGACTTAAGGCACAGGATGTCGGCCTTGAGAACTCTATCGACTTCGGCTCGTGGGTAAAGTGGCTTGCCATACCACTGCTTGAGGCGCTCAAATGGATTGATAAATACGTGCATAATTATGGCGTTGCGATCATTATCCTTACCATACTGGTAAAGGCTATCTTCTGGCCACTCGGAAATATCAGCTACAAATCCATGAGGGGAATGCAGAAGCTCCAGCCTCAGATGAAAATACTCCAAGAGAAATTCAAAGGCGACAAGGCCAAACTACAGCAGGAAACAATGGCTCTCTATAAAGCGAATAAAGTAAATCCGATGAGTGGGTGCTTACCCATGTTCATCCAGCTCCCCGTCTTTTTCGGACTTTACAGGGCATTGCTCTACTCTATAGAGCTGCGGCACGCCCCATTCGTTTTCTGGATTCAGGATCTTTCAGACAAGGATCCGTATTACATAACACCGATTATTATGGGTGCGACCATGTTTCTGCAGCAGAGAATGAGTCCCCAGCCGGGAGGAAACGAAATGCAGGCGAAGATGATGATGTGGATGCCTGTCGTATTTACATTTCTCTTCCTCAATTTCCCGTCGGGACTGGTAATTTACTGGCTATTCAACAACGTGCTTAGTATCGGACAGCAGTATTATATAAATATGAAAAATCCTTGATATATGAGGTGCCCGAAAACATGAAAGATGTGTTAGAGATTGGCGGAAAAACAATAGATGAAGCCATAGAGAATGCTTGCAGTGAATTTAACCTGCCGAGGGAAAAACTGAATATCGAGATACTTTCCGAAGGATCATCAGGACTTCTGGGGTTTCTGGGAGCAAAAAAGGCCCTTATCAAGGCCCGCCTACTGTCAATTGATATTGGTATGGATAATTCACCCACAGAAGAGCCGACGACAAACATGGGTGCATTCGGAGATACCGCTCTTGAGGCGAAGGCATTCATCGAGGGTTTGCTCTCCCGCATAGGGCTCGACTTTCCCGTGGAAGCGGAAGAGGAAGACCGGGACTATATTGTCCTTACTATTGTGGGAGACGGGGGCGGGCTTCTGATCGGAAGGGGCGGTCAAACTCTTGACGCCATGCAGTACCTTGCGAGCAAGGTGATGAACAAGAATGGGAATAGCGGAAAAAGGATTATTTTAGATACTGAAAATTACAGAAAGAAAAGAGAGGGTAATCTTACAGCCCTTGCTGAGAAACTTGGAGAAAAGGCCAAGAGAATAAGAAGGTCTGTCACCGTAAACCCAATGAACGCGCATGACCGGAGGATAATACACATGGCATTGCAAAATGACAGCGATTTGACCACAAGGAGTCGAGGAGAAGGTGCTTTCAGAAAAATTGTCATTGTGCCGAACAAAGCCGGTAAAACTGCAAATAGGGATCAGGGATCAGGGATCAGGGATCAGGATTAAAAAAATTTCCGCTCATATCGCTCATATTCTGACTTCGCATTTGCTTAAGCTGATACTAACGCCTGCGCAAAAGCTCATTTGTTGTAGATAAAGACCATAAAGCAGGGCGCCGGAAGTTACACAATGCTGGTAAGAGAAGACACAATAGCGGCCATAGCCACGCCACCAGGTGTGGGAGGGATCGGAATTGTGAGGGTAAGTGGACCAGATGCAGAAGAGATCTGTCGGATACTGTTCAGACCGGCAATCGGCACGGATTCCCTGAAAACCCACCACCTGTACCATGGCGACATTATATCACCTGAAACTGGCAGCATCATTGACGAGGTACTGCTTGCCCTGATGAGGAAGCCCCACTCCTACACGGGTGAGGATACACTGGAGATAAACTGCCACGGAGGACCTGTTATCCTCCAGACAGTCCTCGGTGAGATAATAAAGGCTGGTGCCCGCCCAGCGGAACCGGGTGAATTTACCAGAAGGGCCTACCTCAACGGCCGCCTGGACCTGTCACAGGCAGAAGCGGTTATGGACCTGATCACCGCGAGATCGGACAGGGGCCGTGCCCTTGCCCTCTCCAGTCTCAAGGGTAACCTGTCAAAAAACTGCAATCCATACGTTCCAGTATGATTGAAATACTCACCTCCCTTGAAGCTTCGATAGATTTCACTGATGAAGATATGTCTTCCAAGGCCAGTCCCAACTTATCCCAGGATGTGGAAGATGTGCTCGTCCTCATAACCGACATCCTTTCAACCTATAAAGAGGGAAAGCTTTTCAGGGACGGCCTAAATGTCGTAATCACAGGAAAATCCAATGTAGGTAAATCAAGCCTCTTGAACAGACTTCTCGGCGAAAGACGCGCCATAGTTACCTCCATCCCGGGAACCACAAGGGACTTTATTGAAGAGACAATCAGTATAGGGGGAATTCCCGTAAAGCTGACCGATACGGCAGGGGTTAGAAAATCTCCAGAGACCATAGAAAAAGAGGGGATAAAATTTGTGTGGGAAAAGGCCCTCGCGGCGGACATGGTTATTATTCTCATCGACGGCAATACCCGCCTCACCGATGAGGATTTCGAAGTCATAAATAGAAACAGGAATAAAAAAATAGTCCTGGCCATCAACAAGTCAGATCTTCCACACAGGATAACAGGCGATGAAATAAATGATATAATGCCCGATGTGGAGCCGCTGTGGATATCCGCAAAATATGGAAATGGCATCTCTGAACTGAAGGAACAAATTTACTCGATGGCATCAAACAATCTGCACCATATGGAATCGGATGTGATCCTGACCAACCTTCGCCACAGGGACGCCCTTGAAAAGACTGCTGAATCTCTTGCGGCGGCAAAAAGCAATCTCTCCTGCGAAAGCTCCCAGGAACTGGCCGCCTTTGATATCAGAAATGCACTCGATCACCTGGGTGATATTGCCGGAGAGACAACAAACGAAGAGGTCCTGGACAAGATTTTCTCAAATTTCTGTATCGGAAAATAGCCGGGGCACCGAGCGCCATGCCCCTCCAATGGGTGCAAAAACATGGAAGAATACGTACACGAAGAGTTGAACAGGAAGGTATATTCTATCTCCGGATATTATCTATACTCGGAGGAAGGCCTGCTCCCCTTCAAAGAAGGAGAAGTTCTGTATCTCGCAGGTATAGGTGTTGTGGACAATTCCTGCTGCGGTGTGGGCGGCTGCTGTTTCGTCAGAATTCCAGGCTATATTGTTTCCTGGAAAGACAGGAAGGATGGTTCGGGTCGCGTAATAAGCACGGTTGAACCAATAACTGAGGAAGCGGAGAAGCAAGAGATAACCAAGTTGATTAACACCAGATATCCTCATCCTCAGATCAGTTTTTAGACACGGGTAAGGATTATCTTTTCGTTTGGTTTCCTCTCGTTGTTCATTTGCCCTGCCAGGAGTCCCTCAGCTCCATCTCTCTGTCGATTGAGTTGAGAACCGACATCTTATTTTCCCCCCAGTCAGGAGCCAGATAAATATCGCTGTATCCGTCAGCGGTCAGCCTTTGTATCACCATTTCCGGGGGCAGTATCTCGAGGATATCGCAGACAGTCGAGACGTATTCATCTTTTGTTATCATACTGATCGCGCCCTTTTTGTAGAGAATGCCGAGGGGAGTTCCGGAAAGTGCCAGCAGCAGGTGTATCTTTATACCCTGAACCGGCATGGATGCCACTGCCCTTGCCGTTTGAATAATATCCTCTCTTGTTTCTCCCGGTAGTCCGACAATGATGTGAACGCAGATGTTGATATTTCTGTTCACGGTTCGTCCCACAGCATCCAGAAAGGTCTTTGAGTCATGTCCCCTGTTGATAAATTTCAGAGTCCTGTCATGGATGGACTGAAGTCCGTATTCCAGCCATACATGGTGATCCTTCGCGTATTCTTCAAACAGATGGAGTGTCTCATCCGGCACGCAGTCCGGCCTCGTGCCGACAGATATGCCCACTATATCATCCTGCGACAGGGCTTCCTCATAGAGAACCTTAAGCCTGTCGCGGGGAGCATATGTGTTTGTGGCAGTCTGAAAATAGGCTATGAACTTTTGCGCTCCCCTCTTCTCCCTGTAGAATTCCCTGCCCATTTCTATTTGTTCAGTCACGGATGGCAGTGGGCCCATTTGCCGGAGTTTTGAAAAACGGCCGTCGCAGTAAATGCACCCACCTCTTGCCACCTTCCCGTCGCGGTTGGGGCAGGTGAATCCGGCATCTATCTGCAGCTTGTAGACCTTGCAGCCGAACGTGTTGATAAAAAAGCTTTTCAGGTCATAATATCTCTTTGAATTGTTCCAGAATTCCGGTTTCGGCATGTTTGTCTCTACGGAACGAGGATTGCACTCCTCATTTTTTTATTGTCTTTTCCGGGCTAATGCTATTAGAGTACCTTCGTTAATTCAAGCTATTATATCAAGGTGCACACATGAGTTTTCCGGAAAAATTTGATGTTATAGTTGTCGGCGCAGGGCATGCCGGCTGTGAAGCAGCGCTTGCAGCTGCGAGAATGGGGTGCCGAACGCTTCTCTTTAACATCAACCTTGATTCAATCGCCCTGATGCCTTGCAATCCCGCCATAGGAGGACTCGCCAAGGGACAGCTCGTAAAGGAGATTGACGCCCTTGGGGGCGAAATGGGAAGGATAGCCGACAGGACGGCCTGCCATTTCAGACTCCTGAACAGATCCAAAGGACCCGCCGTCCAGTCTTCTCGCGTGCAGTGCGACAAGCAGCTCTACCGGCTTGCCATGAAGGAGGTCGTGGAAAGTCAGAAGAATCTCTATGTCAGGCAGGCTCTTGTGGATGGAATCATTGCCAAAGGGGGAAAAATTACGGGGGTCTTTGACAATACAGGCTTTTTCTACGGCGGTGAAACAGTGGTGATAACCACGGGGACATTTCTCAATGGCCTTGTCCATATAGGCACGTCCCGACAATCCGCGGGAAGGGCGGGAGAAATTGCCTCCATAGGACTGGCCGATTCCCTCAAACAACTGGGTTTTGATATGGGGCGCATGAAGACCGGCACACCGCCAAGGTTACGAGCCTCTTCCATTGACTTCTCTATCCTTGAAAGACAGGACAGCGATCCCGACCCGCAGCCCTTTTCGTTCACAACAAACAAACTGCGGGAGGAACGACTCCCCTCATATTTCTCCAGCACCACCGCTGAGACACACAGGATCATACGGGATAATATTAACAAATCATCCCTTTATTCCGGCGCCATAAAAGGAATCAGCGCGCGTTACTGTCCCTCACTCGAGGACAAGGTAATGCGATTTACCGATAAGGAGAGTCATCCCGTCGTGCTGGAATTTGAGGGCCTTAAAACGGAAGAGATCTACTCCAAAGGCCTGGGCAACAGCCTTCCCCTTGAAC
>FUWD013231011.1_pt1 | contig 11704 bp, 10 predicted proteins | sample 1063281 | NCBI WGS metagenome assembly FUWD01 (sample SAMEA79048168, study PRJEB19326) | metagenome | biome: marine
GCCTCTTCAGCCTTTTGTTTATTCAAATTGTTTTTAGCCTGAATCTTACCAATCGCACCCGCCACCAAGGACTTAGAAGCGTTCGCGATGTTCTTGTTCTCTTTGGCCTTCTTAGCCTCTTCAGCCTTTTGTTTATTCAAATTGTTTTTAGCCTGAATCTTACCAATCGCACCCGCCACCAAGGACTTAGAAGCGTTCGCGATGTTCTTGTTCTCTTTGGCCTTCTTAGCCTCTTCAGCCTTTTGTTTGTTCAAATTGTTTTTAGCCTGAATCTTACCAATCGCACCCGCCACCAAGGACTTAGAAGCGTTCGCGATGTTCTTGTTCTCTTTGGCCTTCTTAGCCTCTTCAGCCTTTTGTTTATTCAAATTGTTCACAGCCTTATTAGCATTGAAATTGTTCTCTTCTTTGGGTTCGGCTCTTTCGAGTCTTTTCGCTTCTCCAGCCCTTTGTTTGTTCAAGATGTTCAGGGCCTTTTTAGCCTCTTCATCCTTTTGTTTGTTCAAGATGTTCTTAGCCTTAGCCTCTTCGTTCCTTTGTTTGTTCAAATTGTTCACAGCCTTGTTAGCATTGAAATTGTTCTCTTCTTTGGGTTCGGCTCTTTCGAGTCTTTTCGCTTCTCCAGCCCTTTGTTTGTTCAAGATGTTCAGGGCCTTTTTAGCCTCTTCAGCCTTTTGTTTGTTCAAGATGTTCTTAGCCTTAGCCTCTTCGGCCAATTGTTTGTTCAAGATGTTCAGGGCCTTTTTAGCCTCTTCATCCTTTTGTTTGTTCAAGATGTTCTTAGCCTTAGCCTCTTCGTTCCTTTGTTTGTTCAAATTGTTCACAGCCTTATTAGCATTGAAAGTGTTATCTTCTTTGGGTTCGGCTCTTTCAATTCTCTTAGCTTCTCCAGCCCTTTGTTTGTTCAAGATGTTCAGGGCCTTGTTGGTGTTAAAGGTATTCTCTTCTTTGGGTTTGGCTCTTTCTTCAGTCTTTTTCTTACCAGCCTTTTTAGCCTTATCGATGCTTTCAGCTTCGCGTTTGATACGATCGATGTCGGTGTTCTTATTCTTGACCCTACCCATGAACTTGGTTACCTGATTGGAACTAAGATTCGTGAGACCATCGAGGAATGTGCGTAATTCGGTCTGCTTACGAGCAAATGTGTTACGTTTACTCTTGAGATCTTCATCAACCCTTTGAATGTTCTTCTCCAAGTTATTCATTTTGGTATCGAGTTGTACCCGATCTATGTACTTGTTTTTGTCTTGGTTAGACAACAGAGTATTCTTCATGAATTCGCGAAGTTTCATCTTTTTGTTCGTCACGATCTCAGCATTTAACGACACTCTTTTCTTGTCAGCTTCCTCTTTCACCTTATTCGCAGTGAGGAGACCATTCTTAAAATTTGTGATGAGTTTGTTTCCGTTAGTACCCAAATTCTTCGAGGACACATAGTTTATGATAGATTGTTCTACATATTTTTTGGATTGTGCGTTTGCGTTCATGCGTTTAGCAGAACTTAAGACAGTGTTTACAGCTGTACCAGACTGTAAATTCGTACGCAACTTCGTCTTGTTATTTTCCGAGATGCTTGATAAATTCTTCAACGCGTTTTCCAATTTTTCTTGGTTGCGAGTTTGTTTCGTAGATGTCGCGTTATTTTTAGACGACTCGAGTGTCTTGTTCGGTGACTGATCGAAGAATCCGACGATCATATTTTTGTTTTGACCTGAGAGACCCAAACTATCCATGTAGTTCATGAGTGCACCGCGCTCACCGGTGCGTTTATCACCTTTTCTCTGTTGAACCAAAGACTTCGCATTCGCCTCGAATGACTCGAGGTTACCGGGTGCATTATCAAACTTCGCGAGGAGTGTCACCTTATTTTCTTCGGTGAGATTCATAGATTTCAAGAGTTCCTCGAGCTTCTTGCGATTCTCGACTATCTTTTCACTCGTTCGCGTCTTTTTGAGAGCGTTCGCCTTTTGTTTCATGGCATCGAGATTTTTGGTGTTGTTAAATTCGAAGAGGATAGAGTTACGATCCTTGACATTAAGGTTGAGCGTTTCATCGAGGTACCTGTACAGTTCTTGTTTTTGGTTCGCAACCTTTTGAGTTACCTTACTATTCTTGAATTTTTGAACATTTTGTAAGATAGCATTCAAGGAATTGTTTTCATTTTTAAACTTTTGTAAGAACCGATTCTTATTTTCTTGGTTCAAGTTCCCGAGAACTTCTTCGAGTTTCCTAAGATCTTCATTCCTCTTACCACCAATGAGACCATTGAGTTTATTCTTGAGTTTTTGAACATTGTTCAGACTTTTGATGGCGTTAAGATTATTCGAGATGTTGATGTTACGGTCGAGTGCGCGTCGAGCGAGATCTTTCTTACCCTTACCGATGTACGCCTGGTTGATTTTAGCGTTGAGGGTCTTCAGGTTTTCTTTGTTGACGTTAAACTTCAGGTTGAGTTTATTCTCTTCGCGAGCCTTGCGAATACGTTCAGTCAGACGCACCTTCTCACCAGATGCACCTTTGAGTTCCTTCACTTTTTCATGTAAAGCATTCATGTTTCGTGGGTTCGCGTCGAAGTTTCGCATGATCGTGTTGATATCGTCGTTTGCGAGATTGAGATCATTCTTGAGATGGCGGCGAAGTGCGATTTCCTTTTCCTTTTTGTACTGACTAGAAAGAGTAGACGCTTTGTTTTTTAAATTGACGACGGTCATGTTTTCGAAGGCATCCCAGTTATTCAAGAGAGCCTCACGATCTTCAGGTTTGAGGTTGTACTTATCGAGAACCGTCTCGACGTTTGTAACATTTTCTTTCGATTTCTTTTTCATAAACGCCGTGATGTTTGCTTGAATGTTACTGATTCTGGAATTTTTAGTGATTTTGTTATAAAATTGTTGTCTGTTCGTGACAGGAACATTTTCTTTGTTGAGTAACTCGGTGAGTTCGAGTCTTTTCTTCTGGTCGAGAATGGTATTTGCCGTTTCACGAGTGGTGACACGCTCTATCTCTTCGTTAGTGAGTCTGAGTTGTTTCGCGTATTTAACAATCTCATCTCTGTTGGTAGCACTCTTTGTGGTGATGGCAGCTTCAACCTGCTTCTGAATGGCATTCAGATTTTGAGTGTTTTTACGTTAGTCACTTATCATGAAATCGTTCGTCAATTTGGCATCGATGATTTTGTTGGAGAGTGCGTTTCTTCCCCTATTGACGGCACTTTCTATGGTAGTATCCACGGTACGATTCAATTTGTCGATGTTCTCCTCTGAGTTCAACTTGTTCGTATTCGTATTGAAATTGAACGCAACATCGTAACTCTTCGCAGTGTTAATTTTGTCTGACAAAGCCCGTTTCTTACTGTTGAGATCCCCTTTACTGGCCACTTCCTTGTTGACCGCAACCTTGATGTTCTCGAGAGAAATGTTGGTAGTCTCGAAACGCTGAATAAACTTCAATTTGTCGATGTTCAGAGGTTGTAAGTACTGCTTTAATTCATCGATATTCTTAGATCGTTTGGTGTTTTTCACTTTTTGTATTTCAGAATTGATCTCCTTGCGAAGTTCGAGGAGGTTCGTATTGTTCAAATTGACTTGTCTAACAAACGCGTTCCTTTTATTTTGTGGTAAAATTGTATTCACACTGATATAACTTTTTAACTGCTCCCTACTTTGAGCGACTCGCGCAGCCTCCTTTTGTTTTTTGGAACCTTGTTTGGCAGCCCCGGTGTCGTTTATTTTCTGTTGAAGGGGGACAAGTTTGTTAACAGTGTTCAGTTTTTGAATATTTTTAGAGAAATTGACGTTCAGGGACTTGGCACGATTAGATAACTTAGTCTTACCCGCACTCATGACACGAACTTTCATGGCATTGAGATCGGTATTATTTTTCAACTTGAGAATATCGGATTGGATGTTCGCATTCAAATTGATCATAGACGCGAGAGTCGAAAGACCTCGAACCTTTGCGGCGAATGTACCTTGAACCTTTTCGGCCCCGGCTTCGCGAATTCTCGCTTCCACAGCCGATACGTTGTTTAATGAGTTGAGTTTAGACATGTTTTCGTTCACACCCAATTGTTTAGCCAAGGCGAGGAGTCTCTGTCTCTCGGTATCTAATTTTCCAGAATTTCGCGCCCCTTTTAACGTTTTCGCTTCCTCCACGAGTTTGGTGACATTCTTATTACCGTTGTTAAATTTACCCATGATCGTATTTTTGTTTTGTGCGTTCAGATTGAGAGCGTTCAGGTTTCTAACGAGACGTGTTCTCGCATTTTCACCTTGACCACCGAGTACTTCTTCTTCGCGCTGTTTGGCGGCACGCTTTAACGCGTCGATACTTTCACCTTTGTTGAAACGTGTAAGAAAACTATTCTTATTCGTTTGATTAATTTTCAATGGGGTCAGATAGGCGAGAAGGTCCTGTTTTATGAGGGCATTCTTTCTTTTTTCTCTGCTCGACCAAATGTCCGCGCGACTTTAAAGAATTCAAATTCGTCTATGTCGATGAGATCTTCGAGACTCGTCTTTCCCCATCGGAAAGCTTGACATTACGACCATACCCATGAACTTCTTTTTCTGATCAGAGACGAATGCGGTACGCTTCGTTTCGTTTTCCGTTTTAGCCTCTTCGATGAGACTGTTTATGTTGGCATTCTCAGCTTTGCTACGGGCCTTGAACGTAAGCTTTGACGCATTATTGATGAATGGAAGTGTCGCGAGTATGATATTCATCTTTTGTTCGTTGTTCTGTAAAGCACCCGACTTTAACGTAGCCTCAGCCTCTAACTGCTGCAGGTCTTCGGTTGTCATGCGATCGATGATCGATGTACGATTTGTGTTCGACAAGGACATCTTTTCTATTTTCGTTATAAAGTTAGTCTCGAGGGTCTTGTACTTCACCGCCTCATCTAAGACATTTGAACGTTTTACAACACCAGCTTTTACTTTATTTATAAATGGTTGTTCACGCTTGAGTTGAAGTTTTTGTATTTTATTGATAGCATTATTGAGTTCTATGTTTGTAGGAACGTTAGGGACGTTGAGGACCTTAGGTTTGAGCATGGGTCCTTGCACACGTAATGGGTCGGTATTTATGTAGTACCCCGTACCCTGATTACCAGTTTTGAATGCGTATCCCGTCTTGGCACTAGTAAAGGTATCCGATGGCATAAAGTTTGCTTGTTTTGGTTTGAAAATTCGATTAAAAAATGACCCTGTAGGTTGTTTCAGTCCGGCAAAAATAGACTGTGTAGGTTGTTTCACGGCACTCACCTGGCCGTTAAGAAATTTTGGTTTCTGGCCTGTCATGAATAGACTCCCTTTGGGAAAATTTACACGGGTTCTGGGAACTGGTGTCCTGGTGTTCACTGATGTGTTGGTATTGAACGACCGGTTAACGTTGTTCACTGCTGTGTTGTTCGCTCGGTTCACGTTGTTCGATCGGTTCACTGCTGTGTTGTTCACACGGTTCACGTTGTTCACTTGGTTCACTGCTGTGTTGTTCGCTCGGTTCACGTTGTTCGATCGGTTCACTGCTGTGTTGTTCACTGCTGTGTTGTTCACGTCGACGTCAACGTCAACGTTGTTCACTTTCCCTGGAGCGGTACGTTTCGTTCCAATCTTCACGGGTTCGTGAACTTTCATGTACCTGAGACGCTTACCGATAGAATCGATCATCTGACTCTTCGTCATCTGATCCATCTGACGAATCCCAACTTTACGGGCAACTCTCTTAATATCCACACGCTTAGAGGACGTATCGAAAAGGGTCTCATAATCACCGGGGGTAAGTGGCGACTTTTTGTCGAGGAGGTAGGTCTTATCAGAACTCATGATCAGAGGGGGGAGAGGTACATTTCCAGATCTGATATCGTCAAATACCTGACATGTTTGTTTTTTTGTCAATTTAATACTGTGTCCTGTGTGTATCTTAATGAGTTTCTTTAGGACATCGAGTTCTACGTCTGGATCGCAAACCTCAATCATATATAATAAACTGATAAAAAAAGTGTTATGTCGAATATCCAATAGTGTATAATTTTAACTTTTGTTCGTAGTCCATATTGAAATCAAACACATTCGCATCTTTCACGTTAATTTCTATGATTTCTATGGGTATCGTGTACGTTGACCTATTCGTGAGGGCTGAACGAACGAGTGTATCTATGAATTGTCTGGGGGTATCTATGTTTTCCTGGTATATTTTGTCCATGATAATCTTAATACATGTCACTTCATGTGGTTTCTTATCAAGAAACGGAACCAACGGATAATCCTCTTTTGTACCACCATCTATGTACATTTTACCTTCACGTGTTCCACAAGCAAATATGAAGGGTACAGCCATGCTCATACACACAGCATCTATGACCTTCATGTCTGGATGTGTATCACGTGAAAAATAAACAGTTTCTGCACTGTTTAGACAATACGCAGATACGTATATCTTAGTTTCTAATTCCCCAAATGTAGGATCTCCTTTACATAGTTCCACAAACTTTTTACGTATTGGACCCATATCGACAAAACCAAATTTGTTAAAAAATGAGCCCAAGCGTATTTTAACAAAGTTGGGGATATTTAGGGATAAAGATGTCTCCAAAATCTCATCTACGGACATTCCCACTGCTAAAAACAATGCCAAAATCGCACCAGCTGAAGATCCGGAAATTTCCTTAACGTCCGCGAGTGAATATTCGCGTGCTTTTAGAGCACCAATCAATGAGAAGATCCCCATAGATGCAGGACCGAGGACGAGGTACTTCATCTTCTTACTTAATAGAATTGAGGAAATTGACGACGCAAAACCGCGAAGACCACCGCGAATACAACCGCGTGGGTCACAGCCGCGGGGAGGCTGGTCTGACCGGAACTGAACACCCCACCCGAACCAGGAGGTAACGTGAGAAGGAGACCGGGGCTCAAGGCGATAAAGAGCGTGGTCGTGACGATGAGATCAGTCTTGGTGAGCACGATACCCATAGCTTTGGCGATGAGGCTGTACACGAGGAAGAACACAAGCGCGTGGAAAAAAATAGCCATCTGGTTGGTACTGCCGTTGGCGAACTTGACATTCTTACCCGCGGTGGTCAAAAGCACACCGGGGCTGAGCGCGAGAAAAAGGGCGGCGGGGACAGCGACTTTCTGGGACGTGAGATCGGGTAACATTTAATATACGCGCATATAATTTTTAGCGAAATCAACAAAATGGTGGACTGTAGCACCACGCATCATATGCTCATGAAGACCATTACTATTCACGATTCGCCTGATGTTTCTCCAGATATCATGGAGCACCCGTTCATCATCCTCAGACTCGTTACATTCTTCATGTTCTACGTAACAAAACTCGACGAAATCTATAAATTCTCCCGAGTGTTGGAGTCCCGCGTCATAGAGGAGTGTCCTGGTGGTATTCCACATGTGCCTGAGTTCGTCTGAGTATTCGACTTCCCAGTCTTCGATATTCAGAGGAGTGTGTTCGTCATCGAACCCGTCATCATCACTGACGTCGGGGTCAAATCCAGTTGAGGCTTCGTATACGTATTGGCTCCAAACCATGGTGAGTTTTACTTATCTTCTTTCTCGGGTTTATCTTTTATACCGGTTAATGAAAGAGATGTAGATTCTTTTGTTTTAAGTCCATCTTTAATAGCATTTAGGGCGCCTTCGACCTTCGTTTCGTCCCCCCCAAAAAAGGTCATGAGTCCCTCCTTGATGGCATCCTTATTCATACCCGCTTTCCTAATGGTTTTACGGATACTAATCTTCCCCTTCCTGAGATTAATCGTGTCAATACCCTGATCCATCATGTGCTTCTTCACATTCTCCTTGAGACGCTTCTCCTCCTGAGTGAGGACCTTGATGTCAGATTTCGCTTCGGCTAATTGTTTCGTGAGCTCTACCAGTTTAGATACATTCTCGGAGAGATCAGGTGCAACAGATGTCATTATTTACTACATGGATCAAATCTTTAAGCGCAGAGACCACGATGCATGAGATCGGGGACGATAGTGGAATTGTTCCACACGAAAGGTTCTTTGGGGTTGGGGGGGTCCTTGCGGATCTGCTGGTTGGCGTTGCGGAGAGCACCACCGACCGTCTCGGGGTACCCAATCTGCATGCGGGGTTCGAGGAAGTTCTGACCCTTGAGGATATCCTCTGGGGCGAACTGACCAAAGTCCTCCGCGGACGCAACCTCACGGGGGAGGAGGGACGACGCGAGACCAGTACCCTTGTTCATACCACCACAGATGGTGTCACTCTGGGCCATGGAGGGTCCGGGGGCAGGGCCGGCGGAAGGCGCCATACCGAAAGGCGAATACTCACGCTCGGTGATGGTGTACCCTGATTTGCTGTTCATGGAAAAAAGGAGGAAGATCAAAGCGGCGACGGCGACCAACATGAGGAGGTTCTGTTTACGACCCTTCATTTTCTTTTATATATGTATAACAATTTTTTTATTGGTCAAAGGCATAGTCTTCTGGATAAACATCGATGATGGGATCATCGTGTACCCTGACCTGGACAACATTCCAAGTGGGACCGAAAGCCTTCTTGGCGAACCAAAGTCCGGCGAATTCGAGGATGACATCACACATTTTCTCGGGCTGTACAGTTTCGAAGTCGATGCGTTCCTGCTGTGTGTTATACACCTTGGTCACGGCGATACGATCGCATGAGAGTGTACCAGCGTCGAGGCCTGAAGTGTAGGCACCTTTGATCACATTTTCAGACAACTTCTTACCGAACCACGTCTCACACTGCTCTTGGGCAGCTTCGAGGTTGGTGGCATCGGTGGCCTCGATCTTCTGGGTGTTCACATCCGAGACGATGTCAATGACAACATCTCCTGACACATCGGTAATCTTAACATCGTTGAGCTGGACGAAGCACTTACGCTTCTCATCATTGAGCGCCTTCACAAAGTAGAGGCCATCATCACCTTTAATGGGGGCGTTGTAGATCATTATACATGTACTGGGTCTCATTTCTTTAAACCAACAAATGGTATTTCCGCCGCCTTATTGAGTAACTCTTTCGGTACCCACTGATTTCTCCTGGGGTTGTACCCATAGAGGGTCTTACTGATGTTCATGTTCTTAGGGAGTGGCTTGGCGTTTACTGGGCGTAGGGTATATTCATTTTTTACGTATGCTTTGTTTTGAACATTCTTCCACTTGAGGTTCTTCAGGTTGAAACGCTTGTTTCCTGAGCTGTTTTTGTACCCCTCGACGTTGGTGTTCTTCACGACTGGTTTGAGACCGTGTACGATCTGCTTGGAGAGACGTTCATCTGAGGGTTGTGTCGTGAAGTGTTTGTACTTGTACGGGTCAATTTTCCTAGCTTTAGTGATAGAAACGTTCACAGGTTTCGTGGGTACCCGCTTTTTCGATTTAATTTTAGGGGCTATCTTCTTGAAGACGTCATCCATAGAATCCGAAGCCTTGACCCCCTTATCGAACAATTGTGACAACCTGACAAGCCTCTGACGATCTTTTTCCTTCTTTTCCGGGCGAAGACGAAGTTTGTGCATCAGGTATATGTCTTCGATCAGGAACTCTTTGCTCGCGACGAGAACCCGCTTATCGTTGATCAATTTGTCTGTGTTCACGTTGCGATACGTGACACCTCTTTTCTTAGTCAACGCGACTTCGTATCCAAATTCCTGGGGACGCATGAAAGGAATGTCGAGAATACCACCCATGTTGAAGTCCTCGATCTTTCCGGATTTTGGGGAGAAATAGCGAATGTTCAGATCGAGTGCGAAAAGTTCCACATCGATGAAGATGTCACCCATACTGGACGCGTTACCAGTGCCGGTTTTCTTCTTTTTGATGAGTGTGTATCTCCGTGTCACGAATGGACCACTCTGTTTGAAACCGATACCCAAAAACTTGAACAACTTGGAATGTATGGACATGATTCTCTTTTTGATACGTAAATTGAGACTTTTCGCGAGTTCCCCCATTTTATTCCATAATAGGAGTTTGACCGCTTGGAGCTTACCGAAATATTTATCGTTCATAGGTACATGAGGTACAAACTTCGCATCGATATCACTCGTGACGATTCGGTCGTTGAAATCCACGTACAAGTTGAACGCCTCCCCACCACTCACGATCAGGTCCCCCGAAGAACTCAAAAATTGGGTGAGGTCCCCGATCGTGTCCAGTATGATATCGCGAATGGAATCCGTGATAAACACGTACATGAACTTTTCGAACTCTTTGTCCGCGTGCGCGCTCACGAGGCGGGCGCGGAACTTACCGAGGTCCCTCTGTAGATTTCGGTCGTAGTACTTCTTCAGTTTCGCATCCTTGAATAGGAGATTTTCATTCGTAAATTTTTCAATCGCAGCCTTCGAATAAATCTTGTCATCCATTATTATATCTTGATATAATAATATGGTGTGCAACGTCATCGAAGAATGTAGATGCTTCGCGTATACCGGCGAAAAGGAACAATTTTGTGGCGTGCGTAAAGGACCAAAAGTTTTACCGTGTCCGTCGGCTTGTTGTGCAGGTGGGTGTCCTGATGACGGGTCCAGGCAACCATTCCGATACATAGACAAACCAGATTTTGTAGATTTCACCAATAAGAGATTCGTCTTTTTTATATGGCTATTTGTTACCGTGATGACTATCTTCTTCTTCAGGAACTTAAAGATTACACCGGTAAGAAAGATATAATGTCTCTTGAAATCATCCAAACCGAACTCGCCGCCCTCCGCAATGACGTTAAGAACCTCACCAAGCTCATCCGCAAGATGAAGAACGTCCAAGAAGATCCCGATGGTGAGAAAGCCAAGGCGCGCGCTGCCAACAACGGCTTCAACCGCAAGCAGGAAGTGACACCTAAGTTGCGTGAATTTCTTGAACTTCCCGAAGGCGAACTCATCTCTCGCTCCGAAGTCACCAAGTTCATCAACAAGTACATCACCGAGAAGGGTCTCAAGCACCCCGATAACGGTCGCCAGATTATCCTCGACGACAAGCTCCGTGAGTTACTCGCACCCCCTGCTGACGTTGTGGTAACCTACCTTAACCTCCAGAAGTACCTCTCTCCTCACTACGTGAAGAAGGAGGCTTAAAAAATAAACACATAACATAATAAAACATGGTGACTTTCCTTACTAAAGAAAGGGCCGAACAACTTGTTGGTACAAAGATCAAAAACCTTGATTTGTACCAAAGAGCTTTTACGCATAAATCTGCTCTCAAAGAGTATGAACAATTTACGGAGTCTTTTGAAACACTCGAATTTATTGGTGACTCGGTCCTCGGGTTTGTCATCACTAAGTTTTTGTTTGATAGATACGAAAGTCGCCAAGAAGGGTTCCTCACCAAAGCTCGTACAAAGCTTGTACGTGGTGAAACGCTCGCGAAGATTGCGAGTGTTCTTAAACTCGATGAACTCGTCATCATGGATGAAAAGGGAATGAGGAATAACTGGAATGAGAATCCCAAGATTTTAGAAGATGTCTTTGAAGCCCTCATCGGTGCTATCTATATGGATATTGGTCTTCTCCACGCTAAGGAATTCGTACTCAGAATTTTTCAAGACCCCGCATTTGTGGATATGAATTCTATCATGGTGGATGATAACTTCAAGGATAAATTAATGCGTCATTGCCAAATTCAAATTGGCCACTCCCCGAGTATCGTGTCGCCGCCCACCACGAAGTCTCTTCTATATCGACATCTACATCA